>LSQX01251217.1_pt1 | contig 14290 bp, 9 predicted proteins | sample 654561 | NCBI WGS metagenome assembly LSQX01 (sample SAMN04489861, study PRJNA283612) | anaerobic digester metagenome | isolation source: 4 biogas reactors fed with cattle manure at either 37C or 55C with and... | place: Denmark: Kongens Lyngby | collected 2014
ACCGTGGTGAGTCCAAGAAGCAGCGAAACCAAAAGAACAGGTGTTTTTGAGTCCATTGAAGCAAGTTTTCTGCCAAGCCGGGCACCAATTTCCATAAACCCACCGTTGACACCCAACATGAAAACCACAAGGCCGACAAACGTAAAAATTACGCCGCGCACGATATTTAAAACCCTTTTTTTCTTGTGTTTGAATGAAAAAATTTGGAAGACTATATACATTACCACAATCGGCAGCAAAGATACAAAAGATTCAAACGTAATATTGGCCAGTTTTGAGCCGTATAAATGAAGCAGATTTCCTTCTGTTACGCTGACTTCAGGCAGGACGCCGTTCAGCTTGTCGATGTTCAGAAAAATCCCTGCGACCAAAACGCCGAGAATCGCACCTGAGGATGAAATTCCGACCAAACCGAAGCTGTCGGCCTCGCTTACCTTGCTGTCCTTCTTCATAGATGACACTCCGGCAGCCAGCGCAAGCATAAAGGGAACCGTGATAGCTCCTGTCGTGGCACCGGATGCGTCAAAGGCTATCGCTAAAAAATCTGATGTTGAGAAAAGGGATAAGACAAGTATCAAACCATAGGCGAATGTGAATACATACCTTAATCTCACACCCCTTAGTATGCGCAACATACCGAGGGTCATCATAATTCCAAGCCCTATGGAGACCACGACCACCATATAGATATTATCAAATTGTCCCGAGGTAACACTGTCTACCTGTTTTGCCAGTATGTGAAGATCCGGCTCGGCAAATGAGATGAAAAAGCCCAAAATCAAACTGACGGTAATAATAATCGCATAGCTGTTTGAGTGGGTCAAAGTGCTGCCTATGCCCTGACCAATGGGTTCGAGACCTTGGTCGATGCCGAAAAGAAACACTGTAAGCCCGATGATCACCAAAGCAGATCCTATAAGGAAAGCAAGTATCGCACCGGATTCCAGTGGGGTGATGGTAAAGTGAAGCACTAAGACAATAAAAGTAATCGGCAAAACAGACGACAGGACTTCTTTAAGTTTGGAAACCAGTTCGCTTATATAAAACTACCTCCATCATATCGACTTTATGTTGTGAGAACGGAATGAACGCATGATACCATGAAAATTGCAAAATATCAAACAAGTCAATGATGTTTGTACCCATGAAAATTGCCGTCCCGCTGGACAAAGATATATTCTTGTGGTATTGTGGACAACATAAATGCCATGACCGGAAAGAAGTAGTCTCATCGAACGCTTCCAGAGATATGCCGGATGGTGCGAGGCAAAAGCAGACGATGAGATGAATACATTCCGCGAGCAGCGTCCCGAGACCGTTTGATCGGAGGTAGGAGGCGACGGGCGCGCCCGTGACAGCGCAACGGTATAACCTGGTTTAGCGAAGATGTCCACTTTGTCTTTGCGGTGAGAAACCGGCGTACCGGCGGAGGCTTTTACCGCGAGGTGAAAGCGAAGAGAGGTGGTATCACGTCGGTAGACGTCCTCTCGGCAAAATTGTCGGGGAGGACGTTTTTTATTATCTTTCGTCCCCCGAAGCACCGGTCCGAGGAGTGCCGGAATATGTAAGGTACCCAAAGGGTGCCGCGAAACGCAAAGGAGGAACGAACCCATGGAAACCATCTCATTTTTCGACGGCAGAAAAATCCCGCTCGAGCGTCACAAGGTACGCATTGTGCAACAGCTGAACCTGCTCCCGGTCGAGGAGCGGCTCGCTCGCATCAAGGAAGCTTCGAACAACCTCTATCTTCTTCGCAACAAGGATATTTTTCTCGACATGCTGACCGACAGCGGCGTCAACGCGATGAGCGACCGCCAACAGGCGGCGATGATGGAGGCTGACGATGCCTATGCCGGCAGCGAATCCTTTTTCCGGCTCGAGAAAACAGTTCGCGATATTTTCGGCATGGAACACTTTCTACCGGCTCATCAGGGCCGCGGCTGTGAAAAGGTCATTGCGGATCTGCTCGTAAAGCCGGGCGATATCGTGCCGATGAATTACCACTTTACAACGACGAAAGCGCATATCGAACGCTGCGGCGGTGAGGTTGTCGAACTTATTATCCCGGAAGGACTTCGCTACCAAAGCGACCACCCGTTCAAGGGTGATCTCGACACCAAAGCGCTGGCAAAGCTTCTGGAAGAAAATAAAGGACGGGTGCCGTTTGTCCGGGTCGAAGCCGGAACCAATCTGGTCGGGGGACAGCCGTTCTCCCTTGCCAATCTGAAAGAAACATCGGCGATCTGCAGGAAACATGATATCCCCCTTATCATGGATGCGTCGCTTCTTCAGGACAACCTCTACTTCTTGAAGATCAGGGATCAAGAATGTCAAGACCTCTCGTTGCGAGAGATCACGCGGGTGGTCTCCGACCTGTGCGACATCATCTACTTCTCGGCAAGAAAGCTCGGCTTTGCCCGGGGCGGCGGGATCTGCATGAGGGAGAGCCGACTCGTCGATCCGCTCAAAGAGTTGATCGTGCTGAATGAAGGTTTTCTCACCTACGGCGGCATGTCGGTCCGCGAGATCGAGGCGATCGCGGTCGGGCTGGAAGAGACAATGGATCTTTCCATTATTTCGCAGGGCCCGGAATTTATCGCTTACATGGTTGCCGAACTGGAAAAACGCGGTGTTCCGGTCGTGACGCCGGCGGGCGGCCTCGGTTGCCATCTCGACGCCTCCCGCTTTGTCTCGCATATTCCGCCAGAGCAGTATCCCGCCGCCGCTCTCGGCGCCGCCCTCTACATCGCCGGCAGCATCCGCGGGATGGAGCGCGGCACACTGAGCGAAAGCAGAGATGCCGAGGGTAATGAAACCATCGCCAAGATGGAGCTGCTGCGCCTTGCGGTGCCGCGCCGCGTCTTCACCATGAGCCAGATCGACTACACAATCGATCGCGTGACCTGGCTCTACGAAAACCGCAATCTGATTGGCGGCCTATTCTTCGAGCACGAGCCCAAAATTTTGCGCTTTTTCCTCGGCAAACTCGCCCCCCTGTCCAATTGGCAGGAAAAGCTTGCAGAAAAATTCTCCCGGGATCTGCCCAACTCACTCTGATCAACGCACCCGTTAAAGCCCAGAGGGGCTGCCTCTCGAGTTGTTTTCAGATAACTCTTGAGACAGCCCCTCATACCCATGTTCACAAAGGCGGAAAAATCTCACGATTTGGCGGGAAGTGATTCTCCTAGAAGCTGCATAAACTCCTGCCCCGTGATGTTTTCTTTTTCCAAGAGATAGGCGGATATTTTGTCCAGAGCGGTTCGGTTGGTCTCCAACAGGTTGTTGGCGTCCTGCTGGCACCGGACCAGAATGTTTCGCACCTCTTCATCGATTAAGGTTCCGGTCTGTTCCGAGTGATGGGCCACATTGCGCCCGTCCAAATACTGACTTTGGGTGCTTTCCAGACCCATGGGACCGAACCTTTCGCTCATGCCGTACTGAGTCACCATGCCCCTTGCCAGCTTGGTTGCCCGCTCAATGTCGTTGGATGCGCCTGTGCTCACTTCTCCGAAGACCAGGATCTCGGCGGCGCGTCCCCCCAGCAACGTGGTGATCTGCGCCAGAATTTCCGACTTGGTCATCAGATAACGTTCTTCCTCCGGCACGTTCATGGTATAACCCAGGGTTCCCATGGTGCGGGGAACGATGGTGATCTTCTGAACCGGCTGGCCTTTTTTTTGCAGGGCGCTGACCAGAGCATGTCCTACTTCGTGGTAGGCCACCATTTCGCGCTCCTTGGGATTCATCACGCGGTCTTTCTTTTCCTTGCCGGCGATGACCACCTCCACCGCCTCCATCAGATCCCTTTGCGCCACCAGCTTGCGCCCCTCCTTGACCGCCAGCAGCGCTCCTTCATTGATCATATTGGCAAGGTCGGCGCCGGTTGCGCCGCTGGTTGCCAATGCAATGTCGTGCAGGTCGACATCTGAATCCAGCTTAACCTTGGCGGCATGTACCTTCAGAATGGCCTCGCGTCCAAGAAGGTCGGGCTTGTCAACAATAATGCGCCGGTCAAAACGCCCGGGGCGGAGAAGGGCCTTGTCCAGCACTTCGGGGCGGTTTGTGGCCGCTAGGACAACGATGCCTTTTCCGCTGTCAAAGCCGTCCATCTCGGCCAGGAGCTGATTTAATGTTTGCTCCCTTTCATCGTTGGATCCCAGTTGGTTGTCCCGGCTCTTGCCGATGGCGTCGATTTCATCGATGAAGATGATACAGGGAGTATTTTTCTTGGCATTTTCAAACAGATCCCGGACACGGGATGCACCTACGCCGACGAACATCTCCACAAATTCACTGCCGGAGATGGAGTAGAAAGGAACACCCGATTCCCCTGCAACCGCTTTGGCCAGAAGCGTCTTCCCCGTTCCCGGAGGTCCCACTAGAAGAGCTCCCTTGGGTTGCTTGGCGCCAATCTCACGATATTTTTCCGGATGATGCAAAAAATCCACCATTTCGGTCAGGCTTTCCTTGGCTTCGTCTTGTCCGGCCACATCATCAAAAGTGACGCCGGTGTTCTTTTCCAAATTGTATAGCTTTGCCCGGCTTTTTCCGGCTCCGAAAATGCCGCCCAATCCGCCGCCGGGCGAATTTTTCCCGACCCGCTTCATGACATTGCGAATCACGAAAAAGTAAATCAGATACATAATAAGCGTGGGCATAATCCACATGGTGATGAAGCTTCTAAAGGGCGAGGCATTGGTATTGCTGCTCACTTGGCTAAAGATCACGCCATTTTGGGAAAGCCGGTTGACCAAATCGGGATCATCCACCCGAACGGCGGCATAGTTGGCGCCCGCCACCGGCGCCGGGTGCAGCCCTTCTACCCGTCCGTCCGGATAAAGTATTTTTTCTACCTCGGCCAAATCCGCATCGGCGTCGATTGTAATTTGCAATTGACTTTCACTCAACAAGGCCTGATCCACATTTCCGCTTTCCACCAGCTCAATGAATTGGCTGTATCCAATGGTCTGCGCTGATTTGCTGACTCTGTCGGCAAAAAATGTGTTGATTAAAAAAGTGATGAGAAATACGATCAAGAGGATGTTGAAAATGTTCGGGCCTCTGGGTGTCTTGGGAGCAGGCTGGCCATTACCTCCGGTATGACCGCTGTAATTGCCGCTTGCGCCGCCTGAGTTCATCTGATTGGGCGCGCCTCCCTGAGCGTCGTTTTGTTCGGCATCCACCGTGTTTTTGATGTCGTCCTTTTCTTGGGGATTCATTTCTATCTTTCTCCTTCTCCATTGTAACGGCAGGCTGTAAAATAAAGTGAAACAACGGCGGTTCATCATCATCCGGTACGATGTCGACTACGACCACACGTTGGACAAAGAGCCTTGAACCACACTCTATAGTTTAACACGAAATAGAAACCGGGTAAACAACAGACGGCTGCCATTCCCCTCATGTCCGGTACCGGGAAGATGGTATGGATGACCGCGGATCAAAAAGTATTGGCACCTTCGCCGGCTCGTGCTATGATAAAAACATCGGTTTTACAACATTTTCATTTTATGTAAAGGTAGGCTGATGCATGGCGGATAACCCGGATCGTGATCAAGGCCTGACGGATGAGCAGGTTGCCGCACGAAGAGATGCCGGCCAGTCAAACAAGTTGCCTTCAACGGGGGGCAAAACCATCGGCCAAATCATTGCCGGCAACTTGTTTACCTTTTTTAATCTGCTCAACATTCTGATTTTTTTCCTGATCCTGCTGACCGGCCTGTATGCCAACACGCTCTTCATGGGTGTGATCATCAGCAACGTCCTTATTGGTATCATCCAAGAAATCCGAGCCAAGGTTGTCACGGATAAATTGAAGGTATTGACTCAGGTACATGCCACGGTTATTCGCAACGGCCGGTCGCAACAGATTTCTATTGAAGAAATTGTGCTCGATGACGTGCTCGTGTTGATGCCCGGCGACCAGATCGGTGCCGACGCGGTTGTCCTGACCTCACAAGAGCTGGAGGTCGATGAAGCCATGCTGACCGGCGAATCGGTACCGGTCATCAAAAAAATCGGCGACAAAGTCTTTTCGGGTAGTTTTGTTGTTTCGGGCAGCGCCACGGCAACGGTGACCCGGATCGGAGCCAAAGGCTTTGCTCAAACAATCACGGCCGAGGTTCGTAAATACAAACGGGCCCGTTCCGAAATACAAGACACGCTGGCTCGCATTATTCGATTTATTTCCCCTATCATTATTCCCATAGGAGTATTGCTGTTTCTTAACCAGTATCTGCGCGACCAGGTTACTTGGGAAGATGCGGTGGTCAGTTCCGCCGCCGCCATGATCGGCATGATCCCTGAGGGGCTGGTTTTGCTGACCAGCATCACGTTGGCTGTCAGCGTCACCCGGTTGGCCAGACGACGTACTTTGGTTCAAGAGCTGGCCGGCATTGAAGTTTTGGCCAGAGTCAATACCCTTTGTTTGGACAAAACCGGCACGCTTACGCTGGGAACATTGCGGGTGGCCGATGTAATCCGACTGGATCCGGAAGGAAGCCCTGCGCCTCCGGTCGTCGCGGAAACAGCTTTGGCTGCGGTGGTTGGCGCTTTTGATGATCGTAATGCCACCGCCAGCGTTCTGGCAAATCATTTTGGTCCCGGACCTGATTGGACGATATTGGCCGGCAAACCCTTTTCCTCGGCGCGCAAATGGTCCAGCGCTACTTTTGCGGGGAAGGGAACCTGGTATCTGGGGTCCGCCGCCTACATACTGGCCGACAGGCATCCGGATGTCATGAGCCGGGTCCGGACCTATGCCGCCCAAGGCTTCCGTACTGTTCTCCTTGCTTGGTCACCGGATCTTTCCGGCCAACAGGATCCGGTCGATTGCGCCGAACCCATCGCATTGGTCTTAATGTCCGATGCCATCCGTCCGGAAGCCAAAGCGTCCTTGGCTTATTTTGCCAACAATGATGTCAAAATAAAAATTATCTCGGGAGATCATCCGGCAACGGTCGCCGCCGTCGCCGCCGAGCTTGAACTTGAACATGCCGATCGGGTGATTGATGCCGCCACCATTCCGGATGATCCGGAAGCCATCACGGCGGCCGCCAACAAATATACCGTTTTCGGCCACGTCACTCCGGAAATGAAAAAGGCGCTGGTTCACGCCTTGAAAGCCAGTGGAGACATCGTGGCGATGACCGGAGACGGCATCAACGACGTTCCGGCCTTACGTGAAGCCGATTGCAGCATCGTCATGGCCTCTGGCAGCGATGCCGCAAAGGGTATGTCGCATATTCTGCTTTTAGATTCTGACTTTACCGTTTTGCCGGAAGTGGTAAAAGAAGGACGTCAAGTTGTCGCCAACATTGAGCGGGTGGCCAGTCTTTTTTTGGTCAAAACCACCTATGCCAGCATTCTGGCTTTTGTTTTTATCGTGATCGGTCGCTCCTATCCCTTCGACCCCATTCATCAGACACTGATCAGCAGCTTCACCATCGGTATCCCCAGTTTTTTTCTGGCCTTGGAAGAGAACCACAAACGCATCCAACCGGGTTTTCTCAGGCGTGTGATCTCATTTGCTGTCCCCGGCGGCTTGACCATTTCCCTTTTGGCGTTGATTCCGGAATTGCTGCAAATTGCTTTCCACATCGAGGATGGGCAGATACGGCTGATCACTGTGATATCAGCCGCCTTTGCCAGCTTTTTGATCTTGATCCGTGTTTGCTTGCCCTTGAATCTTAAACGAATACTGCTTATTTTTGCCATGGCCACCTGCTTTGTGGCCGGGGCGGTGGAATTTTCCGATCTTCTTCGTTTTCCTGTTCCGGAAACCCGAACTTGGGTCATCATTGCCGTACTGGTCGGGCTAACTTGGCCGCTTCTTGCGCTCTTTCGGAAAATCAGCAACAAACTGTCGGATCGTCTGATCCAAAATCTGCCTGTCGACTGAGACTTGATCAGGCCGTTGTCTGATCTTTCAGTTCGGCCTGTTTTTCCATTTCAATACGTTCCAAGGCGACAAAATCAATCTTGCCGACTTTTGTTCGTGGCAAATCGGCACAGAATTCAATCTCACGGGGCACGGCATAGGTAATCACGGTTTCTTCGAAATGCTGCGTGATCTGTTGGGCAAGTTTTTCCAGATCGGTCACACCGGGCTCCGGCACAACAAAAAGCTTGACCACTTTCATTTTGTACGGATGGGGAACGCCGATGGCGCAAGCCATCCGAACACCCGGCAATGCCGTGGCGGCATCTTCGATTTGTGAAGGAAATACCGAAACTCCCGACACCTTAAGGATACGTTTCATCCGTTGTTTGAAGTGGAAAAATCCATCCTGATCCATATTGCCGTAATCGCCGGTGTGAACCCAGTTCAGGCCGTCAGGATGTTGGCGAACCGTTTCAGCGGTGGCTTCAGGATCATCCAAGTAGCCCAGCATGACGGTCGGCGCATGGACGCAGAATTCGCCATCCTGACCGGGTTCAACCTCATCATAAGTTCCGGGAATCACAACCTTCATCAGGACATCCGCCAGCGGCAAACCGATGGAATTGCCCCGGGTATCCAGCATGGGATTGACCGTACAAACCGTAACCGTTTCGGTCAGCCCGTACCCTTCTCGCAGGGTACAGGAACCGTTTTGCTGCTTGATAAAAGCATCAACTCTGGATTTCAAATCCTTCGGCAGTGAATCGCCACCGCAGAAAACCGCCTTCAGGCAGGACAGATCGGCTTTGCGCAACTCGGTGCTCTGGAGAAGTCCCTCATAAAGGGTGGGAACCGCTGCGATGAAAGATGGCCTTTCCTTGATGATCGCCTCGGCTAAAACCTTGGGGGAAAACTGAGGGATCAGGATGGCGCACAAACCGTTAACAAGCATGGTATGCAGACCCATGCAAAGACCAAAGCCGTGAAAGAGCGGCAAAATTGTGATCATGGACATTCCGACCGGATCATAATCCGGTTGGTCGGCGTTGGTAATACCCACGAGCTGCGGACCTTGTATGGCCAGCACATTAAAATTGTAGGAAGACAACATAATGGTCTTGGGGGTTCCGGTTGTGCCGCCGCTGTGCAGATAGACCGCGCAACCATGGGCATCCACCTCTCGTCGATAACCGGGGTCCGCCGGAGCAAGGTCCATAAAATCCCGCCAGTTCAGATAGCGCGGATGTTTGGGCGTCGCGGCGATCTTGCGGCCTTTGGTCACAAAAAATCCGATTTTCAATCCAAAACTCAGATAGTCCATCAATGAGCAAACAATGGTGCGCCGGATGCGTGATTCCGGAAGTATCTCAAGGTGTTTTTCCAGCATGGCGTCCAAAACAAGCAAATAATCGCTGCGTGTCGTCCGGATGTAATGGGACATTTCCTCGGCCGTGGTCAGAGGATGAACCATATTGCAGATCCCGCCTATCCGATTGACCGCATAGAAGATCACGACGGCATGCGGCACATTGGGCAGACAGATCGTGATGACATCCCCGGTCTTAAAACCGATTTTGCGCAGACAGGCCGCCGCCCGGTCGATCTGGTCAAGCAGCTCTTCGTAACTGATATGTTTGCCCATAAAGGTTAAAGCCGGATAGGCGGGAAAACGTCTTGCTGCCCGTGCCACCAGCTCATACATTGTCAGATCCGGATAATCCATGGTCGACCGGAACCACGGATCGTAGTGGGCTTCCCAAGGCTTGCTCATCGTGTGTGTCCTTCCTGTTTTATGTTTGGCCGTAGTAGGCATTTTTTCCGTGCTTACGTTGATAATGGCGATCCAGCAGGGCTTGATCCAGCGGCATATGGCCGGGACTCAGCAGCCGGGTGTGGTACGCCATCATGGCGCACTCTTCCAAGACAACTGCATTTTGGACTGCATCTTCGGGGCCGGCTCCCCAAACAAAAGGACCGTGTCCGGCGACCAAGATCCCGGGCACGGCGTCAGGGTCAAGGTTGCGGTTTCGGAAGGTTTCCACAATCACCCGACCGGTTTCCTTTTCATAGTTCCCGTTGATCTCTTCATCGGTCAGATTCCGTGTGCAGGGGATATCGCCATAAAAATAATCCGCATGTGTCGTACCCAGAGCCGGTAAGTCCAGGCAGGCTTGAGCCCAGATGGTCGCCCAGCGCGAGTGCGTGTGCACAATGCCGCCGATGTTGGGAAAATGATGATAAAGCTCAAGGTGGGTCAAGGTGTCGCTGCTGGGCCTATAGGTGCCGCCGACAACCTTGCCGCTCAGATCGCAGGTTACAATATGCCGGGCTTCAAGGCGATCGTAAGGGACACCGCTCGGTTTGATGTAAATCACGCCTTTTTCACGATCAATGGCGCTGACATTCCCCCAGGTAAAAACCACCAGCCGGTGCGCGGGAAGCTCCAGATTGGCCCGTAGGGTTCTGATCATCAGATTTTCCATGTCATCCGCCCCTTTCCTGTTCAAGCTTCATCTCTTGGATAGCATACACCAGATTTATATCGTTCGGCAAGAAGCCTCATCGGATCGATTGCTGTTCGACCGGATTGATTGTGCTATACTGGTGGCATCGATACTCCCCGGAGGTCCTATGGCCAGAATTAAAACCAGTTTTTTCTGCACGGAATGCGGACACGAAGCAAGCGGTTGGTTGGGGCGGTGTCCCGGCTGCGGAGCTTGGAACACGCTGGTCGAAGAGAAAAAAACCGCAAAAAACATTGCAGGCGGCGGATCATGGGTTTCGGCCCAGACAAAAGATCCGGTACCGGCCCGGCTGGCCGATGTAACCGCGACAACCGCCGGTCGCCTGTCCAGCGGCATCGGTGAGTTCGACCGGGTTCTGGGAGGCGGATTTGTCCGCGGTTCGTTGGTTTTGATCGGGGGGGATCCCGGCATCGGCAAATCAACTCTGTTGCTGCAGGTGTTTGGCCATATGTCGACCAGCAAGAAGATCCTTTATGTTACAGGCGAGGAATCGCCGCAACAGGTGAAGATCCGAGCCGATCGTCTGGGTCTTGGCGACAGCCGCCGAGGACATCTGTTGGCCGCAACCGGATTCTCGGTCATCGAACAGGTTTTACTGCGCGACAAACCCGACTTGGCCATTATCGATTCCATTCAGACGTTGTTTGTCGAAGAGCTCAACGCCGCCCCGGGCAGCGTCAGTCAGGTCCGGGAGGCCACTGCTGGTCTTTTGCGTCTGGCGAAAGAGCAGAACATCATCATCGTTCTGGTCGGTCATGTCACCAAGGACGGTGCCATTGCCGGCCCCAGAGTGCTGGAGCACATGGTTGATACCGTTCTTTATTTCGAAAGCACGAAACATTTGCAGCTGCGCTTGCTGCGCGCCGTGAAAAACCGTTTTGGCGCCACCGATGAACTGGGTGTCTTTGAAATGAGCCAGCAAGGGCTGATTGAAGTGGAAAACGCCTCCTTGGCCCTGCTGGAGGGTCGGCCCCTTCAAGTGCCCGGCTCGGTGGTCACCGCCTGCATGGAGGGCACCCGTGCTTTGTTGGTGGAAATCCAGGCACTGTTGGTTGAATCCGCCTATGGTTCGCCCCAGCGCATGGCACAAGGTGTGGATCGTAATCGGGTGACCATGCTGCTGGCGGTTCTGGATAAATTGTTCCGGTTCGGTTTAAACAATATGGACACCTATGTTAATGTGGTCGGCGGCCTGCGTATCACGGAGCCTTCGGCTGATCTGGCCATCGCCGGCGCCATTGTCTCCAGCCTGAAAAACAAACCGCTGCGGGACAATTGTCTGCTGCTTGGCGAAATCGGTCTGTCAGGGGAGATCCGCAGTGTATCTTTGGCCGAACGCCGCATCAATGAAGCCGCGCGGCTTGGATTTGGCAATTTTATTCTTCCGGGGAGCTGTCGTACCGCTCTGGCCAAAACCCAATTGCCGGACTCTTGTCAGCTGTATTATGTCGACCGCTTGAGTGAAGCCTTGGACATCATTTTTGACTGATCCGGCAGGAGGGAATTTTTTCATGCAAGCGACGGTTAACCGCAAAAAAGCTGTCTACGCCATCATTCCGGCTGCCGGCACCGGGTCGCGCATGAAAACTTCGCAAAACAAGCCCTTTTTGCAAGTCGGCCGCTTTCCGGTGATCATTCGCACCCTGCGGATCTTTGAATCACACCCGCGAATCGATGGATTTCTAATTGTGGCCCGGGAGGACGAAGTCACCGCCATGGCTCAATTGGTGGCGCAATATGAGCTGGATAAATGTCTCGGGGTCGTCCCCGGCGGCAAAACCCGAACGCTTTCGGTCATGAACGGACTTGACGCGCTGAAAAGAACAATAAAAAGTGCCGAAGACAGTCTGGTCGTGGTACACGATGGCGCTCGTTGCTTTGTCACACCGGATGTTATCAGCCGCGTGATCACCGGCATTGAAACATTTGGCGCTTGCGGCGCCGCAGTGGCGGTTCACGACACGATCAAGCGGATTTCCGTCGATGGTCGTGTTTTGGGGACCTTGCCTCGCAGCCGGCTTCGAGCCATGCAAACGCCGCAGGGATCCACATTCGATCGGCTTTATACCGCCTATCGCCAAGTCATTGAAAAAGGATTGACGGCCACCGACGATTTGGCGGTCCTGGAAGAGGCCGGCATTCCCGTTTATCTGGTTGAAGGTGATTTTCAGAATTTAAAACTGACCACACCCGAAGATCGCCTGCTGGCCGAAAGGCTGGCGGCAACAATCGACGGTGATGTTGAACCGGCGGATTAATCGTGAATTCTTCGACGCGCGCTCACTAGGCAAAACACCTGCAATCCTTCGCCACGTCCAAAAGCGGTCAGCCCTTCACCGCTGGTGGCGGTGATGCCGATATCCGAATCGGTCAGGCCGGTCATGGCCGCCAGCTTTTTTTTCATTGACGGTATATGGGGAGCTATTTTCGGTTTTTTCCCTTCGATTGAAATCGAAAGACCGCACAGCTGCCAAGAGCCGAGCTCGGCCATTGCAGCCTGCAAATATTGGAAGCTGTCGGTAATACCCTCCTCCAAGCAAAGCCGGTCGGCTGTCTCGCCAAGGATATTGACGCCGGTCAGCCCGGAGATGGCGTTGGTCAAGGCATGCAAAACCACATCGGCATCACTGTTGCCGGCGAGGGGGCATTCATCCGGGAAAATGATGCCTGCCAAGATCAGCTGTCTTTCCGGGTCGGCCAGCCTTTCGGCCGCGGTCATGAAACGATGACTGTCCTGCCCGATCGCGCTGCGATATTCGTAACGCATGTCAACAAAGCCTCCTTATGCCCTGAATTACCCTTGCACGGATCCAAGGGGATTTTGAGCGCGAATGACCCAATAGCCTGCTTTGTGCTGAACCACCTCGGCAGAGGCAAAGATACCCTGCAGCTCCTTTAAAGCCGATGGCGCGCCTTGTTTTTTCCGGATCACGACATAAAGCCGGCCACCGGGGGTCAGTCCGGCAGCCGCCTCACGGAAAAAGCGGTATACGACAGCTTTGCCCTGCCGAATCGGCGGATTGGTCAAAACCAGATCAAAAGGACCCGGAACATCTGCCATGCCGTCCGACTTCAGGATTTCAATATAATCCGTCCGGTTGAGGAACGCATTCTGTCGAGCCAGATCCAAAGCACGTTGGTTGACATCGCAAAGCACAACTTCCAATTGGGGAAAAAGGCGCTTCATGATAATGCCGATCGCCCCGTAACCACAGCCAAGGTCAAGCAGCCTGCCGGTCGGTGATTTTTCCGCCTCGGCAACCGCCTCGATCAGCAACCGGCTGCCAAAATCCAACCGTTGCCGAGAAAAAACACCCCGGTCGGTTTTAAAGGTGAAGGTACGTCCACGCAAGGAAACGGTCATTTCGTCAATCTGGTGTGCCACTTGTGGCTGATCATCAAAATAATGCGCCATCATCAATTCCCTCTCGGGGAAAAAATACCAGATTTATCCAGACCAATCAAGAGCGGGACGCCAAGAATTCTTGTCACTTTACCGCAAAAATGGGACTCTAAAATGTTTCCTATAAATATCCGCCCGCTGGATTTGGCGGGCGGATATAATTTGCGACTAACTAGGACAAAGGCTTACGATCTATTTGAGGCTACGAAGAAAAAACTTCTCGGCATTACCCCAAAATATTTGATCAAGATCCTTTTTACTTAAACATAATCCGTCGAAGAAAGCATCTATTTCTTCCGGATATTCATACGGGTAATCGGTGCCAAATAAAATCCGCTCCAAACCAAGTACATCAATGGCACAACGCATGGCATGAGGACAAAAATGGCCGCTGGTGGTTATCCAGATGTTGTGTTGAAAATAGTATTCCGGCAGTTCTTTATTGACAGCCGGCGCTATACCTGTCTCTTATACACATCT
>LSQX01174358.1_pt1 | contig 14289 bp, 6 predicted proteins | sample 654561 | NCBI WGS metagenome assembly LSQX01 (sample SAMN04489861, study PRJNA283612) | anaerobic digester metagenome | isolation source: 4 biogas reactors fed with cattle manure at either 37C or 55C with and... | place: Denmark: Kongens Lyngby | collected 2014
GATGAGAATGTTATGCTTGGATTACCGGCCTATCTAAAAAGCACAGCCAGATACGATGAAATAGATGCTTTTCAAAAGGAAATAGCTCAAGAATTACGCTGTTTCTTTAATTATACAGAGGGTAGGGGCTTGGTTCTTTTTACAGCCAGGTCGCGTATGGAATTTGTGGCAAAATCCCTTGAAAAATCACTTTCTCATCTTCCAATTTTGTGGCAAAGGTTAGGAACATCAACCAGTCGGTTGCAAGAGGAGTTTGTGAATCGAGATGATTCGATCTTGTTGGGTTTGCGATCATTTTGGGAGGGTGTTGATATCCCCGGGCCTTCTTTGAGTTATCTGGTCATTGAGAAATTACCATTTCCTGTACCTAAGGATCCAATTATTGAATCAAGAATGGATGAGTTAAAGTCCAAGGGTGGTAACGAGTGGTCGGAATTTCTGATTCCCATAGCAGCACTGAAATTCAAACAGGGCTTTGGTCGCCTTATGCGTAAACACGATGATAGAGGTGTGGTCATTTTTCTCGATAAACGGTTCCGTTCGGATGCTTTTTATCGAGGGTCTGTTCTGGGTTCATTACCTGGCTATAAGCGTTCTGAGGAATTAATGGATGCAGAAGAAAGCCGTTTAGATTTTTATAAAGAAATTAGTGGCCATATGGCGAGCGTTTTCCCTGATCTTGCCTCACGTATAGATTTGTTTTCTTGTATACGCGAACAAGCCCTTCCAGAAATTGAAAAATTAATTAGAAGATTCAAAATCCCTCAGGTCATCGCAGATCAAGATTATCCAATCTATCGGGAAAATTTATTGGCCGTGGCACAAGTGCTTATTAATGATTTTGAAAATTTTCGACCAGAACAAGATGAGGCGATGAAATCTATTTTAACTGGTAACAATACTTTCGTAGTCCTTCCTACCGGCTCGGGAAAATCACTGACTTTTCAATTGCCGGCTTTGCTTAGGGATGGCATTACACTGGTGTTTTCTCCATTAATTGCATTGATGAGGGATCAAGTAGAGCAGTTAAAGTCTAATGGATTGACAATCGTAGATTACATCGTCAGTGGTCAAAGCGGTGCCCATCGAGATGAGGTTTATCGACGTATGGTTAAAGGTCAGGTCAACCTTGTTTATATTGCCCCAGAGAGAATACGAGATCCAGCATTAATCAAAGCACTCAAAAATTCGAGCATCACTCAAATCGTTGTAGATGAAGCACACTGTATTTATATGTGGGGGAATAGTTTTCGCCCTGATTTTTTAAAAATCCCCAGCTTGTTTATCGAGAACTGTCCGCCAATTGCTGCAATGACTGCAACTGCATCCATTGATACTCGCAACGCAATTGTTGAGTCTTTAAATTTTAAAGATGACTACAATCTAGTCACAAGATCTGTCGATCGACCAGAATTGAAATTTATTGTTTATAATAAAGACTCTTATCCCGAAAAAATTAAAACTAAAAGAGATAAATGGCGGGTGCTATTAAAAATCCTTACCGTTGTTCGAAAGAATGACGAAGTCGCTATTATTTATACTTCTACCGTTCATCAAGCTGAATATCTGTCACGCTTGTTAAATCTAAGTGGATTTTCCGTTCGCCATTACCACGGACGCATGCAAGCCCAAGAGCGAGAGGAAGTTCAATATCTGTTTCGCGAGGGCATTGTTAGGATAATCATTGCTACGAAAGCCTTCGGTATGGGCATCGATAAATCGGATGTCCGTTATGTTATTCATTACGATGTGCCTGGCGACATTGAGTCTTATTTTCAGGAGGCTGGTCGCGCAGGTCGAGATGGAAAGACTGCTTATTGTATTTTGCTCTATCACAAAAGCGATCTTGGCGTGCAAAAATTTTTTATTGAAAATAGTTATCCTCAAGAAACCCAACTAAACAACCTTTTAAATGTTATTCGTGATACATCAAGAAGAGCAGATCCTATTTTAATAAATCCATCTGATTTGGCTGATCAATCGGGTATTGATGTCGAAAGATTAGACTTAGCTCTCCATTTTTTAGAGAAGTTGAATTACATCAGTAGGAGTTTTAACTTCACTCTTAAGGCCAATGTTTTGTTGTCTGATCATAGCCCTGAATGGATCAGTGAGAGACTTGATTGTGAACAACGGAACATTTTCAATGATCTCATTAAATACAATCTTATTACAAATAAATTTGGCCAACAAATTGATCTCCTAGATTTATCACAATTAATCGATCAAAGTCCTATAGCTATTGATGATTTATTAATCGACCTTGCTTCTAAAGGATGGGCTGTTTATCGTCCTTGGGATAGAGGATATATCATTGAGCCTTTAGAGAGATTACTCAATAAAACAAATTTCAATCTGGATGAAATCAACAAAAAAGAATTGGAGCAAATGCTAAGGCGAAACCTTCGCCGAATAATTAATTATGCTGAGGGGCTAGGTGTTGGCGAGTGCCGTAGAGCCTTTTTACTGGAACATTTTGGTGAAAAACTATCTAGCAAACCTGCGCTTTGTTGTAACCTCTGTCATCCGAATGAACATTATCCCTGGAGTACTGTTGGCACTGAACAAGTCCCTGATATCAGTAAAGTTATTGATCCAAACTATATTACGCTTAGGATTGTGGAATGGAATTCAGAGTTATTTGATCATCCAAAACTTAGTCCTTATACTAAAGCGACGCTTACATATATCTTAAACGGGAATACCTACGCTGCAACACATTTTATTGATGACCCAAAAATGAGAAGTAAACGAATCCAACGGCTCGAAAACGCCCCGTATTTCGGTGCGCTACAAGGTATTTACCAGGGCGAAAAGAAAATCGAAAGTTGTTTCAAGTTTTTAGACAAAGAGGAGTATATCACTGAAGTTTCTAATTCGTTTTTTACTTCAGAAAACGAATTTGTCGAATATCAAGCGCCAATATTAACCCCCAAGGGTTTAGAAATAATCCAAACCGGTAAATATTTAAATAATTAGTTGCTTGCAATTGTCACTTAATTTCGTCGAACAATATCGTGCCCATAACAACATAGTCCATTCACGTTGTTTCCAAGATGTGATTTGTCTTTGAATGTTCTCGATAAAATTTTTATATGTAATGATCTGAAAATTTGCTTTTGGATCTAACATAGCACGAAAATTTTTGCCGGTTTCAATTCCATCTTCGTCATCATGATGGCAAAAAAGCCCGGTGTAGGCGAAATCATATTCATTATTTTGTAAAACCGATTCAGCTATGAGTTGATTACGGAATAATTGATTAAAATCTTTTGATATATACCTTTCATATTCTTCCACAAAAATATCACTATTATTAAATATTATTTGATATTCATTCTTATCGTATAATTTACTTGCTAAATCGTCTATATACTTACATTCAAAACCAATGAACCCTTTTTTGTCTATTTTTTCCACCTCAAAAAGCACATCAAAAGCCGATCTATCATATAAACAATTATCTTTCGGTTTATACTCAAAATAAACGCCATTGACTTTGCTTATTTCTGGATAAAAAGACGCAAGAAATTTTTTTGCTAAATGTTTATCTTGCTTAAATTCCCCAAAAAAATTGAAACATAATGGTTGGCTAGATAGCAAATTGTCATATAATCTGTCTTTTTTGATAATTCCAGGAGCATATGTTTTTCTCTCAATGAAAGTTTCATTAATAGAAGTTATTATATTTTCAGAAAGAAAATTTTTCTTAGTTTCAAGACCGCCAGAAATTGTATTTCCTATACTTTGATCTCTGTATCCTGGGTGCCGTCCTTGTTTTTCGCCAAGAACAAATACTCGCCACCAACTCTGATGAAATCGCATTGGATTTTCGAGTTTTGTTTGTACACGACTTGCGGGTCGGTACCCAATTAATTCTCTTAGCTTTGATGAAAACATTTTTTATCCCTCAAATTTTTTTAAGGTTATTAACCATTAATTATCGAATAACTGCCTCGTCTCTTCCATGCCGCTTCTCATACCATCGCTCACATCTTTCTCTAAAATCTCTTCTACTACCATATCAATTTCATTAAGGATATTCTGAATGACTTCTCGAATATCATCTCTCAATGTAATCCAAAATTTTTCGTATACCTCAGGGTTATCCTCAACCCATTTTATTACAGTACTTTCAGCTTTTTTTCCTAACCCTGACAATCTTAAATGCCGCTCATTACTTGGGTGAAATTTCGGGAATGCGAGCACTTCAAATGGTCTTCTGTGGACATGCCTCTGCCCGCCCCCTGTAGTTGCACCAAAAGCACCTTGTGTTTGATATGGCTTTATCGCATCATTAACAAATGGTGAATTTAAATATGCATTGAGATAATAAGCTTCAAGTTCGTCATCTGTTTCATAATAGTATAAAGTTGAATCAGCAATAAATCCGTTTGTGGACAGATCGTAAATCTCTTTATTATCAATGTCTGCCTTTTTAATTATGCTAGAAACAATATTTGTTCCTGAGCCCCCATAAATTACTTTATAATTCGTGTTTTGATTTTGACTTATCAAAGTGTTTTGGTAGTCTATTCTTTCATATAATGACATGTTTGATTTGCCAATTTCACTCCATAAATTTTCATTATTCTCAATCCATTTTGATAATTTTGGATAACCATTAACCAACAACTCTTCTTTTGTTTGTAGAGAGTTGTTAATCAACGGTAGAACTATTAAACAAAGTTTCCTAATAAAAAACGGGAATAATTCCCTTGACAGTAAGGTGGAAAAGAGAAAATCGGCTTCTATTTGCCCTTTAACTTCGATATTCCAAGGATTTTTTGCAAATCTAGTCGCGAATGGGTCGCTATTCACGTAAGGAGTTTTTTTGTCTACTAGTTTTGCCTCTTTATGTGGTTTGACGAACCAAAGCGCCCTAGGGTTTATTGTTGCTCCCTGAAAATACTTATCAAAGTAATCACTTTTTTTTCCATAAGAAAGTAAATTATAACTAGAAGTTTCTTCGTTGAGATATTCTTCAGCATTGCTCAATTTTAGATTATGCGCAGGCAATGATCCAGACATTTTAATCCTTGGAACATTTTTCTTGGATTCGTTTCCTTCCTCAAAGATTAGAACGCAAGATGGTATGTTAAACAAAGGCTCAACAGCTTTTAAATCCAGCAACATTGTTGCTTTTTGTATATATTTTTTTTGAAATTCAATATGTTGTTTAGCACCTGTCATAATGCTTCTTGGCAACACAAACGCTATACAACCCTTATTTTTCAAATAGTACCAGTTACAGAAACTAAAAAATATAGTTCCTAATTCAATTTGGGTAATTAGATTTGTTTTACTCCTATCTAGTAACCCCTCTTCAAATACTAAGCGTCTAATTCTATCTTTGTAAATTGATGAATTAATATACCTATAGGCAAGCCAGGGCGGGTTGCCTACAATGAAATCAAACTTACGGTGTGCTAGAAGTTGTGGTCTTATTGCATTTTTTAAAATAAATTTCCAAACACTATTTGTTTTTGGCTCAGACAGCATCCATTTCATCAATCTTAAATTCATTAACCAGTACGAAAGGTGCTCTTCTATTTTCTCTGACTCGGGCAACAATCTTTTGAGCCTATTAGTAAAACCCTGGCGTGTCTGATCATCACTAAATTCAGGATCTGAGTAAATGATTAGGTCTTCAACGAGTTCATTGAAATACCCTGTATCGGCGTTACGCGGAAATGGAATATGAAAAGCTCTTGGCATCTGACTATCAGCAGTCTTCCCGCTGTATTCTTTAAGCTTTTCAATATCAACTTCAACTTTTATCATTGGTATAGATAATGTGCTTTCAGCGACACTTAATGCATCAGCCATATAGACTGGCAAATAAAAAGAACTTCTCCAGTGTGAAATTTCATCACCTAGTGCTAATAAAATATTAGCTTTGCTGATGGTTACGGCTAGCGGATGAATATCGATGCCTGCGATATGATTTTGTATAAAAGCGATCAAATCATTTCCAACCAGCCCTTGATCTCTAAGTCTCTTTATTGCTACAAATAAAAATGTTCCTGATCCACAGGCAGGATCAAGTAAAGAGTTTTTTTCATTGTCGAAAGGGATACCATTTTCGTCTGTAATTGGATATTTAATTTCCTTAAATACCCTTTCAGCCAACCAATCAGGTGTATAAAATTCACCTAAATCATGGCGGGTTTCGGGGTCAACCAATTCTTGATAAAGCGTTTTCAATAAGTCCTCATTGATTTGATGAAAATCGTATGAATGTGCTAATCTATTTGCAATACCGCTGATTAGCCTAACAGCTTCTTTTATCACACTTGGGTCTTCAAGCCAATTAAAGAAACTTTCAGTAACCAAATTTGGAATGCCAATTTCATTAAAAACTTCTCCAGAAATAATGTCTTTGATTTTTTCACTCCGAGGAATCTCCATTTGTAAAGTTATTAAAACGAGAAGTCTTGAGAAAAAGTCCAAGTATGTATGTTTTAAAAATAGATCTTCACTATCAATAGTCTCTCCATAAACGATGGCTAATAATTTTTGCCATTGAGAGTATTTTGTTTTGATGTCCGCATTTTTCTTTATCGAATCCCACATATTTTCCAGTGTGTTGATACTTCCCCAGAACGATGGTGAATCAACACCAAATCTTAGGGCGATATCTTTTCCTGTTGGAGTTATATGGTGTTCTTGAAAAAGTAATACGTCAAATCGAAGTTTCGTTTCATCAAGGTTATCAAGTGAAATTATAAATTCAGAAATATAGCAAAGATTTCCATCTCGCAGCGCATAAAGAATAACAGTTTCCCCATCAGAAAGCAGCCCAAAATATTTTTCAGGATTGACCTGAGATCTTAAATATTTTTCTAATTCTTCTTCCCCTGTTGATTTTGTGTTATCAGACAACTCCTTTTTAAACTCAAAAATTAAATCACCGTATACAGCGTCAATAAATCCATGCTGCACTCTCGCCCCTGCCCCATGACTTTGAAGTTTTACTGTTTTCTCCAGATCCACTTCTTCAGTTCTAAGGTTAGGAAAAGCTTCTTTTAAATAATTTAAGAAATCTTGACGAATGGTATCCTCACTCGCATTTACAGATCTTCGATGACTTAAAGTATTAAGATATAATTCTGTGATATTCTCAAAATTTCCCATTACTATTCATCCCTTTTATTGAAATTTTTTACATCGTCTGGTTATAGGCTTATAATTTTTTGATAATGCGCATCGTGTAGTCGTTCCATGGTCAAATTCCACCATTCACGTCCCTCATCGATAGCATCTAACTCGTCATCTGTTATATCTACATCTTCATGATATTTGGGGTGGGTTATCCTATGTCTTATTTGAATTGACTTGCAAAATGCTTCCCATCGATTGTCTGAAAAGAGTTCAACATCTAAATCAATCAACTCAGCATATATCTTAATAGTGTATGCTAGCATTGATTTTAAGGTCGTTCTATTCGCATCGAAACTTACACTTCCATTACCTGTAATTCTTACATTTTCATCCATTAATGGATAAATTTCATGTAAATCTAATTTACCGCTCATAAAATACTTGTCAATAAGCAGGTTTATAACTGTCTCTCGCATTTTGGATAAGACGATCTCATAAAACGCTATTATTGACCTGAGATAATTTCGGCGTGCAAGTTGTGTATCGTTGTTCTCAATCTCTATTCTGTTTTGGATGATATCTTCATGCAAACGATTAATTGAGTCTTTCATAGTTGCAACCTTTACGACCTTCCTTACCTTTATAACCCCAATATATCCTTATTATAACTTTGATTTTCTAGTTTCTCTGAGTTAGTGTAACATTGTTTCTGTAAAATCTTGAACCTTAACAAAAGCAGTGTGTCAGAAGTACCCTAATAAGATCATCACATCAAAAAAGGAGAACTAAATGTCTCACCAAGAAAATTATAACCTTTCATCGAGTGCAATAGAAGAAATGACTAGAAATGGTCTTAAATCGCTACCTGACCTGGTCAGGGTGATTCTCAACAGTGTCATGCAGGCGGAGCGTTCAAAGTATCTGCAGGCAAATGCATACGAGCGAACCGAAGGGCGCAGAGAGCATGCCAATGGGGCTACAAACCCAAAACGGTCAGAACCAAGCTTGGCGAGATCATCTTTGCCATTCCACAGGTGCAAGAAGGGGGCTTCTATCCTCCTGCGCTGGAAAAAGGCATGAGAAGCAAACGAGCCCTGCTGATTGCGTTAGCCGAGATGCGCGTGTAGGGCGTTTCAACCAGAAGGGTCAAAGCGATCACGGAAGAGTTGATTGGCGTTGAGATCTCGGCCATGCAAGTCAGTCGAACAGCCCAGCAGCTGGATGACGCCTTATAAAAATGGCGGAAACAGCCTCTTGGAGAAACCCCAATACCTGTCGCTACGAGAAGGTCAGAGATGCCGGACAAGTACGTGATGCGGCTGTTTTGGTAGCATCAGGGGTCTCCACCAGAGGGCGAAAGACAGGTTTTGGGGATTTAGGTATCCCTCAGTGAGCATGAAATACATTGGAAGGCATTTATAAAGAGCTTGAAAGATAGAGGCATGCATAGTGTGAAGCTGGCGATCAGTGATGCCCACACAGTGTTAGGGGCAGCCCGAAGAGCCGTCTTGGACAGCGTGCCGTAGCAGTGTTGCTAATTTCATCTTCAGCAAAATGCTGGAGCTTATGTTCCAAGGCAATCGATTCGAAAGGAGGTGGCGGCAGACCTTCGGGCCATATTTAATGCACCGGATAAAGAAACAGCAGAATACTATCTCCAGCTGACCATCCAAAAACTTGCTCGTTCTGTACCACGACTGTCTGCCTGGATGGAGGAAAACTTGGCTGAAGGTTTCACAATCTTCGACTTTTCTTTGGAAAATTTAAGGTCAATTAGAACTACAAATAGCTTGGAAAGGCTCAACGGGGAAATTCGCAGAAGATCCAGAGTGGTTGGCGTGTTTCCTAATGAAGCTTCTTGTCTGAGACTGATCTCAGCCAGGTTGATGGAGATCAGCAAGGAATGGCAAATCGGCAAACGTTATTGTGCTGCTAAGTCAATCGATTGTTAAAGAGCAATGGGTATTTCTAGTTCGAATTTACAAAAAAAAGGTTGTGTTATCGATAATCGAGCTGTCCTTCTGACACTAATTATTACTTTAAGATTTTTCTACATTAACTAAGTAAAACATGAAAATGTTATTGTGATTTTTATTTTTTGTGAAATAAATGTTTAGGAAAACATTCAGTTTTCCCCACATATAAAGGAGTGTACCGGAAAGTGATAAACTTTCTAATTTTTCTTTTCCGTCAAACCGGACCTTGCAATACTAAACCTCACCACACATTCGGTGCCGTCAAACCATGTAAGTTTTTCCGGGTACAAGAATTATTCATTGTAAATTCATCAATTTATATGGAATTAAATGAAAATTTCTTTAAATTTCTCAGTGTTTTAAGAAAAATTTGATGGCGAATCAGAGCTTCTATCGAAAAGTTACCACAGACAATAAATCAATCTGCAACAATCCTCCAGCAAGCTAATTCCCAATTATAACTGAGTTGAAAAATTCTGCTTTTTTCCTATAAGCCAATACAGATTTGATAAATGGATTGTCTGCATCTTTTTCTGTTATTTTTAGTACTTCTTCTATTAACTCCAAAGCATCCTTGTATCTCTTCTCCTCTATTTTCTTTTTAGCTAACTCAAAATAGACCTCATCCAAATTCAAGGTTTGGTCTTGATTTTTAAGAACATTTACAAGTCTTTGCAGATACCTTCCATTGCAACTATCATAATCCATCTCTATACACCAATGAATCAGCCCAGACCAACCCCAAATATCCTCCTCATTTTTTAAGTATTTCTTCACCCATATATCACCCAAACGCAAAGATACTTCCCCCGAAAAGATAATATCAGGATCAAGAAAGGAAAATTCTTTTGATGACATCGAATCTGAGTTTACAATCCATTCATTTATTGAATTCTTCACAGATGACATTATTTCATTTACGGTGTGATTAAGTTTTAAAAATAATTCTACTGGTTCATAATTGAAGAAGTCAGCCAATTGATCCAAGTCATTTAATTCTAAAATCAATTTTTCTGGTGGGAAAATGCATGCTAAAACCGAAAAAAGATGAATTAAACACGTATCAAGTTGCTCCCTTTCGGTTTTATTGTTTGAAAAGATATTTTGAAGAATGTAGAGATTGATTATTGCATGTAGATGGGCTTGTGTTTCTTGCCATTGAGTTTCATAGTGCCTGTTTAAATAATTTTGTACGGATGGATTTACAAATGGGGAAGATTTTTCAGAAATAATTCCGAAGTAACCGTGAAAGATAGCTAAAGAATGTTCAAAATATTCCTGCGCATTGAGCACCCCTGATGTGTATAAAATCCAATTTATTCTTTGAAAAGTACTGTAGTAAGCCAGAAGATAATAAGTGGGTTTCGACTGCATAAATTCAGTATTATCTAATACTCGGATGAACCTACGAACCAATGACACAAATCTTTTTCCAATATTCTTGCTTGGTTTATGGAGTTTTTCTTTTGTCGCTTGTATTGTTTTATGATTTGCAGCAGATTTCTCTTCTTGAGGAAACATGCCGAAAACAATCCTTAACCAGGAAGAAATACGACTTTCTCTGATAATTTCATTCTCAATTTCAGATAACCGATCTTCTTTTTCGGTATGCTCACTGATGACCAAAAGGATGGATTCTTTTTCTTTATCTTCTTCCTTCTCCCCAAGTGATTTTGTTTTCGTGGTCGCTTTACTAACCTTTGTAATTTGACCAACATCTAACTCAACTAATTCGATAATTGTTCGATAAAGACTTTCCCATTTTCTATCATCGTTCAATAATTTTTCCCTTAATAATCTAGCCGTTTCTTCATCTTCGGGTGTCAAAAATAACACTTTTCTATTCAATTCCGTTAAATTTGTCACCCACAAGGAATTTGAAGAAAAATGTTGGACTCCGTTTAATGATCTTTTTCCTTGAATGTATACTGAAAACACACCGGATATTAAAGGCAAAATAGTGTCCGTTAACGAAATTGTGTGTTGATTCTTTCCATTTAAAAAATCTGTTATTGGAATTTTGATCTCTTTAGGAAAATCAGACCGCAATACAATCTCCTCAACATCGTTCGGTAAGTCATTCAAGTAATATTCTATGGTCAAGCGATCAACCTCAATAGATGCATCAAGCAAACGTATAAATGACGGAAATTTCTCATCATATTCATTATTTTCTTGAAAAGATACGTCTTCCAGGTTTTCTATCTCTTTATATCTGATTCCAGACCGGAGAAATTGATCTGCCTCCTCTTTATTTGTAATTTCCCGGTATGTCATCAATTCGAAGTTTCCAGTTTTTATGTCTGATAACAAACCAGATTGAGTACAATTTGCGCTTCCGGAAAACATCAGAATATCTTCGGCTGTTTCAAATAGATAAATCTTGGCGTGGATATATCGGCTTTCTTCAAAGGCCTGAAATAAATTCAAAGGAATCCCCTCAGAAATGAGCGCTTGGATGTTTTGTACATCAACAACAGTTCGGTTCGCTTGCAATATCAAATCAATTTGCGAAGGATTAAACTCTGAATACAACGATCTGATCCCTTGAGCGTGCCCGTCAATAAAAGGTGAAATTATTGTAATTTTATTAACCACCTTCCCATCAAGGACAGCTTTTATTCCTTTAAATATTGAGGATGTGTAAGAAGATAACAGTGGAGGATTAGGATCATCATTAGTATTTTGTAACCACTGACTCTGATATTCTGCTTTTTGCAGCATACGTTTCGTTTGCTCTGAATACCCCCAATCTTCTTGGATCCGGTTGATCATATTCCATATAAACGAAAATACACCTCCGTGTTGTGTCTGGTTCCTCGCCCAATCAAACAGGGTAAAAACTTCGAGATTATCCCCATACCCATTAAAGGTCAAATTCCCGCTACCAATAATTAGTCTACCTCTATCCACACCCAACAATAAGATTAACTTAGGGTGAAAAGTTTGATAAGCGCCAACATTAACGGGAACGACCAAGTAACGTTTTCCGATATAGCCAATTGCGTCCCTAAAGTAATGGATAGTATCTTGGTAACGATGCGCATCTATAAAAACCAAGTTATTCCGACTGTTGGTTTTCCATAATCTTCTAAGGATCACACTTTCATAAAAAGGAAGGTTTATCCCGTAAGAAAGAAAAATACTAGAATGATAGTTCTGATATTCTTCTATCGCATTAAGTACATTGATCCTATTCATTATATTTTTCTAATTTTTTCAGCACCCGACTCAAGGTCTTCTTTCCACGTTCTGTTAACAATAACTTTTCACTCTCTTGGAAATCTGCCAGGCCAATATCATGGATCATATTGTAAGCGTTAGAAAACCGCGAAGCTGAGAGTCCGTTTGAGTCCATATCGATCCATTCGAAGATTCCATTTTCAAAATTAAAATGAAATGTGTTGGCTCCACGTTGATGCCACTTTTCCAAAGCAGTGATCGTATGCTGAGCAATAATATAATCCCGAAATAACCAATCAAGAGTCTCAAACAAACTTTTCTCATTCTTAACTTGCTCATCCATCTGCCACACAAAAATTTCTAAAGACCTACGTCTTACCCCTCCCTCTTGAGCCCAACGCCAAGCATTATAGGTATCGGTTTGTTGGATACCCTTTAATCGTAGATATATTTCCAACAACATCAATGTCGAGAGGATTAATCGATCCTCTCGGCTGAAATCATTCGGAGGTTTATTTAATAGATCATATACCAAACTTTCATTTAAAACGTCATCAAAATTACTAGAGTATTCTTTGCATTGATCCAGAAAATTACCCCTACTTATTCCGCTTTCTGAAAGGATAAAATCAAAGGCTGAAAAAGTGCTGATTTCGGATAATGGGTCACCCCTGAATGATAAAGAGAGAAACTTCTGAATGGGTTCATTGAATGAGATTTTTCCTAAATTGTTTATAAAATAATCATAGGAAAATGGACCATGTTCACGCAAGAAATGGAGGAAATATATCCATAGCTCATAAAGAGAATAAACATAAAGCTCTCGAATTTGAAATATTTGCCAGTGGGCTAAAAATCCCATTAGTTGTGGACTTGGTGAGAACATAGAAAAATTTTTGCAACAGCCATACATAGCGAAATTGCGAAAGTCATTGTCCGATAAAGATTTTTGCGATTGATTGAGCATATCCAGAATTAAACCTAAAGAACCACACATATTCCCACGAGTTTCCAAATTTGTATCTGGATTAGGTAATATCACTTCGGCAGAAAAAGCAAAAAGAGCCTCAAGTATCGGCTCTGCATCATCTGATTCCGCCAATCCACTAAGATAACAATGACGACCATACTCAATGAGACAATTAAGAGAAATAGAATCTGTTGTATCTAATAAATGTCGATTTTTAAAATATTCAGTTCCCACAATTGCATTTTCAAAACTTTCTGCGAGAAGTTTTGAGCTGGGCATCAATATTTGATCGTGAGGATCATCACTTTCTCTAGTTAGGTTAAGATTCCTCATAACACCGTTGTACTGAGAATAACCGCCAAATGATGCTTGAATATAATCATCAACTGTCAGAGGTATTATTGTTGAATTTTCAAAATTATTTAGATGATTCCCTAACTTTATTGTTCCGATCATCCCAGCTATTGATTTGCCATAAGAATGCGCTTTATCAAAGGCTAAATTTGCCAATCCAAATATTTGTTCCCGCTTTTTAATAAATTTTTGAAGAGAATAACCTTTAGGATGTTGTTGTTCGTATTCATGTAACAACCAACAATAGAAAGAATAGTATCTCGCTCTTGGCGTAATTGTAATTATGCCGGGCAGTAAATAAGTCGTGATATTAGTTGAAACAGAACGAAGACCAAGAAAATCCTCTCCTACATTTTCTTGGTATATTTGTTCGGTCCATTGGGGGTATGAGGTGGACTTTAAATTAGCGCTTTCCATTAATCAGCCTATCCCAAAAAGTGGAAGTTTTAAAACAATTCATAATATCCTTCTAAAGAATTTATTCTCATTGTTTTGTGTTGTTTTAGCAGATCCCAATTTGATAACTGAAAATAAAGTTTAGCAATTTCAATAGATTTATGGAAAAACAAACTCCCCGGTGCTAAATAACACATTGTATTGTTCGCTCTTCATAAGACACCCTGACTTTTTGCGCTATATAATTTATTATACAGTATAAGCTGTCTCTTATACACATCTCCGAGCCCACGAGACCAAGGCGAA
>LSQX01140399.1_pt1 | contig 14288 bp, 13 predicted proteins | sample 654561 | NCBI WGS metagenome assembly LSQX01 (sample SAMN04489861, study PRJNA283612) | anaerobic digester metagenome | isolation source: 4 biogas reactors fed with cattle manure at either 37C or 55C with and... | place: Denmark: Kongens Lyngby | collected 2014
AATAAATTGTATATTCTATTCAACAGCTATAAGTATGTCGAGGTAGAAAAAGAAATACTGATCGTTGTAGCGCCTGAGCGTATAATCAAGCTTATTTCCTGTTTTCCTGGCTATGTCAACCAGACCAAGCCCCCCTCCTCCTTTTGCTGATAATCTCTGATTGTTAAGTATGAATTTGTAAAGTTCCTTGATCTCCTTGCGTGTAGACCGGTTTATCTTCATTATCTTTTCTTTCAGCTCTTCCGCATTGTCAGTCTGCACAAAATTACCTGTAACGATCTTAAAGCCACTGACTGACTTTTCAATAAGAAGAATCCCGAACTTCTCGGAATTCTGATCTTCAAAATCTTCAGGAACTTTATCCACATGATGATAGAGATTCTGAAGACTCTCAACAAGAACATTGTAAACCTTCTTCCTGAGCCTGGGCTGTTCATTCATTTCAGCCAGTTTTTCCTCAACTGTGTCAAGAACATAATTTATCAGATCGGAATCAACGTTCCCCTTGTAGTAAAGTATAACATTACTTTCAGGATTGCCTTTCAGGTAAGTCTCAACATCAAAGCTCATATAAGCTTCCTTTGAAAAGGTTGGAAATTAAACCCTGACAAATATAATAAAAATATAAAGTACCCATATTATAACTTGTTCACATTATACACTTTGAAATTAACAATGATTTTATCTGTCCCTCTTTTTACCTGAACCCTCATATAGATCATAGGCACCGAGGATACACTCAATTGCCCCGTTAAAAAGTTTGAGTTTCTTTTCCGCTCTTAAACCAATCTTCCCAAGGCTTGCCCTGTCAGGAGCCAGGACCCATGCCCTGTTACCGTAATATTTATTTTTCAGGACTGTTCCTATCATGCCGTATATATTTTCAGAATCCCGCGCTGCTATTCTTTTTCCATAGGGCGGGTTAATAAAAATAAAACCATTGCTGAATCCGGATGCTGAATTTGTGAAATCAGCCACTTCAGTTTTAACAAGTCCCGAAAGACCGGCATTTCCGGCATTGATCCTGCACCAGGCTATTGCCTTTGCCGACACATCACCTGCCATGATCACCGTATCCGGCTTCACTATCTTCCCTTCTGCCTCCCTTTTTATCCTGTCAAACAATTCAGGGTCATAATTTTTCCATCCGGCAAAAGCATATTTTTTCCTGAATTTACCCGGAGGTATTTTGCAGGCAATCAGTCCTGCCTCAATGGGAATGGTTCCTGATCCGCACATGGGATCAAGAAGGGGAGCGGACCCGTTCCAGCCCGACAACCGGATAATACCGGCAGCAAGGATCTCATTCAGGGGAGCCGGTCCCTGAAACGCCCGGTAACCCCGTTTAAACAGGGGCTCACCTGTTGAATCAAGGGAAACAGTCACTCTGCTGCTGCTGATATGCAGGTTGATGATCATCACCGGATCAAGGGGATCAACCGAAGGCCTTCTTCCCGACCTATGCCTGAAATAATCAGCAATGGCATCTTTTAATACCAGGCCCGGATATCCGCTGTGTCTGAATAATTTTGATTTTACAACCGGAACAACTGAAAAAGTATCATCCTCATTCATAAATTCATGCCAGCCGATCTTCAGGGCCTCCCTGTACAGATCCCCGGCAGATGATATCATAAACTCCCCGACAGGCATGAGAACAGACAAAGCTGTCCGGGAACAGTAATTGACCCGGTACATGGTTTCAAGGCTGCCTGTGAATGTCACTGCACGGTTCAGAATTTCAGTTTCTGCAGCTCCCAGTTCCGGCAGTTCAGCCGCCAGGACACTCTCCAGACCGTAAAGAGTCTTGGCTGTTAACTTCATAGTTTTCATTTATGTAAAACTTCCGCAAAAATAAACATTTGGAAGCTGGAATATTTACTTTTAAATCTTTTTTCCTGCAGTAAAATAGTTTCCTTATTTTTGTTCTTTTAGTTACAACATTAAATTCAGTTTTACCACATAAAATTCAAAGTAATGAAAAAGGGAAGGAAGAGAGAGCTGGCAGGAGGATTGATAATTATCCTTTTCCTGTTAATGACATCCTGCGAAAAGGATAAAGTACTGAGTAAAGCTATACTGGGAAAATGGGAAGTCATTTCCATGAGCCAGATTACTTTTGAAAATAATGTAAAAAAAGCCGAATCAACACTTTACTTTGGTCCGGATGAAATGAAATACCAGTTCATTGACAGTAATATCGGCATATTCTTTGAAAATGAGAAGGATTATCTCTTTTCATGGACGCTGACAGGCAATCAGCTTGTTATCAGCGGGCTCTACACCAAGGACCTGGTGGTGGACGTCAGCGTTGAAGGCAGCAGTCTGATCTGGACATACACGGAAAACGATGAGGAAATACCAGGAATAAGCTATGAATTCATACATACTGCCAAAAGGCTGAATTAATCCCTGGGATGCATCAGGATAATATTATTTATTACCCAGTATCCGGTTGTAAAGCTCCTCATCAGAAATAACCTTAAGTGCTTCAGCTATTATATTATCCTGTTCATTAATTATCCGGAAATATTCGTTTGTCTGCCATATATTATTAGCCAGTAATGCTTTAAGCACTAAAAGGATTTCACTTTCAGATTTCCTGTACTGATCCTCTACAAATTTCACTCCGGCATCCTCACCTTTTTTCCTGAATGATTGTATTTCAACGGGAGAAAATTCGAAACCGTTTTTAAAATTCTCAAATGTCTTGAATTTTGAAATTATTGCCGCCCTGTTCTTGTCTGCATATTCCAGGATAAATGAATTGAAAATACCTCTTCTGACCAGTGTTCTGTAATAATTGGAGTAATTTGAAGTGTCTACGGCAACAAAGACATCGGGCATGATACCCCCTCCCCCGTAAACAACACGTTGATTTACCAGTGTCTTAAACTTAAGCGAATCGGGAAAATGAACACTGTCGGCCGACATCATTTCACCATTGACAAATCTGCGGGTATAATTTTCAAGATATTTCTCATACCCTTCATTATAGGGACTTTGAATAGATCTGCCGGCAGGTGTGTAATAACGTGCTATTGAAAGCCGTATCATGGATCCGTCTGTCAGGACAAAGGCATTTTGTACCAATCCTTTTCCAAATGTCCTTCGCCCGATAATAACACCCCTGTCCCAGTCCTGAATTGCTCCCGCAACGATTTCGCTTGCCGATGCCGACCCGTCATCAGTCAGAACGACAACCCTGGCCGAGGTAAGATCACCGGAGCCTGAAGATTTATATTCCTGCCGGGGAGTTTTTCTTCCTGACAGGTAAACCAGCAGTTTGCCATCAGCGAAGAAATGACCGGCAAGCTGGGTGGAAGCAGCCATAAAACCACCACCATTCCCGCGCAGGTCAATAATGATATTCCTCATATTCGCCTTTCTGAAACTGCTTAAAGCCTCCCTGAACTCCCTGTCGGTGGTGGCCGCAAACTTATTGAATCTTACATATCCCGTTTCAGAATCAAGCATATAGGCTGCATCCAGACTGTTTATAGGTATCTTATCCCGTGTAATAGTGAAATCCAGTATGTTTTTTTCGCCTCTGCGAAAAACATTTATGTTGACTTTCGTTCCCTTGCGCCCCAGCAGGCGGCTCCTGACTCCGTTGGTCGATAATCCCTTTCCTGCAACCTCTTCCCCGTTGATGCTTACAATCCTGTCTCCGGCAAGAAGTCCCGCCTTATCGGAGGGCCCGCCGGAAATTGGCTCAATAACTATAATGGTATCCCTCAGGATATTGAACTGGATTCCTATTCCGTCGAAGTTCCCCAGCAGAGGTTCATTCATTTCCCTCACATCCTTCGCAGAAATATAGGTGGAATGCGGATCTAGTTCCCTCAGCATTGAGATGATGGCATTTTCTGTTATTCTGCTGATACTGGCAGTGTCAACATAATATTCCTCTATCAGATTCAGGGTCTTGCCTATCTTGATGGTTTCTTCGGAAACTATTTGTGCCGGAACACTGTAAGCTGCCAGAAAGAGCATTCCCAACAACAATGTTATTCCTTTTCCTGTTCTTTTCATTTAACAACCTATTACCTGAAATTATAAATCATTATTTAGTCAAATCATCTCCCCCTTGATCCTCTTGACTACATTAATTTCCTTAACTTCAGACATTTGCACCATAATGCCATTTCTGAAATATTGATTTTGACTGAGTCGCAGGTGCCGGGAAAACATGCAGCCTGAACATTGCATTCAGGGAAATGGCAAAGATAGAAATTCTTTCCTTACGGGACATCAATATTTCCCACATCATAAGTTGTTCCGTCAACTGCGGCAATTGTTCTGGGAAATATGTCCCTGGCCTCTTCAACAAGGTGTTTTACATCCTTATGCCTGGAAGAAAAATGTCCAATTATAAGTGTCCCTGCCTCTGCCTCAAGAGCACTCCTGGCAGCATCGGTACTTGTTGAATGCCCGGTCTTCCTCGCCAGTTCCCCCAGGCTTGCCTCAAAGGTAGCTTCATGATAAAGGAGATCAACATTTCTTACAAAGGATGAAAGCCTTTTGAAGTACATGGTATCGCTGCAGTATGCATAAGATAACGGAGCAGGTCCCGGTACAGTGATTTCTTCATTTTTTACAATCTCCCCGCTTCCCATGACAAAATCCCCACCCTTCTTTATTGCCGGAATCCGTGCTGCCGGAATATTGTATTTTTCTATTGCCTCCTTTAAAATGTTACGGTCACGTGGCTTTTCCCTGAACAAAAATCCGTATGAAGGGATACGATGCCTGAGGGGAAATGATGTAACGGTAAGATGTTTGTCATCCAGGATCTTAACCGGATCTTTACTGTCGAGGGGGAAAAAATCGATATTGAAACCAAGAATTATGTCAAAGTCAAGGAGATGTGAAAACAGTATTTCCCGGTATCTCACAGGTGCGTAAAGACTTAGTGTTGAGGTTCTTCCCATCAGGTTCATGGTGGACAAAAGTCCGTAAAGCCCGAATACATGATCGCCATGGATATGGCTGATAAAAATATGATTTAATTTACCGAACCTGATTTTGTTCCGCCGGAGCTGCATCTGGGTACCTTCACCGCAGTCTATTAAATACAACCGCTCATATACGGAAAGTACATGAGCGGAGGGGTATCTTTCTGAAGTCGGCAATGCAGAACTACTGCCAAGTATTGTTAATTTCATCGGTACTCTGCATTCCTGTCAGCTTCAGGAAATCATTTTTTCGGCATCAGCAACTGTTTCGGTAATTGTCAGGACTGTATCCAGCTGGGAAATTGTAATAAGCCTTTCAACAGCTTCATTGAGTCCGCAAAGCACAAAGGTACCACCGGCATTCTTGCAGAGCCTGTTTGCCACAAGAATGGCACTCAGACCAGAAGAATCGCAGTATTGAGTTTTTTCAAGATCAAGGATAATATTTTTTTCACCCTTGCCTGAAATCAAAACAAGTTCAGACTTCAATGCGGGAGCTATATGTGTATCCAGCTTTTCCGTCTGAATTCGAATCAATGTACTGTTATTACGACTTTCAATGTTAAAATCCATGATTGTATTGTTTTGTTGGCCCAAAAATAACAAATATTTCTATTCCTTGGAAGCTTTATTTTCTTTTTCTTCCATTTCTTCTTTCAGGGCTGCCAGCTGAGTTATATCTCCAAGCGTGGTTCTTTCAATATTCGTCTTGACTTTTCTGGTGGTCTTCCTTGATGTCGCAGCTTCTGACTTCTTTGCCGGAGCATCTGCAGCCCTTCTCTCGTCTTCGAACACCCTGCTGTGTGATACAATTATTTTCTTCGCCGACTTGTTGAACTCAATAACCTTAAACATAAGCCTTTCATCAACTTTTACAGTACTCCCGTCTTCCCTGACCAGGTGCCTGGGAGTTGCAAAACCTTCAACACCATAAGGAAGCGCTATAACAGCACCTTTGTCAAATACCTCCACGACCGTGCCTTCATGAATGGAATCAACTGCAAAAAGGTCTTCGAAAACATCCCATGGATTCTCTTCAAGTTGCTTGTGACCAAGACTGAGTCGCCGGTTTTCTTTGTCTATTTCAAGAACAACAACCTCTATTTCAGCATCAATAGCTGTAAATTCAGCGGGATGCTTTATCTTTTTCGTCCAGCTCAGATCCGAAATATGTATCAATCCGTCAACACCTTCCTCAATTTCCACAAATACACCAAAGTTGGTAAAATTCCTGACCCTCGCAGTATGCCTGGAACCAACTGTATATTTTTGTTCGATATCCTGCCATGGATCCGGCTTCAGCTGCTTGATGCCGAGTGACATTTTTCTTTCTGTCCGGTCAAGAGTCAGAATCACGGTTTCAACCTGGTCACCCACTTTCATAAACTCCTGTGCACTCCGCAGATGCTGCGACCATGACATTTCCGAAACATGAATAAGACCTTCCACCCCGGGTGCTATTTCAACAAATGCACCATAGTCAGCCATCACCACAACCTTTCCGGTAACCTTGTCACCAACCTTCAGATCCGGATCAACCGAATCCCATGGATGTGGTGTAAGCTGTTTCAGACCAAGAGCTATCCTTTTCTTGTCATCATCAAAATCAAGAATGACAACATTCAGTTTCTGATCCAGCTCAACGATCTCTTCGGGATGATTAACCCTGCCCCACGACAGATCGGTAATGTGAATAAGTCCGTCAACACCCCCGAGATCAATGAACACACCGTATGATGTGATATTCTTGACAGTCCCTTCAAGAACCTGGCCTTTTTCGAGCTTTGCAATAATCTCTTTCTTCTGCTGCTCAAGCTCGGCTTCAATAAGAGCTTTGTGGGAAACAACAACATTCTTGAATTCCTGATTGATCTTTACAACCTTGAACTCCATTGTCTTCCCCACATATATGTCATAATCCCTGATAGGTTTTACATCAATCTGGGATCCCGGAAGAAATGCCTCAATTCCAAAAATATCGACAATCATTCCGCCTTTGGTACGGCATTTTATGAAACCGGTAATTATTTCATCATTTTCCATGGAAGTATTAACCCTCTCCCATGATTTTATGGCCCGGGCCTTCTTGTGGGACAAAATAAGCTGGCCTCTTCTGTCTTCCTGGCTTTCAACATACACCTCCACCTCATCACCTACCTTAAGACCAGGATTGTAACGGAATTCATTAAGGCTTATAACACCTTCCGATTTATAGCCTATGTTGATCACAACTTCCCTTGAGGTCATCTGTATGACTGTTCCTGTGATAACCTCATCAACTGCAACGGTTGACAGGGTTGCATCATACATTGCTTCATATTCCTTATGCCTTGGCGAAACTCTTACTTCCTCACTTTCAAAGCTTTCCCAATCAAAATCATGAACTGAAGGCGTAGCGGGAGAAATATCTGCGGTTTCCTGAATTTCATCAGCTTCAGCACTGTCTTCTTCCCCGGTATTTTCTGAATCTGTAATGAACTCTGTCATATCCTCCTCCATATCTTCCGTCACATCCTCCATCAGGGCTTCAGCAGTATCATCATCCTCCAAGGCCTGTTCGATCAGTTTATCCCTGGATTCCTTGACTTTCAGTTTTTTACCAGATTTAATGCTCTCACTGTCAGCTAAATCATCTTTTTTCGGGTTCTTCTTCCTGGTATCTGTCATAATTTGCAATAAAATTACTAATAATTAATAGGTTAGACATTATCTTGTTAAAAAATGGTGTGCAAAGATAGGATATTTATTTAAAAACACAGGATTTTTGCCTGATTAATTCATGCAAATTCAAGTATTTTATCATCTGTCCGCAATGCAAAATCTGCCTGACTCAACAGCAATGCCGCCAACACCGGATCACCATCCTAAAGCTGAAAGAATAAGGCTATTAACAGAATCTGTTGCCAAATCTCACGGCTTCTGTTATCTTTGCTATGTTTAAATCCGGCCCTCACCGAAGCAGCTTTAACAAAAATCAAAGAAATACTACACGATCCGGCAATGCATGAAAAAAATGTTATTTAAATTTATCACATAATTAAAGAACCAACAACATAAAGAGAAAATACATGAAAGGAATTATTCTGGCAGGAGGTTCGGGAAGCAGATTACATCCGATAACCAACACAATATCGAAACAGTTGCTGCCCGTTTATGACAAGCCAATGATTTATTATCCTCTTTCGGTGCTGATGCTTGCCGGTATCCGGGAGATACTGGTCATTTCAACACCGCGCGATCTGCCATCATTCCGGAACCTTCTGGGTGACGGAAAATCCATCGGTCTTGAATTCAGTTATATCGAACAACCATCACCTGACGGACTGGCCCAGGCCTTTATTCTGGGCGATGAATTCATCGGAAATGATCCGGTCTGCATGATACTGGGTGATAATATTTTTTACGGACACGGATTCGGGGATGTTCTGCGTGATACTGCAAAACTTGATGAGGGAGCCTGTGTATTCGGATATTATGTCACCGACCCTGAGCGTTACGGAGTAGTGGAATTTGACAGCAGGGACAAGGCTGTTTCCATTGAGGAAAAACCAGCCGAACCAAAATCAAATTATGCAGTCACCGGACTGTATTTTTATGACAACACCGTGGCAGACAAAGCCCGTTCACTGAAACCTTCACCCAGGGGAGAGCTTGAAATAACTGATCTCAACAGGCTGTACCTTGAAGAGGGAAAGCTTACTGTCAGGATCATGGGACGGGGAATGGCATGGCTTGACACGGGAACATTTGAAAGTCTCCTGCAGGCCTCAAACTTCATAGCCACCCTTGAACACCGGCAGAGCCTGAAGGCCTCATGCATCGAGGAAATAGCCTATAAAAGGGGATTCATTGACAAAAGTCAGCTGTTGTCCCTTGCGGAGCCAATAAAAAACAGTCAGTACGGAAAATACCTGATGAGGATAGCTTCGGAAGAAATCTCAGAATCAGACATAATTAAATAAACAAATCAGCCTGCATGGAAATTATTCATACCGGGTTTAAGGATCTTTTTGTCATTAAGCCGACAGTCTTCTCTGATAAAAGAGGTTATTTCTTCGAAAGTTATAACCAGGACAGATACAGAAATGCAGGCATAGATTTCATACCGGTACAGGACAATGAATCCAGGTCCTCCAGGGGCGTTGTAAGAGGTCTTCACTATCAGCTCAGGCCCTACGACCAGGCAAAGCTTATCAGGGTAATTGAAGGAAGGATTTTTGATGTTGCCCTGGATCTGAGAAGGGATTTACCCACATATGGAAAATGGTTTGGTATTGAGCTTGATTCCGGAAGCAAAACACAGCTTTTCATTCCGAGAGGCTTTGCCCATGGATTTTCCGTACTAAGTGAATTGGCAATTATTCTGTATAAAACTGACAACCTCTACCATCATGCTTCAGAAAGGGGCATTGCTCTTGATGATCCCGAACTGAATATTGACTGGCGTATCGGAAATATCAAACCGGTACTGAGTGAAAAGGATACAAGAAATCCCCTTTTCAGGGATGCTGAAAATAATTTTTAACAAATCTGAAGAATCATGGCAGTAATACTGATTACCGGGGCAGACGGCCAGCTGGGCAATGAACTGAAAAATGCCTCCGGAAACTACTACGGATATGATTTTATCTTCACGGATATTGACACTCTCGACATAAGCAACAGGTCAGAAACAAATGATTTCATCAGAAACACCAATCCCGGCTGGATAATAAACTGTGCAGCATACAACCATGTAGACAAGGCTGAAGATGATGCCGGCAATGCTGATCTCATCAACAATGCTGCTGTCGGGAACATTACGGAGGCAATCAGGGATACCGGCTGCAGGTTCATTCATTTTTCAACGGACTATGTTTTCAACGGCAGATCCTGTCTGCCATATAATGAACTTTCAGAACCTGCACCCTTAAATGTCTATGGCATGTCAAAGCTGGCGGGAGAGAGGACAGCACTGAGTCATCATGCTTCAATGATAATCCGGACATCCTGGCTGTATTCATCTTTCGGATCAAATTTTGTGAAAACCATTCTGAGGAAGGCCGCAGAAAATGAATCACTCAGCGTTGTCTTCGATCAGATTGGCACGCCCACATATGCGGCTGACCTGGCGGAAGCGGTCATGAATATTGTATCAGGGGTAATACGTAACAAGACTGCCTACAGTCCCGGCATATATCATTATTCAAACGAGGGAGTATGCAGCTGGTACGATTTTGCCGAAGAACTGGTAAGAGAAGCCGGACTGGCATGCCGTATTGTTCCGGTCCTCTCTTCCTGCTATCCCATGGCTGCGCAAAGACCTCCCTGTTCCGTTCTTGACAAGGGCAAAATAAAGGAAAAATATGGTCTTGAAATCCCCCACTGGAGGAGAAGCATGAAAAAATGTCTGAAATTACTCGAATAAAAATAACTGTCCGGGCAGCCGGATACAGAAACAGGCGAATAATTCAGGAAAAATTTAATTATTATTACAACAGAAATCAAATAACGTTTCATATGTTATCAATGGAAGAAATCAGGAAAAGAGCTGAAATATGGCTTGGCAGTGAATTCAACGAAGCAACCCGGAAAGAAGTAAGGGAGATGCTTGAAAAAGACGAAGAAAAACTTGTGGATTCTTTCTACCAGGATCTGGAATTCGGAACCGGCGGACTAAGGGGAATCATGGGTGCCGGCACCAACAGAATGAACATTTATACCATGGGAATGGCAAGCCAGGGTCTTGCAAACTATATAATAAAACAATGCGGTGAAAAGGGAATACGTGTTGCAATTGCGCACGACTGCAGGAATAACAGCCGATATTTTGCCGAAACTGCTGCAGATATATTCTCTGCCAACGGTTTTGAGGTTTTTCTTTTTGAAGCTCTCAGACCCACCCCGGAATTATCGTTCGCAATTCGTCATTACAAATGCCATAGCGGGATTGTGATCACTGCCTCACATAATCCCCGGGAATATAACGGATATAAGGCCTACTGGAATGATGGCGGACAGGTGGTCTCACCCCATGACACCGGCATAATTGAAGAAGTACGCAAAATTAAATCCGTAAACGAAATAAAATTCGGGGGAGACAAGCAAAACATACGTATTCTGGGAAAAGAAACCGATGATGCCTTCCTTGAGGAAGTACTTAAAATGAGACTTAACCCTGAAATCATCAGAAAACACAGTGATATGGGAATAGTATACACACCCATTCACGGTACCGGGGTAAAGCTGGTACCTTCTGCCCTTAAACTGTTTGGTTTTACCAATATCATTAATGTCCCGGAGCAGGATATCGTTGATGGAAATTTCCCCACTGTCAGATCACCCAACCCGGAGGAATCCGATGCCCTGAAGATGGCGATTGACAGGGCAGAAGCCACAGGGGCTGAGCTCGTCATTGCAACCGATCCCGATGCTGACAGACTTGGAATTGCATGCAGAAACGGGGAAGGTAAATTTATTCTTCTGAATGGTAATCAGACCGCCGTACTGCTGATCCATTACATTTTGTCACAATATGAGAAAAAGAATAAATACAAGGGCAATGAATACATTGTCAAAACCATAGTAACAAGCGACCTGATTGATAAAATTGCTGAAAAATATGAAGTTGAATGCTTCAACGTACTGACGGGTTTTAAGTTTTTCGCTGAACTGATGAGAAAGCTGGAAGGAAAGAAACAATATATCGGCGGTGGCGAGGAAAGCTATGGCTTTCTTCCCGGCGATTATGTCAGGGACAAGGATGCAGTTGCGTCATGTGCACTTGTGGCTGAGGTTGCAGCATGGGCAAAGAACGGGGAGAAATCGCTGTACGATCTCCTGCTGGATATCTATCTTGAATACGGACTGTTCCTGGAAAAACTTGTCAATATTGTCCGCAAGGGCAAGGAAGGAGCTGATGAAATAAAAGCCATGATGCTGTCCTACAGAAAAACCCCTCCTGCCTTTATCAATAAAAGCAGGGTTGTAAAGATCGATGACTACGAGACACTTGTTTCAACTGATTGTGTGACAGGGAAAAAAACAAATCTGAGCCTTTCCAGGTCTGATGTGATTCAGTTTTTTCTTGAAGACGGAAGTAAAATTTCCGTTCGCCCTTCCGGGACAGAACCAAAAATCAAGTTTTATTTCAGCGTAAATACCACACTTGAATCTGCTGCAAAATTCGAAGAAACGAACAAGCTTCTTGATAAGAGGCTTGAAGACATAATCAGAGATATGAAATTGAACTGATTCTGCTTAACACCTGATACGATACGGGTTTGGAGACATTCTCCGGATCCGGTTAATACTGCCGGAACAACTATTTTTTTACAGACTTAACAAGTAAACACTCAAACTACTATTGCCATGAAATCATATCGGAAGGAGCTATGGTTTGAAACACCGACAAGAAGAGCATTTATCAACATCACGGACCAGGTACAGGAATGCCTGGACGAATCGGGGATCAGGGAAGGACTTATCGTGGTCAGCGCAATGCACATCACCAGTTCCGTATTTATCAATGATGATGAACCGGGATTGCACCACGATTTTGAGATATGGCTGGAAAAGCTTGCACCTGAGAAACCCCACAGCCAGTACAGGCATAACAGCTTTGAAGATAACGCCGATGCTCATTTGAAACGCAGTATAATGGGACGTGAAGCTGTTGTGGCTGTAAGCAGCGGAAAAATGGATTTCGGTCCGTGGGAACAAATATTTTATGGTGAATTCGACGGTATGAGAAGAAAGAGGGCTCTTGTTAAAATAATCGGAGAATAAAAGGTTTTCCCTGGTTCAGATGAAGAAACTATCGCTGAAATTGACCAGGTAAACCTTTCCGGTTGACCTGGTCAGGGCAGTATAGAACCATCTCAGGTAATCGAGGCTTATTTCGTGCCGGTTAAACATACCCTGGTCAATGAACACTCTCTCCCACTGGCCTCCCTGGGCCTTATGACAGGTAACAGCATAGGCAAACTTGATCTGCAGGGCATTGAAATATCTGTCTTCCCTTACAGCCGCATATTGTTTCCTTTTTGTTTTTATATGCTGATAGTCCTCCAGGACACCGTAGAACAGCTCTTTATTCCTGTCAGCAGGAAGGGAAGGAGAATCAAGATGAAGCACATCCATCAACACTACTGATTCAAGCTCATAGTCATAATCGGGGAACCACAGCGTCATCTCCGCAAACCGGAAACCGTAACGTTCCTCATATTGCCTTATTCTTTTTATCTCGGCGATATCGCCGTTGGCAATAAAACCAGGTCCCGACTCATCTTCTTCAACAAGACTGTAATTATTCCTGACAACCATAACGATGTCTCCGGAACAGATCTCCTCTTCCCTGAAAAAGATCCTGTTCCTTATTCCCTGGTTATATCTGTTGGCCTGCCTGTTGGAATTAACGACCACAATAGTTTCTTCCAGTCCGCATGCCCCGTATGAATCGGACAGTTCCTCAATCAGGTTCTCACCGCTTATACGTACAACATCCTTGTAATTCCTGCAGTCCAGCAAGGGATGATCCAGCCTCCCCTCACTCACCTGCAATCTGATGTTTGTGGCATTCATAAGTACACCGGACGACTCGCTTTGCCGGACCACATGTCTGAGTTCTGCCGCTATGATACCAAAACCATAGCCCTCCAGAACCATCCTGTCCAGTGCCGGACTGACAACCGAGCCCACCGGAGGGAGCTGGGCATTATCCCCGACAAGGATGAGCCTGCAGTCTGTTCCGGAATAAACATATTCGAGCAGATCATCCAGAAGGCTGCCACTGCCGAAAACTGAACTTTCAGAAGCAGTATTTGATATCATTGATGATTCATCAACAATAAAATATGTGTTACGGCTCAGGTTTCTGTCAAGTACGAAACTGCCCGTTCCATCCTTAAGGGATTTTTGACGGTAAATCTTTCTGTGAATTGTAAAAGCCTGTTTCCCGGCATGGGATGCAAGGACCTTGGCAGCCCTTCCTGTGGGAGCAAGAAGAACGGACTTCATTCTCAGCCTGTCCAGTGTCCTGACAACAGAGCTGATAACACTGGTTTTACCGGTGCCGGCATATCCTGTAAGAAGAAAGATTTCGCCGGTGCTGTTATCAGTAATATAGGATGCAATCTTTTCAAGAGCTGAGGCCTGATCCTCTGTTGGAACATTTCCCAGATTTTCACACAGATTTTTATATATTATCCTGTCCCTGCCGTTATTCATTCCCGTTTCTTATTCTGTCCCGTCAGCAATCCTGACCACATCCTTTACTGTCCCGTCAGCTATACTCATCACACATCCCCTACCTTTCCCCGTCAACCACCCTTACCGTATCCTTTACTGTCC
>LSQX01382795.1_pt1 | contig 14287 bp, 16 predicted proteins | sample 654561 | NCBI WGS metagenome assembly LSQX01 (sample SAMN04489861, study PRJNA283612) | anaerobic digester metagenome | isolation source: 4 biogas reactors fed with cattle manure at either 37C or 55C with and... | place: Denmark: Kongens Lyngby | collected 2014
CTCTATTTAAAGTATAACACTTCATAATATGTTAATTTTATCAACACAAAAAGCAACGATATATTGTTTTATTACTTAATATGTTATTATGAAAAGAAGAGGGAATTATCGTTTTTTGTATTTTTACTTCACCAAAGCGCACTCCCTTCGGGGGCGCATCTTTATTCCGCCGCAGGCGGATTGCCTTCAATCGGCTTTATTTGTTTTTTTCCCTAAACACAAACACTTTTCTTCCTATATAATTCCACACCAAAACGATACCTGCGGATATAATATGGGTTGCGTAGTAGGGCACCGCCTTGTCCCCGAAGGTGGCAAGGGGAACTCCCGTAAACACCGCTCCCAAATACATAAGCAGCTCCTTCAAACCGAAACCGATTAACCCCACAATGGCGAAAATAGCAAAGGCCTTGAAGGTTTTTCCCTTTTTCTGCTGGTTTTCGGCGGTGAACACCCACAGTATGGAAAGGATATAATTAACCGCCAGCCCCACCACGAAACCTGCGGCGGTGGCAATAAAGGTGTTTAGGTTGGTTTCATTCCCAAGGAAAAATTTCCACAGTATCCAGTGGGTGGCGGTTTCGAATAAAAATGCCGTCCCCCCCACAATACAGTAGCGGACAAATTCCCATAAGGTGCGCTTTTGGTTATCGGTCATTTCCATTCTACTTAACCCCCAGTGCCTCTGCCAGCTTGGGCCAGATAGCCTTTGCCATATAATAATTCCCCAAATCATTGGGATGAAGGTTGTCCACCGAAAACAAATCCCTGTAGGGTTGGGGGAAAAATTCGTTTCCGTCCACAAAATACACCTTATCCCCCCGGGATAACGCTACATCATATGTTGCTTTTATAATGTCCCGCCGTTTTATACCCTCCGCCGAAGGCTCCCCGTAGCAGGGATGGGATACAAACACCACCGGAACGTCAGGCTGACCCTTCCTGAAAGCCTCATAAAAAGGAAGATGGGTGTCCGCCAGCGTCTGGGCAGTGGGGGAGTTATAGTCATAGTCCATAACAAAGCAGGAAATTTCCCTGGTACCCAGGAAGTCCGCCGCATAGGTTTCCCCAAAAGCCGACCCGGAAAAACCAAGGTTTATATTGTCGCAGTCAAGCGCCCTGCACAGCAGGTTGGAATATATATTCCCCGGCCTTGAAACGCACCCTCCCTGGGTGATGGAGGAGCCGTAAAAGGCGACGGGCAGATATTTCCGCGGTGAAGGCTTTGAAACAAAGCAGTCGGCCGGCAGACCAATCGACAGCTTCTGAATCCCGCCGTAAAGGGGGAAGTTGATCATAAGTTCGACGGCGCTGCCGTAAAGCTCAAGCACCTGGCAGTTTTCGTTGGGGTTTTCCGCAAAGGTCTGCATGGCTTTTCCCGCATAACGCCGGTCGGTGCCGGTACCCGTATGCATATCAAAGCCGTACACCCCCCGGTCGCAGAAGTGGTGCATTCCCAGCACACACCCCCGGTAAACCACCTTCAGCGCAACCGCTTTGGCGTCGGTGTAAAAGCGAAGGCATCCCCCGGCGGTGGACTGGCCTAACCATTTGTGGGCGTCGGTGTATTTGTCCTTCTGACTTGCGTCAAGACGGAAATATTCATTCTGGTTTTTATCCGGGTGGAGAATCCCCCCGATTTCGAAGACGGGACATTTTGCGTCAACATATATGAATTTTTCGTCTTTGGATTCGATATATTTTTCCTCGATTTCCCCGGGCAAAACAAAATTCGCTTTGTCAAACTCATATTCCGAAGACTTTGGAATACCGAAACAGTAGTTATCCATGGTTTTTCCTTTCAATTTAGTTTAATGATATTATTTTTAGGGGACAAATTTTATTATATAGATCAGTTACTATTTAGCAATCTATCGCGAAATAAAATCATTAGCAGATTTAATACATAACAATCCCTCCGGCTCGGCTTCGCCTCGCCACCTCCCTTTCCACAAGGGAGGCTATTTTCAGAGTCTGTGCAAGTATCTTAAACTTTTATTGCTGTATTATATCTGCTTTGTTCAAAGAGCTTTCAACAGTCTGATGTATGTATTCACATACTCCATTGAAATTGTTTTTAATATTTATATTAGCTATTCGTATTACCTGAATACCGAATAGTTTTAAATATTCTGTTCTTTCTTCATCGTGTTTTATTCCTGTTTCGGAAAAATGCTGGGAACCGTCAAGCTCAACAACAAGCTTTACTTTTGCACAATAGAAATCCGCAATATATTTACCCAACACTTTTTGCCTTGTGAATCTGACAGGGTATAAACGTAAAAAATCATACCATAAATGCTTTTCTTCTTTTGTCATACATTTACGGAGCATCTTTGCAACGGGAACAATATCTTTGTTATGCTTCCTTTGCATATGAAACCCCTCCGTTACAGTAAGCAGTTATAAAATTTGCGAAATCTATCCAAAGGCTCTCTTGTGCAAAGGGAGCTGTCAGCGCCAGCTGACTGAGGGATTGTATAGTATACTCTATTTATATTTTGGCTTTGTTAATATTAAACGTTATAATTCAGCCAAAGCCTCCCTTGTGCAAAGGGAGGTGTCACGGCATTAGCCGTGACGGAGGGATTGTCACTACTGGATAAACCGTGTTATCTATTTTGAATACCGCATTCCACATTTTATCATAGCACCATAAAATTTGCAAGTGCATATTGAAAAGGTGAAAATATTATGTTAAAATTAGTCACTTAATTATGAAAAGGTGTTTTTATGCTGTTTAAGGATATTACAATCATCAATGAAGATTTCACCACAACCCGGAATGTCTGCGTCGGCATAAGGGAGGGAAAAATCGCCCATATCGGTGGATTTACCGAAGGATTCGGCGAGGAATTCGACGGCAGGGGTTATCTTCTTGCCCCCGCCTTCTGCTCCGCCCATTCCCACACCGCCATGACCCTTCTCAGGGGGATGGGGAGCGATCTCCCCCTTGACCGGTGGCTTAACGAAGCCATATTCCCGGAGGAAGCAAAGCTCACCCCCAAAGCAATCTACAACGGAACCCTTGCCGGCTGCGCCGAGATGCTTAAATACGGCACAGTGTCCTGCAACGATATGTATTTTATGGGGAAGGCAATGGCCGACGCCTATATCGACGCCAAAATAAAGGCAAACATTTCGGTGGCAGTTCTCTGCTTTGACGATTCGGCTTTTATAGATATGCCCAAATACAACGAATGCCTTATGCTTGAGGAATACCTTAAGGACAACGACAAGGTAAGGCTTGATTATGCGGTCCACGCCGAATACACCAACACCCCCAAATCGGCGGCAACGGTGGCGGAATTTGCCGCTTCGAGAAACGCGGGACTTCATATCCATGTTTCCGAAACCAAGTCGGAACATGAGGACTGCATTTCCCGCCACGGAATGACCCCCGTAAAGTTTTTCTTCAGGGCAGGCGGGTTTGACACCCGCACCATTGCCGCCCACTGTGTCTGGTGCACCGACGAGGATTACAGCCTAATGGGGGAAAAAGGAGTGTTCATGGCCTCCTGCCCCACCTCCAATCTGAAACTGGGAAGCGGCATACCCGACTATAAGCGGGCACTGGAACGGAACGTTCAGGTATGTATCGGCACCGACGGCGTGGCTTCCAATAATAATCTTAATATGGTTAAGGAAGCAAAGCTGATGGCTCTTCTCACCAAGGGCTACAACCTGGATCCTTCCCTCTGCAAGTCAAGGGATGCCCTGATTGCCGCCACCCGTACCGCCTGGCTGTCCCAGGGACGGCAGAATTCCGGCCTGATAAAGGTGGGCTATGACGCCGATCTTGCGGTGTATGACATTAATACCGTAAACACCAAAAAAGCAAGGGACGGGGTTGACACCCTGATATATGCCTGCGACGGCGAGGCATATATGACCCTCTGCAACGGGGAAGTTTTATATAAAAACGGCGAATACTACACAATAGATATAGAAAAACTGGAATTTGAAATAACGTAAAAAAAGCCTTCCGACTTTCGGGGAAGGTGTCAGCCGAAGGCTGACGGATGAGGGGTAGTACCGCAACTGCGGAAAAAACGGTATCCGCCTGCGGCGGAATAAAGATGCGCCGCTTGCATACCCGGTAAGATATGCCTACTTGTGTGATGAAATCCTCCTACTGCGGGATAAAAATGCGCCCCCGAAGGGGGCGCGCTTAACCATTCAACTTACGATATTAATCAATGAACCTTCTCACATAATGTCAAGTAATATAATACAAGTGTTTACATAATAAATATGCCCGTCATTATGAAACTAAAAATACACTACAAAACAACATTATTTAAACAATTTCAGTTTACATAAATCCCCACAACAACACAAGGAGAATAACTATGCAGGAAAAAGCGGCATTGCAGATCAAGGAATACGCTGAAAAATTTTATCCCGGTCTTGCCTTCAATACCGCCGTTGTGTTGGGTTCCGGCCTCGGAAAGTTCCCCTTAAGGTACGGCAACCCCCCCTCGGTGCCCTATTCGAAACTTGAAGGCTTTACCCCCTCCTCCGCCCCGGGACACGAAGGCAGGTTGTATTTTATAAACCTTAACGGCGGGGTCCTCTGCTTTTCGGGACGCACCCACTATTACGAAGGCAGGGGCATAGACAAGGTGGTTTACCCCGTCAAGGTTATGAAAAAAGCAGGTATAAAAAATCTGCTGGTAACCAACGCCGCCGGAGGAATCAACCCCTCCTTCAATGTGGGGGACTTTATGCTGATAACCGACCATATAAGCATGATTCCCAATCCCCTTATCGGAAATCACGACCCGGACCTGGGCGTCCGGTTCCCGGATATGACTGCCCCCTATGACAAACATTTCAGGGAAATTATAAAAACCGAAGCTAAAAAGCTGGAAATCCCCCTGCGGGAGGGGGTTTATATCGCCGTTACCGGCCCCTGCTACGAAACCCCCGCCGAGATAAGAGCCTACCGCACCATGGGAGCCGACGCGGTGGGAATGTCCACCGTGCCGGAGGTTATCGAAGCCCGCCGCTGCGGCATAAGGGTTTGCGGCATAACACTTATTTCCAACGCCGCCTCGGGGATGAACAAGCAACCCCTTACCGAGCAGGAGGTTATCGATGCCGGGAATAATGCGGCGGTCCGCTTCGGCGACCTTGCCGAGAAGGTACTGATCGCTATCAACGGCTCTTCCGAACTATGAAAACCCTATACTTCGACGCAAACAAATCGGAACTTGTAATCCTTGACCAGACCAGGCTGCCGCTTACCGAAGAATATATTTCAATCTCCACCCCCCGCAGATTATACGACGCCATTAAAAACCTTGAAGTACGGGGAGCCCCCGCCATCGGCGTTGCCGCCGCACTGGGGCTTTACGCCTGCGCTACCCGCCTTGAGGACAAAACCCCCCGGGGTTTCAGGTACGGCTTTGAAAAAACCGCTGACCTTATAGCCTCCTCAAGACCTACGGCAAGGAATCTGTTTTACGCCGTCGAACGGATGAAAGGGGCGTTAAACTCCTGCGACACCGTTGAAGAAATGCTGGAAAGCCTGAAAAAAGAAGCATATAAAATCGAGGCGGAGGATATCCGACTCTGCCGAAATATCGGTATAAACGGGGAAAAGCTTATTAAGGACGGTTTTACAATCCTCACCCACTGCAACGCCGGAATGCTTGCCACCGCCGGCATAGGCACTGCCCTTGCCCCAATATACGAGGCAAAGGCAAGAGGGAAGAAAATTAAAGTCTATGCCGACGAAACCCGCCCCCTGCTCCAGGGAGCAAGGCTTACCTGCTTTGAGCTTATAAAAAACGGTATTGACACCACCCTGATTTGCGATAATATGGCTGCCTCCCTTATGGCGAAGGGAAAAATCGATCTTGTCATAGTGGGCTGCGACCGCCTTGCCAAAAACGGGGACTTTGCCAACAAGATAGGCACTTTATCCCTTGCGGTAAACGCCAAACATTTCGGCGTCCCCTTTTACGTTGCGGTCCCCTCAACAACGGCCGATATATCGGCGGAAACGGGAGAAGATATAGTCATCGAGGAGCGGGAAAACAGGGAAGTAACCCGGTTGTTCTTCGAAAAACCCTCATCCCCGGAGGGGGTCAGGGTGTATAACCCCGCCTTTGATGTTACCCCCCATAATCTTGTCACCGGCTATATTACCGAAAAAGGCATATTTACCCATATAAAAGGAGCGGCGGAATGAAGATTCTCATAATAGCCAATCTCAATTCGGGAAAGGGCAAAGCAAAGGAATATCTGCCTGAAATAAAAAAGGAACTTAAGCCCGGGAACGAACTTAAGATTTATCTTACCAAGGACAAGGAACATACAATTAATTTCGTAAAAAAACACTGCAACAATTTTGATATGCTTATCGTTTTAGGCGGGGACGGCACCATGAACGAGGTGGTGAACGGCTATGTTTTGTCAAAAAGCAAGACTCCCGTAGGGTATATCCCCACCGGTTCCACCAACGACTTTGCCACCTCTTTGAAACTCCCCAAAGCCCCCTGCGAAGCCTGTAAAAACTTTATGAATCTCAACACCAGAAAAATAGATATAGGCTCCTTCAACGGAAGGTACTTCACCTATGTGGCGGCGGCGGGGGTTTTTTCCGAAACCTCCTATTCCACCCCTCCCGAATTAAAACAGAAGTTAGGTCATTTCGCCTATGTTTTAGGCGGGGTTAAGTCTTTGCCCGCCATAAAACCCCTTCATCTCCGCATTACGGTGGACGGCAGCGTCATCGAGGACGACTACCTTATCGCCCTGATATCCAACTCCACCAGTGTGGGAGGAGTGTTTACATTTGACGAATCCCTTGTAATGCTTGACGACGGCAAATTTGAGGTTGCTCTGCTTAAGGAGCCGGAGGAACCCAACGAATTCGGTTCAATGCTAAAGGACATAATATACCGCAATTACAACGGCGACTATTTAACCCTTGTTTCGGGGGCGGAAATCCTTTTGGAATCCCCTTCTCCGGTGGCCTGGTCCCTTGACGGAGAATACGGCGGGGAACACACGGTCATGAAGGTGGTAAACCTTCCCTCGGCGTTAAACCTTTTGGTTTAAATTTTAACAAAAGGGAACCGGCGGTTAAAAATAATGTTGACTTTCAGTTATATTTATGTATAATAGGATTGTTATGTAAAAACCCAAAAAAAGTATATTTTTCCCGGCGGACCTTTATAACGGCGGAAAAGCAAAACCTTCCGCCGGCTAATCAATAAAGTTATAAGGCATGATATAAAACCACATTGAAAATCATGCCGTGGAGGTAGAATTCATGAATTATTCCCGTGCGGTGGGCGTAGCCCGCTTTATTTTGGTGATATTGATTATCGCCTTTTTTATGACTCTTGCCCTTTCCGGTTATACAAACTGGAACATTGGCGGGGTGTTTGAGAAAGGTTCCGTAACCTTGGGGCTTGACCTTCAGGGCGGTTCGATTATAACCTTTCAGGCGATTCCCCCCGAAGGGTCTTCGGTAACCGGTGATGGTATGAAATCGGTGGAATCGGCTATGCGTACCCGTCTTGACAATGCCGGACTTACCGAAGCCAGTGTTTATATAGTGGGAAACGATATGGTTACCATAGAAATTCCCGGGGATTCCGACCCCAATGAAGCGGTCAAACAATTCGGCGCGATGGGCAAGCTCACCTTCAGGGCATATAACAGCTCCACCGAAAAGTATGACAAGGTAATCCTCACCGGCGACGATGTTGCAAAAGCAACCGCCGTGATTGATAATGTATCCGGTCAATATCTGGTGTCCCTTACATTTACCACAACAGGTGCGGAAAAATTCTATCAGGCTACCCTTACAGCATCCAAAGCTGCTGCCAATTCGGAAGCAAACCGCATTGCCATATACATGGACGAAAATCTCCTTTCAAACCCCAGTGTTAAGGACCCCATAGAGGGCGGACAAGCGGTCATATCCACAGAAAGCGGTATGGAATATGAATACGCCAAGATGCTCGCCGGCAATATTAATTCAGGGGCGTTGAAATATACCCTTGAAGAAGCCTCCATCCGTACCGTGGGCCCCACCCTCGGCGAAAAGTCCCTTACCACCTCCATAAAAGCGGGGGCGGTGGGAATTGCACTTGTTATCATATTCATGATAGCCGTTTACCGTGTTCCCGGTGTTATGGCGTCAATCGCCCTTGCGGCTTATATGGCGCTGTTCATGCTGGTTCTGGTTATGTCAAAAGCCAACCTGACCCTTCCGGGGATAGCGGGTATCATCCTTTCAATAGGCATGGCGGTGGACGCCAACGTGGTTATTTTCGAAAGGATGAAGGAGGAACTGCGGGGAGGAAAATCGGCGAAGGCCGCCATTAAGTCGGGTTACAAAAAAGCCTTTACCGCGATTTTCGACTCGAATATAACCACCCTCATCGCCGCCGGAGTGCTTTATTTCATAGGCGCCGGCACCATCCGGGGCTTTGCGGTGACCTTAGCCTTCGGCGTTATAATTTCCTTCTTTGCCGCCCTTGTGGTTACACGAATACTCCTTAACTTAGGCTGCGATATGGGGTTGAATAAAATATCACTCTATGGCGTTTCCGAAGGGAGAGTTGACTGATGAAATTCATTAACAACTTTGATGTAATTAAAAATTCCAAAATAATACTGATCATATCAGCGGTGCTGCTTGTGCTTGGCACAGTCTCGATGATATTTGTGGGTTACAACATCGACATTGACTTTTCGGGGGGCACCCAGATAGAATTCGATGTGGGACGGGACCTTGTCCAAAAGGATTATGAAGACATCAACGGGATAATCGAAGCCCTTTTCGGTAAAAAATACGTTTCCTCCACCACCAAGGATCTGAATACCCCCTCACTTGCCATAATCCGTACCGGCACGGCGGCGCTCACCTCTGAACAGCAAGCAAAACTCCTTACAAAGCTGGACGAGCATTTCGGTACGGATCATACCGAATCCACCAACTTTTCAATCAAGTATATTTCCCCGACCGTTGGGGACCAGCTTAAGAAAACCGCCGTCCTTTCGGTTGTCGTCGCAATAATCGCAATGCTGATTTATATAGCCGTAAGGTTCAAGTCGATAGACTCCGCCCTTGCCTCAATAACCTGCCTTGCCTTTAACTCCTTTATAATGATGGGCACCTATTCGGTGTTCCAGATACCCGTGGACGCGAATATCATAGCGGCGCTCTTAACCATACTGGGTTACTCCATCAACGCCACCATAATTATTTTCGACCGCATACGGGAAAACAGAACCAAGGACGGGGACACCAAAACTTTTGCCGAAATCGTTTCCGACGGTACAAAGCAGACTTTACAGCGTACCCTCAACACTACCCTTACAACCTTGTTCACCATCCTGATGATATTCATTTTCGGCGTGGACTCCATCCGGGACTTTGCTCTTCCCCTTATAATCGGCATTATCGCCGGACTTTTCTCCTCGGTCTGCCTTTCCGGTTATCTGTGGATGAAGTTCGACATCTGGTTCAAGCCCCTTAAGGAAAAGCTGGTAATCAGAAAAGCCAAAAAAGCCAAAGCAAGAAGATAAACTAAGTAAGTTAAAAGAATCACGCATACCAAAACCCCCATTACGGGGGTTTCTTTATAGTTTGGATGATTTATGTATAAGCAGGGATGAGGATATAAAAAAGCCTTCCCCTTGAGGGGAAGGTGTCAGCCGAAGGCTGACGGATGAGGGGTAGTGCGGCATATCCGGAAGAGAAGTGAAAAAAATTACTGACAATATGGGTATAATCCACCGACAAATGCCGGCGGGATTTATTTGGGATTAATCCCCTTAACATACGACCGTCTGACTTTATTCTGATAATGCTCAAAATAATTAAACTGGGCACGCACCTTATCGTTGGTTTCAAGGGTAAGATTTGTTTCAAAATATTCGATCTTCCCCTTTTTCATCTCCTTTGCCAGCTCAAACAACAGTATCGAATTTATCCCCAAATTACGGTATCGCGCGGTCACCCCCACCAGCCCCAAATCAATGGAGGCGGGGCGGTATTTCTGTTTTAATATCCTGAATATACAGGGCAGGGTCAGCTTTCCCCCGCTTTTCTGAACCGCCCTCCCGATGCCGGGGATGCCGAAACCAAAGGCAACCGCTTTTTCCTCTTTGTCAAGGAGGACAACGCAAAATTTGCGGTTTATAATCAGTTTAAAGTTTCCCGCAAGATTTTTCCGCATGGATTCGGTAAGGGGAAAGGTGCCGTACAGCTCGGTGTAGGTTTCGTCAACAAGGTCGAATATAGGGTCAAGATACTTTCTTATGTAAGCGCCGTTGGTTTGCGCCCTTCCGATATGTAAATCAAACTTTTTCATTATTGCGGCGGAAACCCGGCTCAGCTTTTCATAGCCCTCCTCGGTGGGGAGGGTAAGCCGGTGTTCGTACCAGTCGATTTCCTTTTCAAAGCCGTAGGCCTCGATAAGGGAGGAGTAATATTCGTAATTGTACTGCTCCTCAAAGGTCTGATGCTGGTCAAAGCCCTCTATAAGCAGCCCCTCCCGTTCAAGGTCGGAAAAGCCCATGGGTCCGCAGATGGTGTCCATCCCCTGTTCCCTTGCCCAGTCCTCCGCCGCTTTGAAAAGGGCGTTTGAAACTTCCGTGTTGTTTATCGAATCGAAACGGGTAAACCTTGCCCGTTTCTGATTATTTTTAGTATTATATAAATCCTGTATCAGTACGGAAATCCGCCCCACCACGTTGCCATTACGGCAGGCAAGGAAGTATTCCGCCCTTGCGGTTTCGTAATAAAAATAATTTTTATTGAAAATCTTTTTTTCATCGGAATACAAAGGAGGCACGAAATATTTGTTTCCCTTGTAGAGTTCGAGAGGGAAATTCAAAAACTCCTTTTTTTCCTTACGGGTGCGTACGGGTCTGATTTCAACCATTTTCATAATCCTTTCTTTTGGACCACTTATATATAATATAAACTTTTTTACATGTAAAATCAAGTATTTTATAATCGTTAGCATAATTCCTTTTGCTTTTCGCAAAATAACTCCGGTGAGTGTTATGAAATATAAAAAGAAAAAGAATATAAAATATCCCTTTTCGGATATTTCCTCGGTGGTTTCCTATACGGAATGTACCGGATTGACCCAATTCATTCCCGAAACCGAGCATGAGGAGGAATCCTTCAGATCAATATATGACATCCCCCTTTCGACGGATGAGGTCAAACAGGTTCGGGAAAAGGAAAAGGATATAAAGAAATATTAATTTTTTTGCCGTCCGGCATAATGCGGGACGGCAATTTCTGTTATATTTAAAAAGTGCATTTTTTTTACTTAAACACTTGACATTAAGGTAAGAATGTGTTATTATACTAATTGCGCCAAGCCGGACTGGCGGAATTGGCAGACGCCCGGGACTTAAAATCCCGTGAGAATCAAATCTCGTACCGGTTCGAGCCCGGTGTCCGGCACCAATAATTTTAACTTAACCGAAAATTCATATTCAATACCGCGGGGTAGAGCAGCTGGTAGCTCGTCGGGCTCATAACCCGGAGGCCGAGGGTTCAAATCCCTCCTCCGCAACCAAAAAATCCTCACTCATATGAGTGAGGATTTTTTTATTATTCTTTGTTTTTCGCTTCTTTTAGCGCCCATTTTTCTGAGGGCGGAAAGTGCGATGATTTTACGTACCTTTTCATCGTTCTCCTTTAATAAAATTGGCGAAGTTGGAAATCAGCTCACTCGGAAAATCAACATGAGTATATATTGACGCGGGGTCTGTGGTGTCGATCTTATACCCGAAATGACTTATATCGTCATATACACATATGGATATGTTTACTGAATCAGAAAAAAGCGCTTGCCACAGCTCAATATCTTCATCGAATGATTGCTTGTCAGATTTACTGTTGATGATAAGTGTTTTTATATCAGCGTCAGCAATGTTTTGGGCGGCGTCCATTTGATTATAGGACACCCAATAATAATCGCTTGCGCTGTAATAGTAGTATCCTTTTGCAGAAGTAGCCGTTGCATTTTTAGCGGCTGTTGCATAAGTGATATAGACCTCTTTATTGGCAGGATCAAGCTCAGAATATTGATCGCAAGCAATATCTGCAAGATGCCGTGCAGAGCTGTTGAATAAAATGATTCCGTCAATGCCTTTGGTGCTTGCAGCAAGCTCGGTAGCAATCTGTCCTCCAAGGCTGTGGCCGAGTAAATACAATCCCGAAACATTTTGTGATTTCAAATATTCAACGGCGATATTACAATCATCGAGATACTCTTCTTTGATGCCGCACTTTATATCGAATTCGGCAGCATAGCTGAAGGTTCTTTTGTCAACTCGCAGAGAATTGACGCCTTCTTTAGCCAGCCCATCAGCAATATCCTTAAACGGCTTCAATATGCCGAGAGTTTCATCATAATCACTTGGACCGGAGCCTGCAATCAAAAGCACCGCAGGATGCGCGTTTCCGTCGTTAATATAGGTATAAGCAGCGTTTAACTTATAGCCGTCACTTTCTAAAACAAATTTCTTTTCTTCAATGTTGCTTTGGGGATGACCTTGATCGGGAATATTTGTTGATTTATTTGCGCTCGACTCGGTATTATCGCTTGTTTCTTTCGTATCGGGCACTTCGGTATTGCATCCGGACAGGACAAAGATACACAAAAGTAAGGCAATAGCTATGAATTTTTTCATTCGTCTCACCTCGAATTCAAGTCATAATATCCAAGCCAAAGCCCGTAAATTTTCCCACCGTGGAACACATATGTGATTTTAAGACCAAGTTTTGAATATCTGACAAAGCAATATAATTTATTTGAAAAGCTATTATCCGCAACTGTTCTGTCAACCGAAAGATATTCACCAAGCGGGGCTAATGTATCCTTACGCACTGCAATATATACATCTCTCGGCATATATTCTGCCAAGCGAGGACTTAAATGCTCGTAGAGAGTATCGGTAGCTCCGCTTAAAATAGCGTCTGTACAAATTCGCGCGATTTCTTTTTCTTCGGTATTCATTACGGAAGAAAGGTGCCAATCCTCAGCAAAGATGTCTTTACCGGATTCAAGCGCGGATAAAGCTTCATTCAAGAGGTTGATTTCGCGTATGCGAGATTCAATAGAGGCGTATATTTCCGCGCGTTTGGAAAGGACTGCATCTTTCAAATCTATGCCTTTGGTTTGCAACTCTACAATTGCCTTTACGGATAGTCCCAATGTGCGAAGAACAAAAACGTTTTTAATACGAGAAATTTGCTTTTCGTTATATTGTCGGCGAGATGAGATTCCGACAGTAGTGCTTTGAATGATACCTTTTTCTTCATAAAAGCGAAGCGTTCTTGATGTAGTGTCAAGCATCTTGCAAACTTCTGTAATATCGTATAGAGATTTTTGATACATACCCTCACCCCCTCTATATTATATCACTTGACGCAGCGTCAATGTCAAGTGAAAATATTATTTTAATAGAGCTTTTAAGTATAGAATATTGACAGTACTGTACCTTCGCTAAAGTAAAAATAGTAAGTCGCCGCCTGCCTTCGGTACTATTATATCACAAAATAGGGAGGCATTCCCGGGATATATGAAATTAACTGTTGGTAAAAAAACATAGCAGAGGGACAATTGATGCCGTGGATAAAGTGGGCGAGTGCTGTGTGGCAAACCTGAAAAAGGCAGGTATTCGGTAATGCCTGCCGGGTTCGAAAGCGATATCTTTTTCAGTGGCGCGATACAAAACAAAATATCTAACAGAGTCAAAAATCCCTTGTTATTCAAGGGTTATTTGATTTTGTTGTGTAGATTTCTTAATAAAAATCGGAATTTAAAGTATATAAAATACGCCTAAAATTGGAAATAATATCTTTAATGTTGTTCTTATGGACACGTTCATGGACTCAAATAGACTTGTTATCAATTAGTTAAATTATAAATTATTAAAAAACCCAATATGTTAACAAAGTATCAAATTCAATCATAACGCTCATAGAATTTAAGGGTAAACAGCACCATGCAAGAAATAATAAAAAAAGAAGAAGATGAAGAAGAAGATGAAGAAGAAGATGGAGAAAAAGAGGAAGAAGAAGAGGGTGAAAATGAGGATGAATATGAGGAAGAAGAAGAGGAAAAACAAGAAGAAAAAGAGGATGATGAAGAAGATTAAATATATAAGTTAGCCAGTTTGATAATTTTAAATCAAACTGGCTAATCGATATTAATTGATTACACTATATGTTATTTAGCGGGGTTTGTGCAATCATCATATTCACGGTTCTGAAAATTAAACTGTGTAA
>LSQX01041632.1_pt1 | contig 14285 bp, 10 predicted proteins | sample 654561 | NCBI WGS metagenome assembly LSQX01 (sample SAMN04489861, study PRJNA283612) | anaerobic digester metagenome | isolation source: 4 biogas reactors fed with cattle manure at either 37C or 55C with and... | place: Denmark: Kongens Lyngby | collected 2014
TGCTCTCCGACACCCACGGCTACTGGGACGACAAGTTTGAGACCTATTTCGAAACGTGCGACGAGATATGGCATGCGGGTGACATCGGCACGCTGGAGCTGGCCACTCGCTTTGAGGCGATGAAGCCTTTCCGCGCCGTCTACGGCAATATCGACGACTACAAGACCCGCATCACCTACCCGCAGACGCTGCGCTTCACCCTGGAGCAGGTGGAGGTGCTGATGACCCATATCGGCGGCTACCCGGGCCGCTACGATCCCTCCATCCGTGCACAGCTCCTGGCCCGTCCCCCAAAACTCTTCATCGCCGGCCATTCGCATATCCTGAAGGTACTCTATGACAAGAAGCTGGATTGCCTTCATATGAACCCGGGGGCGGCAGGCAAGTATGGCTTCCACCGGGTGCGTACGCTGCTCCGCTTCGTGCTGGATGAGGGGGATATCCGCGACCTGGAGGTGATTGAAATTGGCAAACAGGGTTAAAAAAGTCCCGGGAAGAGGGTAATCAGGATACCCCCTGCACCGATCACCATGAAGAGGGTGCCCACCGTACGGTTGAGCAGGATCAGCCCTCTCCGGTTAAACCGTTTGCGCAGGCGAGCAATGAAGAGTGTGAGCAGGAACCACCAGCTAAAAGCGGCCAGTACAAAGGCGCTGATCCCGGCAATGAGATATTCCGTTCCCTCTGCCAGCGGGTTAAAGGAGAAGCGGGTGTAGAGCCCCATAAAGACCAGGATGATGGTCGCATTGGAGAAGGTGAGCAGGAAGGAGGAGATGAAATCACGGAGCAGGCGATCCTCATCGGGGACAATTGCAGGGCTCCACCCTTTCAGGGGATTGCTGCGGAAGACAAACCAGCCGAAGAGGATCAGCACCAGACCGCCAAAAGGCTGAAGAAAAGTCTCATAACGCTCCAGAAAGCGGGAGACAAAACCCATGGCTGTCATGGTGAGCAGTGCATAAGTGATGTCCGACAGCATGGCCCCCATGCCGGTGAGGAATCCGTGACGTCGTCCCCTGCTGAGCGTCCGCTGGATGGTCAGCATGTTGATCGGTCCCATGGGCGAGGAGACCATGAACCCGATGAGAAAACCCTTGGCAATGGTTTCAAGCATCTTACAATCCTATTCTTTGGAGAAACACCAGTTCCGCTGTAAAGATACGGCGGTTAAAGTTCAGCACAAAACCGAAGCGCCACTTTTCACCCTCCAATTACGCCTCTTTTCACCAAAGTTGTTTAACTTTGTCTCTCCGTTCAGCCCTGTGGAATCCTCCCGCTGAACCCAACAAAAACAAGAGACATGATTTCATTTTTCAGAACCCCCTCTCAGAGTGTGATCGCCGTGGAATCGGCTGAGGTCTTAACCCCTGAGACAGTTGAAAAGCTCTGCTGGCTCTTCGGCGAGGCTGAGATGCTCACATCTGCATCCCTCGATACCCCCTTTATCGGACCACGACGCGAGATGATCACCCCCTGGAGCACCTGCGCCGTGGAAATCACGCAGAACATGGGCATTGGAGGGATCACCCGCATGGAGGAGTATACCCCCCTGACAGCAAGCAGCGCGTTCGACTACGACCCGATGCTGCAGCGCAGGTATGAGCAGCTGGACCAGGCGCTCTTCACCATCGGCCGTCAGCCGGAGGCGATCCTCTACATCGATGACATTGCGGCCTACAACAATGCCGAAGGGTTGGCGCTGAGCGACGATGAGATCAACTACCTGAACGAGGTGAGCAGTAAGATGGGACGGCAACTGACCGACAGCGAGGTGTTCGGCTTCTCACAGGTCAACTCGGAGCACTGTCGTCATAAGATCTTTAATGGCCGTTTCATCATCGACGGTGAGGAGAAAGAGCTATCACTCTTCCAGCTGATCAAGAAGACATCGAACATCAACCCCAACAGCCTGATATCAGCCTACAAGGACAACGTGGCCTTCATCCGGGGACCGCAGATCGAACAGTTTGCCCCGGCCAGCGGCGACAAGCCCGACTTCTTCGAGACCCGTGAAGTAGAGAGCGTGCTCTCGCTAAAAGCTGAAACACATAACTTCCCCACCACCGTGGAGCCCTTCAACGGCGCCTCCACCGGCACCGGCGGGGAGATACGCGACCGCCTTGCCGGCGGCAAGGGCTCACTGCCCGTAGCGGGGACCGCTGTCTACATGACCTCCTACCCCCGCCTGGAGGAGGGTCGTCCCTGGGAGCAGGTCATGCCTCCCCGTGCCTGGCTCTATCAGACACCTGAGCAGATCCTGATCAAGGCCTCCAACGGTGCTTCCGACTTCGGCAACAAGTTCGGCCAACCACTCATCTGCGGCTCCCTGCTCACCTTCGAGCATACCGAAAACCGGAAGCAGTACGGCTATGACAAGGTGATCATGCTCGCCGGTGGCGTGGGTTACGCCAACAGCCGCGATGCGAAGAAAGGCGACCCGAAGAGCGGCGAGAAGGTGGTGGTGCTGGGAGGTGACAACTACCGCATCGGCATGGGCGGCGGGGCTGTCTCATCGGTCAACACCGGCGAGTACTCCTCCGGCATCGAGCTCAACGCGGTGCAACGCGCCAACCCGGAGATGCAGAAAAGGGTGGCCAACGTGATCCGCACCCTCGCCGAGTCGGACGAGAACCCCATCGTCTCCATCCACGACCATGGCGCAGGGGGACACCTCAACTGCCTCTCCGAGCTGGTGGAACAGACCGGCGGGGTGATCGAGATCGACAAGCTGCCGGTGGGTGACAAAACCCTCTCGGCCAAAGAGATCATCGGCAATGAGAGCCAGGAACGGATGGGTCTGCTGGTGGAACAACAGGAAATTGAGCGGATCGAACGGATTGCTGCCCGTGAGCGTGCACCGATGTACGTGGTGGGTGAGACCACCGACGACATGCGCTTCACCTTCCGCAAGGAGGGAGAAGCCAACCCCATCGACATGGAGCTGGCCGATTTCTTCGGCAAGCCACCGGTCACCGTGATGGAGGACAGCACCCTGGAAGAGTCGTTCGAGGCTCCCGAATACAACACAACTGAGCTTGGCACCTACATTGAAAACGTACTGAAGCTGGAAGCCGTGGCCTGTAAGGACTGGCTCACCAACAAGGTGGACCGCTCCGTGACCGGCAAGATCGCCCGTCAGCAGTGCCAGGGAGAGATACAGCTACCGCTGAGCGACTGTGGTGCCATCGCCCTCGACTACCGGGGATATGCCGGGATGGCTACCTCCATCGGTCATGCCCCCCAGGCAGCGATGATTGACCCGGCGGCAGGATCGGTGCTGGCGGTCTCCGAAGCACTCACCAACATGGTGTTCGCACCCCTCAGCGAAGGTCTCCAGAGCGTCTCACTGAGCGCCAACTGGATGTGGCCCTGCCGTAATCGGGGTGAGGATGCCCGTCTCTACAAGGCGGTGGAAGCCTGCTCCGACTTCGCCTCTGAGCTGGGCATCAACATCCCCACCGGCAAGGACTCCCTCTCCATGACACAAAAGTATGGCGACGAAAAGGTCTACTCCCCCGGCACGGTGATCATCTCGGCTGCTGCCGAGGTGAAAAACATCCGTCGGATCGTCAGCCCGGTGCTGGCTTACATCAAAGGCACCTACCTCTACTACATCGACTTCTCGTTCGACACCTTTAAGCTGGGCGGTTCCGCCTTCGCCCAGACCATGGGCAGGGTGGGCGACGAGGTGCCCACAGTGAACGACAGCGAATATTTTAAAAATGCCTTCGCCGCCGTGCAGGAACTCACCAGCCGTGGCCTTATCCTGGCGGGTCACGACATCTCCGCCGGCGGACTGGTCACCACGTTGCTGGAGATGTGCTTCGCCAACCCGCAGGGGGGCATTGAAGCGCACCTCGACAAGATCCGCCATGCTGACCTGATCAAGATCCTCTTCTCGGAAAACCCGGGGGTGGTGATCCAGGTGAAACACCACCGCCTGGTGGAGAAGATACTGGAAGATTACGGCGTGGGATTTGCCATCGTGGCACGTCCCACCGAAGAGCGCAAGCTGGTGATCGCCAAAGAGGAGTTCCGACAGGAGTTCGACATCGACCAGCTGCGTGACATCTGGTACAGGAGCTCCTACCTGCTTGACCGCAAGCAGAGCGGCGAGAAATGTGCCGCCGACCGCTTCGCCAACTACAAACAGCAACCGTTGCAGTTTAGCTTCAACCCCTCCTTCACCGGGAAGATGGAAGACCTGGCTCTTGCTCCCGACCGGAAGGAACGCAGCGGCCTCACCGCGGCGATCATCCGCGATAAGGGCACCAACGGCGAACGGGAGATGGCCTACGCTCTCCACCTGGCAGGCTTCGACGTGAAGGATGTACACATGACCGACCTCACCTCGGGACGCGAGACGCTCGAAGAGGTACAGTTCGCCGTTTTCTGCGGCGGCTTCTCCAACTCTGATGTGCTGGGCTCCGCCAAGGGGTGGGCAGGCGGCTTCCGTTACAACGAGCAGGCCAAAGCAGCGCTCACCCACTTCTACGCACGTGAGGATACGCTCAGCCTCGGCATTTGCAACGGCTGCCAGCTGATGATGGAGCTGGGGCTGCTCTACCCCGAGATGGGCGACAGCCATCCGAAGATGGCGCATAACCTGTCGCACAAGTTCGAGTCCGCTTTTGTGAGCGTGGAGATTCCACAGAACGAATCGGTGCTGTTCCGCTCGCTCACCGGCACCAGGATGGGTATCTGGGTGGCTCACGGCGAAGGGCGATTTGTGCTGCCTGAGTCTGAATCGGCTTACAACATAGCAGCGAAGTATGTCTACGACGAGTATCCCGGCAACCCCAATGGCTCCGATCATGCTACTGCGGCTGTCTGCTCTGCTGACGGCCGTCACCTGGCGATGATGCCTCACCTGGAGCGCACCATCTTCCCCTGGCAGAATGCCTTCTACCCCTTCGCTTTCCGCAAGCATGAGGTGACCCCCTGGATGGAGGCATTCGTCAACGCTAGAGAGTGGTTGAAAGAGAGAAAGTAAGATCTTAATTGAGTGACTGTGGCACAACCGATATTTGAGCAAACGCTGAAAGTGCGTGATTATGAATGCGATACGCAGGGGCATGTAAACAATGCCAACTATCAGCACTATTTCGAAGTGACGAGACATGAGTTTCTGGAAAAGGTGGGGCTCAACTTTCATGAGCTGCACCTGCAGGGGATTGATGCAGTGGTCTCCCGTGTGGAGATTCGCTACAAGGCACCCCTTATCGGGATGGATCTCTTCCGCTGCACCGTCACCCGGCTGGAGCGGATTGGTGTGAAGTACATCTTCCACCAGGAGATCATCCGCGAAAAGGATGGATTCGTCTGCGCCAAGGCGAAGATCGAGGTGGTCAACCTGGTGAACGGCACGCTGTCGCAGCCGGAACGGTTCGACCAGGCTTTCAGGCAGTACATCTGATTGGGGTTGATTTTAGCGATTAGCTGAATGCTAAATGGTGAATGCTGAATGCATCAACCCAACCCCTGCCCCGAAAAAATCTATCACAAAAAAAGCTGACTGCTGACAGCTGTCGGCTGACCGCAAAAAATGAAAAACAAGACTCTCTACCGGATCGCACTCACGCTGATCAAAGGTGTGGGGGTGATGCATGCCCGCAACCTGATGGAGATCGTGGGCGATGAGGAGGCGATCTTCCGGGAGAGCAGGCAACGGCTTAAAGCTATTCCCCGGCTACCGGAAAAAGTGATCGATGAGATCCGCAACCCGGAGGTGCTCCGACGGGCAGAGAAGGAGCTTGCCTTTATCACAAAAAACAACCTGCAGACCCTCTTTTTCACCGATGCCTCCTACCCGCAGCGGCTTACGCAATGTATCGATGCACCGGTACTGCTCTACAGCAGGGGGGTGAGTGACCTGAACCGCAGCAAGGTGGTCAGCGTGGTGGGTACCCGCAATGCCACCCGCCAGGGAACACAGTTCTGTGAGACATTCATCCGCGAGCTGTCGGAAAGCGACCCCGACATACTGATAGTCAGCGGACTGGCCTACGGCATCGATATCTGTGCCCATCGCTCCGCACTCAAAGAGGGCCTCTCTACGGTGGCAGTGCTGGCTCACGGTCTGGACCGCATCTACCCCTCGCTGCATCGTCAGACGGCTGTGGAGATGCTGAAAGCGGGAGCGCTGCTCACCGAGTTCCCCAGCGAGACCAACCCCGACAAGCATAACTTCGTGAAGCGCAACCGCATCGTGGCCGGCATGGCCGACGCGGTGGTGGTAATTGAATCAGGTGTGAAAGGAGGATCGCTCACCACCGCCGACATTGCCAACTCATACTTCCGTGAGGTGTTTGCCCTGCCGGGACGGGTGAGGGACCCAATGTCATCCGGCTGCAACCGTCTCATCGCGGACAACCAGGCGGTGTTGTTGCACAGCAGCGAACAGTTCCTCGCCCACATGGGATGGGAGAAGCAACCGGAGGTGAACAAAGCGACACAGAAAGAGTTGTTCACGGAGCTGACGGCCGAGGAGGAGCAGATATGCCAACTACTGAGCCGGCAGGAGTCGATGCAGGTCAACAACCTCTCCGTGGAGTTGAACATCCCCGTCACTGAACTGTTCCTTACCCTGCTGGAGCTGGAAGTAAAAAATGTGGTGAAAGCGCTGCCGGGTGGGGTTTATCAGTTGGCGTAAAAAAAGCACGGTTCATCCTTTCGTTTCATCTGAACTTTTTTTTATATCTTTGAGAACGAAACGCAATTCATAAAAATCAATGGCATTACACATTGGAGACAGGATACCGGAAGAACTTGGAACCGATCAGCAGGGTGATAAGGTGAAAGCAAGTCGTTACGCCGGCAGGAAGCTGGCCATCTACTTCTACCCAAAAGACAACACCCCCGGGTGCACTGCCCAGGCTTGTAGTCTGCGCGACGGGTACAGTGACCTGCAACAGGCGGGTTACGAGGTTCTGGGGGTCAGCGTGGACAGCGAAGCATCCCATCAGAAGTTTGTCAACAAACATACATTGCCCTTCCCTCTGATTGCCGATACCGAAAAACGGTTGGTGCAACTCTTCGGCGTGTGGCAAGAGAAGACCATGATGGGTAAAAGATATATGGGAACGGTGCGAACCACTTTCCTGACAGACGAGCAGGGTGTGATCACCCATGTGCTGGCGGGACGCGAAGTGGATACGAAGAACCATGCTGTACAGATCCTGGGCAGCAGATAGCAATTTAAATCGGGTTTTTACTCCCCCGTCATCCTCTGTGCCAGGCTGGTTGCAAAAGTGATCGGCACCGGGGTATCAGACTTAAAAGAAACAAACCAATAACATTATGGAACAGGAAAAAGAGAACAAGAACAGTGAGAAGCTGAAAGCACTGCGGGCAGCAATGGACAAGATAGAGAAGACTTACGGCAAGGGATCGATCATGATGATGGGCGATGAGAAGGTTGAAGAGGTGCCGGTCATCTCCTCCGGCTCTATCGGTTTGAACGTCGCTTTGGGCGTGGGTGGATACCCACGTGGCAGGGTGATAGAGATCTACGGACCGGAATCGTCGGGTAAGACCACGCTGGCCATTCATGCCATCGCCGAAGCACAGAAGGCGGGAGGAGTAGCAGCTTTCATCGATGCGGAGCATGCCTTCGACCGTTTTTATGCAGAGAAGCTCGGGGTCAATACCGACGAGCTGCTAATCTCGCAACCCGGCAGTGGGGAGGAGGCTCTTGAGATTGCCGAGCAGCTTATCCGCTCATCAGCCGTCGATATCATTGTGATCGACTCGGTGGCGGCACTCACCCCTAAGAAAGAGATTGAAGGGGATATGGGCGACTCGAACGTGGGACTACAGGCAAGACTGATGTCGCAAGCGCTGCGCAAGCTCACCTCAGCCATCAGCAAAACCAACACCACCTGTATCTTCATCAACCAGCTGCGTGAGAAGATCGGCGTGATGTTCGGCAACCCGGAGACCACTACCGGCGGGAATGCCCTCAAGTTTTACGCATCTGTCCGTCTCGATATCCGTGGTAACGGATCGCCAATCAAAGATGGTGACGAGCAGATCGGACGCCCCACCCGTGTCAGGGTGGTGAAGAACAAGGTGGCACCACCCTTCCGCAAGGCGGAGTTTGACATCATGTATGGCGAGGGAATCTCCCGCACCGGCGAGATCATCGACCTGGGGTCGGAGCTCAACATCATCAAGAAGAGCGGCTCCTGGTACAGCTACAACGACACCAAGCTGGGACAGGGACGTGATGCTGCCAAGTTGGCCGTACGAGACAACCCCGAGCTGGCCGAGGAGCTTGAAAAGCTGGTCTTCGAAGCACTGAAAAGCAAGTAAACAGACAATCAAAGCGGGATTCCTATTGAGGGGTCTCGCTTTTCACTCTTCATCATCAGCCACTCTCTATTGATACAACACTATCACCTCCTCAAACACTCATCATCCTATGCATACCTACCGATCATTGACCGACACGGAGATACGGATACTGGAACAGAACGGGTGCAGAAGCACCGACTGGGATGCTGTCACAGTGAAGGACGGTTTTCTTCCTGCACACATCAAGCATACACAGTTCTCAGGTAAGATTGAACTGGGACTCTTTGAAAAAGTGTTCACCCTTGCCGGGGGTTTGAAGAAGCATACCGGTATCAGCCATGCGGTACTTCACAACTGCACGGTAGGTGACAACGTGGTGATCGAGAACGTGCAGAACTACATCGCCAACTACACCATCGGTGACGACTGTTTTATCCAGAACGTGGATGTGATCCTTGTGGATGGCCTCACATCCTTTGGCAATGGTGTTGAAGTGAACGTACTGAATGAAACCGGCGGTCGGGAAGTACATATCAATGACAAGTTGTCGGCTCACTTTGCCTATATCTACTCACTCTACCGCCATCGGCCGGTGCTGATTGAACGGATGAAAGCGATTATCGACCACTATTGCGAAAAGCATGCTTCCGACCGGGGAACCATCGGCAATAGTTGTATGATTGTCAACGTTGGCTATATCAAGAACGTACGAATCGGTCCACACACCATGATCACCGGGGCGATGAAGCTGAAGAACGGCAGCATCAACAGCAACGAACATGACCCGGTCTACATCGGTCGTAACGTGATCGCAGAAGATTTCATCATCTCCTCGGGCTCGACGGTAGACGGTGGCTCCTTCATCACCCGCTGCTTTATCGGGCAGGCCTGTCACATCGACCATGGCTACTCCGCCTCCGACTCGCTCTTCTTCAGCAACTGCCAGGGGGAGAACGGAGAGGCCTGTGCCCTTTTTGCGGGTCCCTACACGGTGACGCACCACAAGTCGACGCTCCTGATCGCCGGCATGTTTTCCTTCATGAATGCCGGCTCAGGATCGAACCAGAGCAACCACATGTACAAGCTGGGGCCCATCCACCAGGGTATCGTGGAGAGAGGCGCCAAGACCACCAGCAACTCATACGTGCTGTGGCCTGCCAAGGTAGGAGCCTTCTCCCTCATCCTGGGACGACACTACCAGCATGCCGACACCTCCAACCTACCCTTCTCTTACCTGGTGGAGAAGGACAACAGCACCTACATCGCCCCGGGGGTCAACCTGCGCAGTGTGGGTACCATCCGCGATGCCAAGAAGTGGCCCGAAAGAGACAAACGCAAGGATCCCGACAAGCTGGACTGCATCAACTTCAACCTGCTCAGTCCCTACACCATACAGAAAGTATTCGCCGGTGTGGAGATCCTGCGTAACCTGCAGGCCACGGCCGGTGAGACCTCCGAGATCTATACCTATCAGAGTTGTATCATCACCAACCACTCCCTGAGAAGAGGGTTGCAGCTTTACGAGATCATTATCCACAAGTTCCTGGGCAACTCCATCATCAAACGACTGGAGAAGACACACTTCCACAGCAACGAGGAGATACGGCAACGACTCGTTCCCGACACCAACCCAGGGCTGGGCGAATGGCTGGACCTGTCGGGACTGATCGCCCCCAAATCGGAGATCGACACGCTACTGAACCGTATCGAGTCGGGTGAGATCACACGTCTGCAGGAGATCAATGAGGTGTTTGCCAGGCTGCATCACGATTACTATGTGAACGAATGGACCTGGGCATGGGACAAGATCCTCTCCTTTTATCAGCTTGATGCGGAGACCGTCACTGCCGCCGACGTGATCCACATTGTGAAGAAATGGGAAGAGAGTGTGGTCAGCCTGGATGAGATGATCTATTGTGATGCACGTAAAGAGTTCTCGCTCTCCTTCAAGACCGGGTTCGGTGCCGATGGCAATATCCAGGAGAAAGCGCTCGATTTCGAGTATGTGAGGGGTGCTTTCGATAACAATCCCTTCGTGACCGCCACACTCAGGCATATAGAAGTAAAAAAAGCACTGGGTGCCGAGCTGATTGAACGGATCAGCCACATCCAATAAAGAGATTCGACTTATCAGAAACCAAACCATCATATGACCGAGAAGACTCGCCAACTGATTACGCAATTCAGTCCCAAGCCCATCAACATACCTGTCAATAAGTGTGAGCTGGAGGAGGTGATTGACACCCTGATCAACCTGATGTTCCCCATCTGTAACTGTCCGGAGGGCATGTATGTGCAGGAAGGGCTCACGATAGCTGCAGAGAAGCTGCATGCGAACATCACCACACTCCATAACCCTCAGGCAGCAGATGAAAAGACAGAAGCCTTTTTCACGCTCTATCCCACTTTACAGGAACGGCTCTACAAGGATGCCGCGTGCTATCTGCAATATGACCCGGCGGCCAAGAGCCTGGAAGAGGTGGTGATCACCTACCCCGGGTTCTATGCCCTCTGTGCGCACCGCATCGCACATGCGCTCTATCAATTGGGATTGCCGCTCATCTCCCGTCTCTTCTCCGAACATGCACATGCCAGGGTGGGCATCGACATCCACCCCGCCGCCCGCATCGGCAAGAACTGTTTCATGGATCACGGCACCGGCATTGTTATTGGTGAGACTACCGAGATCGGTGACAATGTGAAGATCTACCAGGGGGTGACGCTGGGTGCCCTCTACGTGGAGAAGAAACTCTCCAACGTGAAACGTCACCCAACCGTTGAGGACAATGTAGTGATCTACGCCAATGCCACCATCCTGGGGGGCGAGACGGTAATCGGACATGACTCGGTGATTGGTGGTGGTGCCTGGCTCACCCAGAGTGTCATCCCCTACTCACTGGTCTACAACTCTGTGGATGTGAAGATTCGCACCACGAAAGAGTTCGACGAACCACACAACTTCGTCATCTAATCCTTCTCCAAATCTGCTAATCTGCAAATTAACGAATTAACATGAAGTACGAGAACATTCTTAAAACCGTCGGTAACACCCCGCAGGTGCGCTTGTCAAAGCTCTTCCCCAATCAGGAAGTATGGATCAAGCTGGAGAAACAAAACCCAGCCGGCAGCATCAAGGATCGCATCGCCCTGGCGATGGTGGAGGATGCGGAGCGCAAAGGCATCATCCGGCCGGGTGACACCCTTATCGAACCCACCTCAGGCAACACCGGTGTCGGTCTCGCCTTTGTAGGAGCGACAAAAGGTTACCATGTGATCATTGTGATGCCCGAATCAATGTCGGTGGAAAGACGACGGCTGGTAGCACTCTACGGTGCGAAGCTGGTGCTCACCCCCCGCGAGAAGGGGATGAAGGGAGCCATTGCCCGGGCAGAAGAGCTGCAGCAGGAGATCCCCGGTTCCTGGATCCCACAACAGTTCACCAATGAAGCCAATCCGCGCATCCATGCCGAGACCACCGCGCAGGAGATCCTGACTGATTTCCCGGAGGGATTGGATTACCTGATCACCGGCATGGGTACCGGTGGGCATATCTCCGGTGTAGGCAGAGAGTTGAAGAGAGCATTCCCTTCGCTGCAGGTGATTGGCGTGGAGCCGGCGGATTCTCCCATCATCACTGAGGGGCGGTCGGGACCGCATGCGTTGCAGGGCATCGGTGCGGGGTTTATCCCCGACACGCTCGACACCTCGGTATTGGACAGTGTCATTAAAATTGAACAGGAAGAAGCATACACGTTTGCACGGCGTCTGGCACGTGAAGAGGGTATCCTTGGGGGAATCTCTACCGGAGCCTCATTGGCGGCGGTAGCACGCAAGATTAGCGAGCTGAAGGAACCAAAACGAATTCTCACCTTCAACTACGACACGGGAGAGCGTTATCTCTCCATTGAGAAACTATTCTGAGTGTCGATACCCGGCTGTAAGTCAACCTGTCAGGCAGTGCCGGTGAGCATCTCCTCCAGAATAGAGACGGCTGTCTCTACACTGTTCACATTACGGATCACCACCGAACGCTTTTTCCCTTTCTCCCGCAGCTGGCACTGACGGGCGTGCTGCTGCACGTAGAGCAGCAGCTTGTCGAAAGCGGCGGACCGGTAGTAAGGTGACTCGGGATCGTTGATCAGGTTGAGGGTCATCTGGTTGTTCTTGAGCAGCACCTTCTCCATGCCGAGCGACTTGGCCAGACGACGTAGCCGCACGATGCGAATCAGCTCCCTCCCTTGTGAAGGTATCTTGCCGAAGCGGTCCTCCAGTCGTGAGGTGAAACCGAGGATCTCGGTTTCTGTCTCGATGTTGTCCAGCTCGCGATAGATCGCAACCCGTTCCGCATCATTGGGAATGTACATCACCGGGAACATCAACTCCAGGTCGCTTTCCACCAATACATCCTCCACGAAATCCTGCTCTTCTGCCTTGGCCTCCTGTTCGTCGCGGTATAGGTCGGTAAATTCCTCTTTGCGCAGCTCCTGTACCGCCTCGGTGAGTATCTTGCGGTAGGTCTCATACCCCAGGTCGGCGATGAAGCCACTCTGCTCGGCACCCAGCAGGTTACCCGCACCGCGGATATCGAGGTCCTGCATGGCGATGTGGATGCCGCTGCCCAGTTCGGAGAAGTTCTCGATGGCCTGCAGGCGGCGACGCGAGTCAGCACTCAGTGTGTAGAGCGGTGGTGCCAGCAGGTAGCAGAACGCCTTGCGGTTGCTGCGCCCCACCCTGCCGCGCAGCTGATGGAGGTCGCTCAATCCGAAATTCTGCGCATCAATCACGATGATGGTGTTTACGTTGGGCATGTCGATGCCCGACTCGATGATGGTGGTGGCGATCAGCACATCCTGTTCATGATCCATGAAATCGGCGATCACCCCCTCCAGCTTCTTCGGATCCATCTGTCCATGTCCCACGGCGATACGCACATCGGGGATCTCGCGCTTGATGAGCGCTTCCAGCTCATAGATGTTCTGGATGCGGTTGTTCACGATAAAAATCTGTCCGTTGCGGCTCATCTCGAAGTTGATGGCATCGCGGATGATCTCGATATCGAAGGTATGCACCTCGGTCTGTACCGGGTAGCGATTGGGCGGCGGTGTGCCGATGGTAGAGAGGTCGCGTGACCCCATCAGTGAGAACTGAAGGGTACGGGGAATGGGGGTAGCGGTCATGGTGAGTGTGTCGACGTTCACCTTGAGCTGTTTCAGCTTCTCCTTCACCGAGACACCGAACTTCTGCTCCTCGTCGATGATGAGCAGTCCCAGGTCCTTGAACACTACATCCTTCCCCACGAGGCGGTGGGTGCCGATCAGGATGTCAATCTTGCCCTCCTTCAGGTTGGACAGGATCTCTTTCTGCTCCTTGCTGCTGCGTGCACGGCTCAGGTAGTCCACTTTTACGGGAAAATTGGCGAGCCGGTCATGGAAGGTATGGTAATGCTGTGTGGCCAGCACGGTGGTAGGCACCAACACAGCGGTCTGCTTGCCGTCGGTAGCCGCTTTGAAGGCTGCACGAACGGCGATCTCGGTCTTGCCGAAGCCCACGTCACCACAGATCAGCCTGTCCATGGGTTGCTCGCTCTGCATATCCGCCTTCACATCGCGGGTAGCTTTGATCTGATCGGGGGTATCCTCATACATGAAGGAGGCCTCCAACTCGGTCTGCAGGTAAGAGTCACGCGAATAGGCATACCCTCTCTCCTCCTGACGGCGGGCATAGAGCTTGATCAGGTCACGGGCGATATCCTTGATCTTCTTCTTGGTCCGTTCCTTCACTTTCTCCCAGGCACCCGAACCCAGCTTGTTGAGCTGGGGCGACTCCCCCTCCTTACCTTTGTACTTCGAGACCTTGTGCAGCGCGTGGATGGAGACGAACACCGCATCGTTGTTGAGGTAGGTGAGCTTGATCACCTCCTGCACCTTGTCTCCTATGCGCAGGCGCACCAAGCCTGCGAAGCGTCCGATGCCGTGATCCATGTGCACCAC
>LSQX01402640.1_pt1 | contig 14285 bp, 7 predicted proteins | sample 654561 | NCBI WGS metagenome assembly LSQX01 (sample SAMN04489861, study PRJNA283612) | anaerobic digester metagenome | isolation source: 4 biogas reactors fed with cattle manure at either 37C or 55C with and... | place: Denmark: Kongens Lyngby | collected 2014
ACATCCTGACAAATTTGGATGCAAGAGGTTTGGAAGACTTCAAGTTTTCAAGCCTCGGTGCAATGGAAGGCAATGTTGACAAACTGCTCAGACAGCGGATGAAAGGACGCGGGATGTCCTGGACAATTCGGGGTGCAAAGTGTCTTCTAGCAATCATTCGTCATAAAGCCTTGATTCGAAGCCAGGCTTTCGCACAAATTGGTCATGTTGAAATTCGGAGCAAAACCAAAGCAGTGAGAATCAAAAAATACGCACCGGAGTGGATTGCCACAACTTATTCAATCCCCGCCTTTCAAGGAAACTCTGCCCCCTTTTCTTGGGTACAATTACTCAAATGCCGTCTCAATGACAGCCTCTCAATCAATACCTTCTTCTAGATCTAGTCAAAAGTGAAACAGTATCATTTTCCATATCGACTAAATCATAGAGTGCTGCTGCTACTCTTCCTTCGACGGCTGGTCCGAAGTTAAAAAAGGCAGGGTTATCTCTAAAATTTGGGGCTTCTAAATCGATTCCGCTTTCTGAACATGGGCCTATACCAAAGTCATAACAAGGATCTCCGTTTATATACAATGGTAGAAATTCAGCCCAACCTTCAGTCCAAGCACATCCTGGTGTCGAAATTTTACTAATTCCATGTTGACCCGGACACCCAGCCAACTCATTCTGGTAGCCATACATATAACCGTGTGCAGTCTCATGAACGACAGTATCTGCAGAATCTCGTCTTATGTCTCTTATAAATGCTTCTGGATATGGATGTATAGAGTTGACCTCGGTTATAAAACAGGAAACATTTTCACAGCTACGGTAACTGTTTACCCCATCTTGCCAAACAATAGAAATTCTTGGAGGCATGTAACCTGAACCAACATTCCAATTCTCATAGGTTCTCAAAATATCCTCATACAACCACATGGAGGGCAATTTACTATCTGAATAAGTCACATTCAAATTCTTTTCTATCAACAGATCAAGCCCAACATTGAAGGAAATCGAGGATACAAATCCATAAATAATACCACCTTGAGCATTGAAAACTACCTGATTAAGATTGGGATTATATGTAAAACAAGCAATGTAAATATCTAACCGAGGGTTTCCGTCGTCACTATCTGGATCAAAGTTTTCAATTAATGGTGATATGTAGTATCCGTCACGAGCAGTTTCGAATATGTACAGAATATCATCATCTGAATTGTAATCATATTCCATTATACGGCAGTAGTAGTTTCTGCCATAGGCAATTTGGCCTTGCCTGTCTTGATAAGATAGAACTCCAAAAAATTGCACGGCCGGAAGTAATGGAAAATTCCCACCCGAAGCTGAATTGGGAACGGCAATACTTTTATAAAGGGATGGCAAAACCAACGGATCAATTGGGATCGAACTTAAATCAAGAATAAGGCTGCAAAGGACCGATAATGGAATTACTTTTTTAACCAATTCGCAATCCTTTCAATAACCAAACCTTACCCAATTATATCATTTGAACTAACGGAGGCAGTTCGGTAACATTATGATTTGACTTGACATGCGATTTTGTGGCAATCATTTACAATATAATAAACGGAGGAATTATGTGCGGACGATTTACCTTGGCGATTGATTCAGAAGACCTGAGCACGCAGTTGGCACTCAGGCAAATGCCGCTTGATTGGGAAAAGCGTTATAACATTGCTCCTTCCCAGGATGTTCCCACCGTACCATCCGCTGAAAGCCGCAATGTGGTCTGGATGCGCTGGGGTTTGGTGCCGTTTTGGGCGAAAGACCCTTCAATTGGATATAAGATGATCAATGCCCGTGCCGAAACCGTGGCAGAAAAGCCCGCTTACCGCAATTCTTTTCGCAACAAGCGCTGCCTGATTTTGGCAGATGGTTTTTATGAATGGCGCAAAGAGGGTAAAGTCTCGATTCCGTATTACTTTCAACTGGAAGGTGGGCAGCCTTTTGCCTTTGCCGGATTGTGGGACGATTGGGAGAATAGTGGCGTCTCATCGATGCCCAGCGTGCCGGGATTGACCACCTGTACACTGATTACAACTGACGCAAATGAGGATGTCAAGCCCGTTCACCCGCGCATGCCGGTGGTGCTTACCAGGGAAAACATGTGGGGCTGGCTGGAAGAAGACGACCCCAGGTTTCTACTAAGCCTGCTGAAGCCTTTGCCTGCCGGGCTCCTGTCCACCAGACAAGTCAGCCGCGATGTCAACAGCCCGAGCAACGAGGGTGAGTACCTTATCAAACCAAACCAGGAAACCTTGTTCAAATAGATTATTTATGTGAGCGCTCAATGAGTACTTACATAGTCAGACCTGCCCAACTCAAGAACTGCGCACTGGCAGTGAAAACCAAATATAACCGTGATTTCAGCAGGGTGGGTTTGGTTGATTAAAAATTTTTCCTATGCTCACGATTTGAACCAACCCCTACGCCCGCCTGTTCCTATCATGTGGTCTTGTAGGGAACTGACCTGCCAGTTCCCAATCTTCATCTCGATAAACGCCTCGTGGTTGACACAGGACTCAACTCTACGTAACCAGCCTATAGAAACCAACCATACGGAGGGGGCTTGTCTCCCTCCGCCAACAGTCGTGTTGGGACCAACACAGCGGCTGCGGCAAGCATGTCACCAGGCAGTTTGTACGGTGAGAGTTCGCTCCTTGCCGACTCTCTCACCCCCCTGCCCCCACTCCCGCTAGCGGGACGCAAGCAGTGAAGAGAGGGTGGTAAGGTTTTGCTTGTTTCCTGCTCCCTGCTCACAATTTGAACCAACCCATACCACCATTTTCATTTCAGAGAAAATCCGGAGTCCGGTTAACCGTGCACTCTGCATTTTAGTTCTAATAAAATACTATTTTTTGAATTCCTCCCTGCTCTCTACGACTGCTCTTCAATCCAACCGATGTAATGTAAAATTAGCTATACCAAATCAGGGATAAGGACGCATACTGGATGAAATCATTAAAACGTGCCACTGCGGCACTCTTATTAACAACTCTGCTGCTGGCTGCCTGCCAACCAGCGCTTCAAACCCCAATTCCAACAGCTTTACCATCAGAGCAAGCCCCACAAGCATCACTTCCAGAAGAACCATCCACAGAAGACCCGACGGGTTGGTGGAACGAGGTGGTCTTCTACGAGATCTTCGTGCGCTCCTTCAAGGATAGCGATGGCGATGGCATCGGTGATTTCCAGGGCATCATTTCGCAGCTTGACTATCTCAATGATGGCGACCCCGAAACCAGCGACGATCTCGGCATTGGGGGCATCTGGCTGATGCCAATTATGCCCTCGCCTTCCTATCATGGCTACGATGTCACCAATTACCAGACAGTCAACCCCGATTACGGCACCCTCGCAGACTTCAAACGGCTCCTCGAAGAATGCCACGCACGCGGTATTCGTGTCGTTATCGACCTGGTGGTAAACCATACTTCCAGCGAACACCCCTGGTTCCTCTCGGCGCAAGACTCCGCCAGCGGCTTCCGCAACTGGTACGTCTGGGAAGAACAAAACCCGCGCCGTCCCGGTCCCTGGGGGCAAAACGCCTGGTATGAAGCCGGCGGCTATTACTATTACGCACCTTTCTGGAGCGGCATGCCCGATTTGAATTATTACGAGCCGATGGTTACCAGGGCGATGTATAACGCCACCGAGTTCTGGCTCAACCTGGGCGTGGATGGCTTTCGCGTGGATGCCGCCCGCTACCTGTTTGAGGACGGCATCAGCCAACAAGACACTAAAAGCAGTATTGCCTGGTTCCAGGATTGGCGCGAATTTTACACTGCGATTGACCCCGAAGCCTACACAGTCGGCGAGGTCTGGACGGATACGCAGGTGATCGCGAAGTATAACGAACCCAGACGCGGCATGCAGCAATATTTCATGTTTGACCTGGCAGCCGATATCCTCGGTGGTATCTACTCGCCCGATCCCTCCCGCATTATGAAGAGCTACCTGGAAACGCTCGAATATTTCCCTGACCAGCAATTCGCCACCTTCCTGACCAATCACGACCAGCAGCGGGTCGCTTCCTACTATCGGGAACGCCTGAGGGAGCAAAAACTGGCTGCCTTCATTTACCTGACCGGACCCGGCACGCCATATATTTATTATGGCGAAGAAATTGGAATGGTCGGCGGTAAACCGGATGAAATGATCCGCAAACCGATGCAATGGTCTTCAGAGACGAACGCCGGTTTTAGCGATTTTGATCCCTGGCAGGAGTTGTCAGAAGGCTGGCAGGAAAACAACGTCGAAATTCAGACTCAGTCTCCTGATTCACTGCTGAACTGGTATAAAGCACTGGTTAACACGCGCAACCAGTTGCCGGCGCTTCAAAAAGGCAGCTACCTGCCCTTCACCTCTTCATGTTCCCGGCTCTATAGCGTCGCGCGGGTTTACGAAGACCAGGTCGTGCTCATTTTGGCGAATCTGGGCGTGCAAACCCTGGAAAATTGCACAATATCAATCGAAGAAAGCCCGTTGGAGGGCACCTGGACGGTTGAAAACGCCTGGGGAGACCTGCCTTTTGAACAAATTGTCTTCTCTGAAAACGGATCCTTAGCCGAGTTTCTTGTCGCCCCACTGCTTGAAGGTGGTCAAACCATGATTTTGACATTGAAGAAATAATACAACCACTTAGTTTGATGGTTTGGAGGAAAAAATGAAACAGCTTACAAAATTCTTAAGTTTTATACTCCTGTTAGCGGTGCTTGCCGGTTGTTCTGCCTCCACAGCAACACCCCTTCCCACAGTAAACGTGGAAGAGTTACCGTTATACGTCAACCTGACCTGGCATCAGCATCAGCCGCTCTACTACAAAGACGAAGACGGCGTCTATACGCGGCCATGGGTGCGCGTGCATGCCACCAAAGACTACCTTGACATGGCTGAAATGGTTGCCCAACACCCGGGCATGACCGCCACGTTCAACCTGACACCCTCCCTGATCCGCCAGATTGACGATTTCGTCGAGCATGGCGCTAAGGACCTCTACTGGACACTGGCAGAGATCCCAGCAGGTGAGCTGACTTTCGAGCAGAAAACCTTTATCCTTACCCGTTTTTTTGATGCCAACTGGGACCACATCATCGCCGTCTATCCGCGCTACCAGGAACTGCTGGACCTGCGAGATGGCACCGATGAAGCAGCCATCGCAGCCGCCGTTGAAATCTATACAGAGCAGGATTTTCGTGACCTGCAAATCTGGTTCAATTTGGCTTGGGTAGACCCTGACTATCTCGCGGAGGAGCCTTTTAATGCCCTTGTCGATAAAGGGCGTGATTTTAGCGAAGCAGACAAAGCAGTGCTTTTTGACGGCATCTATGACTTAATTGCCCAGGTCATGCCTGCCCACAAAGATCTGCAGGACCAGGGAATCATCGAAGTTACCACAACTCCCTATGCCCACCCGATTTTGCCGCTGATTTACAATACCGACCTGGCACTGGTGGGCAGCCCCAGTGCGATTATGCCAATCCAAGGCTTTAGCTATCCCGAAGATGCCCGATATCATTTGCAGAAAAGCGTTGAGATGTACGAAGAGCATTTTGAAATGCCCGTGCGCGGTCTCTGGCCGGGAGAAGGTTCGGTCGCTCAAGAGGTCGTCTCTACGGTTATCGATGCTGGGTATCAGTGGATGCAAACCGGCGAACCCGTTTTGGTTGCCTCGCTCGGCATGGCGGGAGACCGCTTCGCCCGTGATAGCTCAGACACGGTCATTGACCCCGATACCTTTTACCGACCTTATCATGTGCAGGGCGAAACCGGCGAACCAGTGGCTGTCTTCTTCCGTGACTGGGTTATTTCTGACAAAGTCGGTTTCACCTACTCTGGCATGGCTGGAGAAGATGCAGCGCAGGATTTGGTCGATCGTCTCGAGAATATTCGCGCCAGCCTGGAAGGGTTTGAAGGTCCCCATATTGTCACGATTGTCGTTGACGGTGAAAACGCCTGGGAAAACTACGATAACGACGGCAAGGAATTTTTCCATGCCCTTTACGACAAACTGGCAAACAGCGAAACCCTGAAAACTATCACTCCAAGCCAGTACCTCGAGCTTTACCCTGAGCAGCGCGAATTGCCCGAGCTCTTCCCCGGGGCATGGTTTAGCGCAAACTATGATACCTGGATCGGTGAAACTGAAGAAGCCGAAGGCTGGGATTACCTGGCAACCGTGCGCGCAAATCTACAGCAATACGTTGAGGGTTCGCTGGATGCTAACCCTGAAGATCTGGAAGCGGCGCTCGATTTCATGTATCTGGCAGAGGGCTCTGACTGGTTTTGGTGGTATGGCACTGACCAGGATTCGGGTCAGGACAGTTACTTTGACGAAGGTTACCGTGCATTGCTTAAGGGTGTCTACACCTCGCTGGGTGTCGAATATCCTGCTTTCCTCGATATTCCGATTATTCAACCGCAGCCCCTCAACCCTCCGACGGCAATCAGCGGCGAAACGACAGCAGTTGTTGATGGCGCAATTAATGAAGACGAATGGGCAACCACTGCCGTTTACGAAGGCACGGAAGGCGCTTCGGTTCAGTCCTTCCACTATGGCATGAACCAGGAGAACCTGTACTTCCGTTTTGATTTGGCTGCTGACATCAGCGAAGGTGAAGCCATTGAGGTCTATCTCAACGCTGCTGGTGACCCCAGCAAGCTGATGACCCCTCTAAACGGAGGCACGCGGCTGGCAGCGCCTGCCACGCGCATGATTGAAATTAAACCCGGGAACGATTTTGCCAGTCTTTATCTCAATGACGGCAGCACCTGGACTTTGTGGGAAGCAGAAGTTGGGCATTTGGCAGTTGCTGGCAGCCTGATCGAATTCTCGGCACCAAAATCAATTTTGGGGCAGGTTGGATCTGGCAGTGTCATCCCTGCCCAGGTGCTCTTTGACGGCTTTGCGCAAATCAATTCCAGCATCCCGCTCGCCATTCAGTACTTTAGTTTCGAACCACTGACCACATTATTGTTCCTTGAAGATCCAGTAGGTGACGATTCTGGACCGGGCAGTTACACCTATCCGACAGACGGCGTGTTCAAAGCAGGCGATTTTGATCTGACGTTCTTTGAGCTTTCCACTGATGGAGACAAACTCTATTTCAGCTTCGGAGTCGACGCCCCAATCACCAACGGCTGGGGTTCACCCTCCGGCTTCTCTGTACAGACCTTTGACGTCTACATTGACAAAGACCCCGGTGCCGCCACTGGCGCACGCATGCTCATGCCCGGCAGAAATGCCGCCCTTGCTGCCGAAAACGGCTGGGAGATCGCCCTATGGATTGAAGGCTGGACACCCCAGGTGGTGGTGTTGGATGCCGACGGCATACCTGTTAATTACACCGAAACCACCAGCGCGATGCAGGTTTATGTTGACAACAGCCGTAACGCGGTTGTTGCCAGCCTGCCGGTAGAATATCTGGGTGAAGGCGAACCCGAAAATTGGGCATTCGCGGTCGCGTTGCTCGGTCAGGAAGGCTATCCCGCTGCCGGTGTCTGGCGTGTTCGTGATATTAGCCAAAAAGCCGAAGCTTATCGTTTTGGTGGCGCGCAAGCAGATAACAATCATTCCCGTATAATAGACTTGCTCATCCCGGTGGGTTTTGAAATCACACAGCAGGATGCCCTGGGTATTTACCCCTCATCGGCTTCACCGGTTGATGGAAAGGGTCCGGACGATTTCGCCATCGTTCCGATGATCATTGTTGAAAGGACGAACTAATAAAGCTATGACGGACAATTTTTACCTCACACCAGAACCGCGACCGACCGTTGAGCTAACGCTTGAAGATGGTCGTGTTATCACCGGGGAGCGCGGCGCTACGTTGGAAAAATTTATTGACGTAATCAGAGACGAGAGCAAACCGCAAATTGTCGGCGTTATTCTCGATGGCTCCCTGCGGGAATTAACCTATCCGCTCGAGCATGATGGTGTTGCCCGGCTTGTTAGCATGTCGGACGCTGATGGTGCCCGAATTTACCGGCGTTCGCTCGTTTTCCTGCTGGAAGCTGCCTTCAAGAGCTGTTTCCCGGAAGGAACGCTTAATATCGACCATTCTGTGTCGTCAGGAGGTTATCATTCGCAAATCCAAAATCTGAACGAGTTTGGTCAGGAACAATTGGATCAACTCGGACAACTGATGCGCGAAATGGTTGCAGAGGATATTCCCTTTGTTCGCGAGACTGTTCCGATTGAAGAAGCCCGCCAATATTTCACCGATGCCGGTGAAATGGACAAAGTCAATCTGATTAAGTATCGCCAGCGTCCTGATCTGGTTCTCTATCGCGCCAAAGATGTACGCGATTATCACCATGGTTACATGGTGCCGTCTTCTGGCTATCTGAAATGGTTTGACCTTGAGCTGGTCGAAGAGGGTTTTGTCTTGCGCTTTCCCCGGCGGCACGCCCCGAGCAGCATTGAACCGATGGGCAGATACCCCGCGCTCCTGAAAAGGTTTAAAGAATACGGTGAGTGGTTGAACAAACTGGGAATCCCTTCCGTTGGCGCGCTCAACGACGCCATCCAGGCAGGGCATATTGATAAAGTTATCCTCGTTTCTGAAGCATTTCATGAATTGCAAATTTCGAAAATCGCCGACCAGATCAGCGAAAATCACGAAAAGATAGGTGTGATTCTGATTGCGGGTCCGACTTCGTCGGGGAAGACCACCTTTTCCAAGCGGCTCAGCATCCAGCTTGTGGCGCGGGGCATTAGCCCTTATGCCATGGAAATGGACAATTTCTTTGTTGACCGCGAAAGGACACCACTTCTGCCGAATGGTCATAAAGATTACGAATCGCTGCGGGCAGTTGATCTTGACCGGTTGAACCATGACGTCAAGGCATTGCTTGCGGGCGAAAGGGTGCAGCTGCCGCATTTTGACTTTATCACTGGCACGAGCGGCGACGGAAAAGTTGCCCAATTGAAAAGAGGTGAAATCGTAATCCTGGAGGGCATTCATGGATTGAATCCCAATCTCCTGCGCGATATTGATCCAGCAAATACCTTTCGGATTTACATCTCTTGCCTTACGCAGTTGAACCTCGACCGCCATAATCGCATCTCAACCACCGACACCCGCATGATCCGTCGCATCGTTCGCGATGCCCGCGATCGCGGCTATAGCGCCAGCCAGACCATCGCACGTTGGGAAGCCGTCCGGGGCGGCGAAAAGGAACACATCTTCCCTTACCAGGAACACGCCGATGTGATGTTTAACTCTGCTCTGGCATATGAAATCTCAACGCTGAAGCCGCTGGTTGAACCACTGCTGCGCCAGGTAAGCTTCGGCACCCCCGAGCACATTGAAGCGAAAAGGCTGCTGAAGTTTTTGGAATGGTTCTTGCCGACTACAACCGAATTTGTGCCGGATAACTCGATTTTGCGCGAATTCATCGGCGGCTCTATCCTGACCGATTTTTCCATGTGGCAGTGATCAAGATTTTTTAGTAAGCCGGATTGCGCACCGGATCTGCCCAACAAAGAAAAAGCTGCCTTCATCGGGCAGCTTTTTTTCTTCTCAATTCCGAACTTTACTTCTCAACCATCGTCTTTTTGATCATCACCGACAATCTTCTGACGCCTTCGCGGATCTTGTCAGGTTTAGTTGCGGAGAAATTTAAGCGCATTGTGTTGTCCGGACCCCCATTCGGGTAGAAAGGCGCGCCCGGAACATAAGCGACCTTCTCTTCCACTGCCTTCGGGAAGAGGTCCAGGCTGTTGCAGCCTTCCGGCAGCCGCAGCCAAAGGAACAAACCACCATTCGGAACCGTCCAGGTGGTTCCTTCGGGCATGAAATCTTCGAAAGCTTGCAGCATAGCATCGCGGCGTTCTTTATATACACGCTTAATCGTCTCGATGTGATTTGGAAGCCAATCTGAGGCAGCCATTTCATAAGCGACGTACTGATCAAAGGTCGAGCACTGCAGGTCAGCGCCTTGTTTTGCCTGCACCATGCGCTTAATCACTTCCTCAGGTCCAATCACCCAACCAATCCGCAGACCAGGAGCCAGAATCTTCGAGAAGGTGCTGGTGTAAATCACGTTGCCGGCGAACTTGCCATCACTATTGCTGTGATATTTGGCATCCAATGCCGCAATCGGGGTGATATGCTCACCTTCGAACAGCAATTTTCCATAGGGGTCGTCCTCAATCAACGGCACGCCATATTGGCTGGCAAGTTCAATCAGCTTTTTTCGGCGCTCGAGTGTTAATGTGACTCCCAGGGGGTTGTGAAAATTCGGCAAGACGTACATGAACTTAATATTTTGCTTGATGATATCTTCCAAGCCGTCTGTAACCAAGCCATCTTCGTCCGTTTCAGCGGTCACATAAGTTGGTCCGTAAGCATTCCAGGCTTGCAGCGCGCCCAGATAAGTGGGCGATTCGGTTAAGACACGGTCGCCGTTGTTGATAAAAATTCGGCCAACGAAATCGAGCGCTTGCTGGGAACCAGTGGTGATCAGGATGTTGTCTTTTGTTATTCCCAGCCCAAATTGGTTCACATCATCCGCGATCCATTGACGCAGGGGGTCGTACCCTTCTGTGGTGGTGTATTGCAGTGCTTTTTGCCCGTTTTCTGTCAAAACTTTTTCACAAGCTGCTTTCATTTGCTCGATCGGGAAGAGTTCTGAGGCTGGAAAACCACCTCCAAACGAAATCACATCAGGCTGATTTGTTACTTTAAGCAGCTCGCGGATAAATGAGCTTTTCATCCTTTGAGTGCGGTTGGCGAAACGAAGTTCCCACGGTGTTGGCATATGTTTATCTCCTTTTTTCTTAACCTTTTTATTTCATATATCTGCTAACAATTGTTGCCGCACCAGGCAGGGCAACCCGATCGCCAGCGGTGAGTTGAGCGGGTGGGTTTTGCCGCCAGTTTGGTGCGTTTTGGAATATGAAGATCCTGGTGCCTTCAACGGCTGCTTTTTTATCTACAAATGCTTGTCCGGTGAGGTAGCCGTTGCTGTCAATCGCACAGCTGGTGACCTTGCCGATCATGCGACCCTTCAGATCGCAGACCGGGTCTCCCGGATGCGCCATGCGAACAGCCTTCTCATCGAAAGTGAAGCGCGCAACCACGCCGGTACGCTTTGCCTCACGTTTGACAAAGGCTTCCCTACCGATAAACCAGGCAGAGTTTAATTTCAGGAAAGGCAGGAATCCAGCTTCTCCGATGGTCAGGTTCATCTCGCCGCCCATCTCGTGCCCATAGAGAGGCAACCCGGCTTCTGTGCGCAGCGAATCGCGCGCGCCCAGTCCGACCGGCACCATGCCGAGCGGTGTGCCGGCTTCCATCAGGGCGTTCCAAAAGCGAACGGCGTCATTAGGGTGGACGAATAGTTCGAAAGCCATTTTCTCGCCGGTATAGCCGGTACGCGAGACGATCACGTCGATCCCCGCGACCACGCTGGCGGTCAGCTGATTTCGATTTATCCGGCGAATCTTGCGCTGTTCTGCTGGCTCTGCCAGCGAAAGCAGGATATCACGGCTCATGGGACCCTGCAGGGCGATATCGACCAACATGTCCTTGCCTTCTTTGGGGTCTTTCAGGTTGCGCAAAATTACGTTGCGCCCAAATATCTGCACCCACGGTCGCTCGCGGTCCACCAGCACTTTGCCGTCCTTAACCGCGTTGAGCCATGCCCAGTCCTTGTCTTCGTTGGCAGCGTTTACCACCAGCAAATACTTTTCTTTGGCAATGCGATAAATGATTAGATCGTCAATCACGTTGGCATCCGGGTCCATGAAATGCGTGTAAACCGACTCACCGATGTTGCGGAAGAGCACGTCATTGCCACAGACCGATTCAAGGAACACTGCTGCGTCCGGTCCTTCTGCTAAAAAGACTCCCATATGGGTCACGTCAAACAGACCGGCAGCCTGGCGGGTTGCCAGGTGTTCCTGCAGCACCGAGGTGTACCAAAGCGGCATCTCCCAGCCGGCAAAGGGCACCATTTGGGCGCCAAGGGCGACGTGTGTGTCGTATAGCGGCGTGCGTTTGATCGGACTGTCTGCTGGATCTTCCCACACAAAATCCGGGCGGGCATCAAAACTAACATTTTTCGGCATGCCAACGAAGTAGGGCTTGCAATGTTCAATCGGGTCATTCTCCGGCTCAATCCATACCGGGTCAGCTTTGTTAATCGAAATCGGACCGGGAACTCTCTGGGTCAGGTCTTCATCATAATAGATGAAACCGGTCGAGAGCCCCACAATCCAAAGCCCCGCCAATCCCAGCTTTTCTGCCGGGACGGTCAGGATGTAGCGGTGAGGAGTTTTACAGGTAATTACGCCCTCAATGTCGCCCGAGGTAGTGTGCATAATCGTGTTTTGTGAATCTCCGGGCTCCAGCGCTTCCACATCACTAGTCATGGTGAAGTTAACAAACGCCCTGACCGTCTCACCGGTCATCTCCAGCGCTCCAAATCCTGAGCGAGGGTGGTCTTCGAGATAGAAATAGTGGGGGAAGCCGTGTAATTGGTCAATTTCGTCAATACCTGGTTTCGAATCAGCCATCACGCGAACATCACTGTTGATTTTATTCAGGGTGTCGAAATCGAGTTTTGCCCTGGTTTTGTTACCGGTACGCCCGATCATGTAATATGGTCTGGTTGCTTTAAACAGGCGGTCAATCAATCCGGCTATGGTACCAAAGTCGTTTTCCTTGAATCCGCGTTGGGTCAGCCAGGTGGTGCCCATGCGGATACCGGTTGAGCGTAGCGCCGATTTATCGCCGGGGATCGTGTTTCGATTGACTACAATACCAGCCAGGTCCAAAATTCGGGCACCCAGATCGCCATTTAGAGGGACACCGTTTTCACTTTGGTAAGACTTGCAATCCAGCAAAAGCATGTGGCTGTCAGAGCCGCCATAAGGGACTTTTGCGCCCAACTCCTTGAATGCATTTGAGAGCGCCTGGGTGTTCTTCAAGGTTTGCTGCTGTAACTCGATGAACTGGTTGGTATTGGCAAGCTTGAAGGTCAGTGCCATCGCCGCGATTGCGTTCACATGAGGACCGCCTTGTTCACCGGGGAAAATGCCTTTGTCAATTTGTTCGCCCAGTTCGCGGTCATGGCAGATGGTCACTGCGCCTCGAGGACCGCAGAGGGTTTTGTGGGTGGTGAAACTGGTGATGTCAGCGATGCCAATCGGCGAAGGCACTTGCCTGGCTGCGATCAGCCCGGCAATGTGAGAGATATCTGCCAACAACCAGGCACCGACCTCGTCAGCAATTTCGCGGAATTTGTGCCAATCAGGAATCCATGGGTAGGAAGTAAACCCGGCCACGATAACCTTCGGGCGAGCTTCTTTGGCGATTCTCAAAATTTCGTCATAATCGAGCCGCTCAGTCACGGGATCAACCGTGTAATGGTGAGCGTTGTAAACCAGCCCTGAACGATTGACTGGCGAGCCGTGTGTCAGGTGACCCCCATGCAGCAGGTCCATCCCTAAAATGGAATCTCCCGGTTCGATCAGCGCTGTATAAATGGCTGTGTTTGCCGGCGCGCCGGAGAGCGGTTGAACGTTGACCCACAAGTCATCCGGGATCAGGTCATTGGCGGCAAACAGCTCGGCTGCGCGTCGTCTTGCCAGCGCTTCGACCATGTCCACATATTCAACGCCTTTGTAATAGCGCGCGTCACTGTGACGCCGATAGCGGCCAAGCTGCATACCGTAGTCCATGATCGTCGCTTCGTCCTGGTAACGAGTTTCCGGTCGCGGATATCCCTCAGCATAAATGTTGGTAAAGGGGGAACCTAGCAAATCGCGCACAGCCTTCGGCGCGATACTTTCACTCGGGATCATGATCAGGCGTCTAGCCTGGCGTTCGGTTTCGAACTCGACCAGGCTTTTTACGTTGGGATCATAATCTTCAACATGTTTTTCGAACAAATAATCGCTCATTAATTTACCTCGGTGAATATTTTTCTCTCTGTAAAGACCCAGAGGTGGTTTTTTGATCTTTTTTGGGGTATGGGGAAGTGTTGTTATCGCAGCACGACAACAAATCAACAGCACGGCGACCGTGGTCGTTATCGAAGGTCATAGCTAAATTCGCCATTGATGCAATTGTACCCTATTAAGCATCAAATCCCTGGCAAATTACGTCGTCCTTCCAGCCGGTTCAAACTTTTGAATATAGGAATTTTCAGCTCAAATTGTTTGATGAACGGTTAATCGGGCTTCGAAGTTGTGTTGACGACCCAGCAAAACCTTACCACCCCCTCTTCACTGCTTGCGTCCCGCTTACGGGAGTGGGGGCAGGGGGGTGAGA
>LSQX01052265.1_pt2 | contig 14284 bp, 10 predicted proteins | sample 654561 | NCBI WGS metagenome assembly LSQX01 (sample SAMN04489861, study PRJNA283612) | anaerobic digester metagenome | isolation source: 4 biogas reactors fed with cattle manure at either 37C or 55C with and... | place: Denmark: Kongens Lyngby | collected 2014
CTTGGGTCGCGCACCTGGGAACGCCCCTCCCACATCCGTCCGATCCGACCGATCCTTATAATCAAAGGGACTGCTCGGATTCGGAGCGCTCACCCCAAAAATATCCCTTCTTTTGGGTGTCTTCACCTTCTTGGTGTACAATAAGGTTCAGGACAGTGTTCTCTCAGGTTGAAAGGGCGATAAGGGCCGGATCTTCAATTCCGGAAACCAGACCATGCAGCAATATTCATTTCAACAAAGAAGTGCCTTTTTTCATACCCCTCGGATTACCTGGGCCGTACAGATGCTGATTTTGCTGAATACGGCCATTTTCGCCTTGCAATTGCTGGCCTTTCCTGTGGAGCAATGGCTGGGCAACCCCTGGTTCCAGCTGGATCTGTGGCTGGGTTTTCAGCCAGCCTCTTTTCTCCAGGGCTGGATCTGGACGCCCTTCACTTACCAGTTTCTCCACGGGGGGCTGCTGCATTTGTTCATGAATATGCTCTGGCTTTTTATATTCGGTCCCGATGTGGAGCGGCTGCTCGGTTCCCGCCAGTTTCTGATTTTTTATGTGGCCTGTGGTGCCTTGGGTGTTCTGGCAACACTTCTCCCTTATCTGGCCGGAAAGCCTGTCAACCCTCTCATCATCGGTGCCAGCGGATCAGCGCTGGGTGTGATCGTCGCTTTCGCCATGATTGATCCGCAACGGCAGTTTTTTCTTTTTCCGCTGCCTGTACCTGTTACAGCCGTCTGGCTCGTTATTCTTGTGGTGATATTCAATCTGCTTACCTTGCGCTCCGGCCAGGGTGGCATTTCCGTTGCCACCCATTTCGGAGGTATGCTGGCCGGCGGTGTTCTCATGAAACTTATTCCACGCTATCACAGCTGGCGGCGCAGAAGAAGATAGTACATACCGTGCTTTCAGCGAAGGCACTTTAAATTTTACAGCAAAAAGGTCTGGCTCCATGCCCGGTTTTTGGCAAATCATTTTCTTCCTCTTTCTGATTTTTATTTTTTATGGTAAAGGACGGCAGAGTATTGTGTCGCGACTCTTAAAAAATATAAAGCAAACACTATCTGAGGATACTCCTCAGAATAAAAGCAAAGAGGATGCGGAAATCTGTTATCAACTGCTGGGTGTATCTCCAACAGCTCCCTGGAAAGAGATAGAAAAGGCTTATAAGACCAAGGCGAAAGTGCATCATCCCGATCTGGGCGGAGATGAGGATGCCATGCGCGCCTTGAACGAGGCCTATCACTATATCAAGAAGATACGGAAAGGTTGAGAACATGATGCCTTCAAAGCATCATGTGACCTCATCCACTGAGGCTGAAACTGTTCCTCAGGAAAGTGTGTCAACCACCAGTTCCGACCAGATCAAAAAAATGTCTCCCCGCCTTCGACGCTGTCTGCTCATCCTTTGTCTGATCATAGCCGCAGCGATAAGAGGCTTTCTCTTTGTCGAATACCGTACAAGTCCGGACTATGAGCATCCTCTTCATGATGCTGAATTTCGGGATTATTGGGCCCGCGCCATTGTCACAGGCGATTGGACGCCCCCGCCAGGACGAAACGACCCTTTCGCGGACTGGCTTCCTCATCCCCATGCTCCGGGATATTCCTGGTTTCTTTCCGGTGTTTACCGCATCTTCGGATTGGGATACGACGCCCCCCGCTTGGTGCAGATGTTTCTGGGGTTGCTCAGCATTCTGCTTCTCTATGATATTGCCCGACGTCTCCATAACGAATCAGCCGCACTCATTGCCGCGGCCATGATGGCCCTTTATTTCATATTCCCTTTGTATGAGATGGATCTGGGCCCCATCAGTGCCATCATCTTTCTGCTCTTGTATCTCATCCGGAGCGGAGCACGGTCATTGAAACGACCTCGCTTCCTGCGAGACATGACAAGCGGGTTCCTTGCAGGTGCAGTCTCTATAATGCGACGGGAATTCATGCCCTTCGGCATTCTCTTTCTGGGCATGCATCTTTATGGGTATTGGAAGAAAGGAAAATGGAAAGAAGCCGCCGTTGCTGCGACTGTCTGGAGTATCTGTTTTATCCTTCCGTCTGTTCCCGGTTCCATATACAATTATAAAAATACCGGAGAGCTTCCTTTGCTGGGAAGTGAGGGTACCTGTCTTTTCTACTGCTCCAACAATCAATGGGCCACAGGCTACAATCCGGACTCGCCGGATCTGAGAGCTTTTATTCATGATGATGACTGGTCTCTCTTTGCCTTTCCAGCCATGCTTGAAGGCTACGCAAAAGCCCACAACATCAAAAAACATTCCTATCATGATCTCATCGATCATCTGAAAACAATGAATCAGAATTTCCTGACCCACGAGACCGGTCGTATTCTCAAACTCATGCTGAAAAAACAGGCGCTCTTCTGGGGACCTGTTGAAATAGATGAAAATAAAGTCGTCGCCTGCGAAAAAGAGCATTATGCCGTTATCCGTTATTTACCCGGCTTCACTCCTGTCCTGGCGGTTTCTGTAATAGGCGCAGCACTCATTTTTATTCGAGGTATCCGTCGACAAAAAGGATTCAGTAGAGGAAAATGGATACTCTGGGGAATCCTCCTTCTATCCATTCTTGCATACAGCGGTATTTTCTCTTTGTTTTATGTAACAGCTCGCTATCGTATTCCCGTCATTCCTATCCTGATCCTTTTCGCTTCTGCAGCCGTTGCCGACTGGATCGATTGTCTGAGGTGCGGCCATTTTAAGAAAGCACTGGTGGGACTGGGCACTTTTCTCCTTCTCATGGTTCTGCTGAGCAGACCCCTGGTTGCTTTCACACCCGATACGGAACGATGGCTCGATGAACGACGCAGAGCCTGGGTAAAAATAAATAAGGCCGATGAAGGAATCGCTGATCTGGAACGCTGGAATTCCCGGCATCCACAGAGTGCCGGCGGTCACTATCATCTGGCTCTGCTGCTCATCGAAAAAGGACAACCTGAAGAAGCGCTCAAAGACCTGCAAACTGCAACAGCCTTAGACCCCGAATATCATGTGGCCTATTACAATCAGGGGATGGTCCTGTTGACTTTGAACAGGCCTGATGAGGCTGTTGAATCTTTTAAAATCCGTCTGGAAAGAGCTGAGAAAGATGAAAGGGCCTGGTTTGGTTTGTCACAAGCCTGGCAGGCCCTTGGTAATATCGAAGCACAACAAAATGCCTTGGATCAGGCTTTGGCGCTGAAAGCGGGATATCCCGAGGCTTTGGTGGATCGCAGCATACTTTTCCTGAAAGAAGGGAAGCGTATCCAGGCCACTGAGCTGCTGGAACAGGCTCTGAAAGCATCACCCGGTTATGCCATGGCTGAATTCAATCTGGGGCTGCTCTATGCCGAAGAAGGCCGCTACAGTACAGCCCTGGACTTTTTTGGGGCTGCTCTGACTCATGGGCCGGGACGGGCTGATTTCCATTACAACACCGGTCTTGTGCTGATTCAGTTGCAGCAATACGAAGAGGCTGTCAGGCATTTTCAGGAAGCGCTGGTCCTGCAGCCTGACTATCCCGAAATCTATTCCAATCTGGGGCTGAGTCTGGCACGGCTTCAGCAACCCGAAGAAGCGAAGGAGGCTTTCGACCGGGCCTTTGAACTGCTGCCCCACAGCGGAGATACATTGTATAACCATGGCTGTGCGTTGAATTCACTGGGAGATCATGAAGGCGCCCGCAAGCATTTCGAAGCGGTGCTGGAAGAAGAGCCCTCCCATGGGAAGGCGCTTTTTGAGCTGGCTCTGCTGGATATGGCGGACAATAATCTGGAAAGCGCTCTTCAGCATCTGAACCGTGCGCAGCCCATTCTCTCCGGTGATCCGGAGATCAGCTACAACCTGGCGTTGATCCGTCAACGGCAGCACAATATCAATGAAGCACAGCGTTATTTCAGTGATACCTTGCAGCTGAACCCCGATCATTTTGGTGCCAACAGAGGATTGGGCACGCTCCTGCGCGGCGCCGATGATTCTTTCAGTGCCCTCCCTTTTCTGGAGGTGGCTCTCCGGGCGGAAGAAGGACAGGAGGACGGAGATCTTTATTATGAATATGGGCTGGCCTTGAAAGCATTGGAACGGTATGACGAGGCGGAAGAAGCACTTGTCAGAGCGGCGGAACTTGTCCCGGAGTCAGCCGATATCCAGAGTCATGGGGCTTTGAATTATATTGCACAGGGACGTTATGACGAGGCGGCATCTCACTTTGAAAAGGCCATGAAGCTGGATCCGGAAAATCTTCTGCTCCCATACAGGCTGGGTCTGGCGCAGCTCGAGGGCGGCAACGCCGCAGCCGCCGTGGAAAGCCTGGCCCCTCTGCTGGATGCCATGCCCTATCATGCCACTCTTCGTTATGATTATGGTCGGGCCCTGGCGGCACTCTCCCGTCATGAGGAGGCCATTGAAGCCTATGGATGGGCCTGGCTTCTGGACAACGGCTATCTCAATGCCATCAACGGACTGGGCTTTTCTCTGTCGCTTTCCGGACGCCCCGAAGAAGCGCTGGAATGGCTGCATCTCGCCCTGCAGATGGACCCGGACAATGAAGACGGACTTTTCAACCGGGGTCATGCCCTCCATATTCTGGGTCGCTTGAAAGAGGCGGAGGACAGTTTCCGCGCCCTCCTCCGTCGTGATCCTCATCACAGCCGTGGCCTGCTCAATCTGGGCCTGATTCTGGAAAGGCAAGGACACCGGGATGCTGCGCAAGACGCTTTTGAAGCGGCACTGGTGGAAGAAGAAAGGCTGGCTCTGGCCCATCATCATCTTGCGGGTCTGCTCCGTCAGAAGGGAGAGCGTGATGACGCCATCCATCATTATCGCCTCGCCCGGGACTATGATCCGGACAATCAGAATACCCTCATCAATCTGGGTTTTACCCTGGTCGAAATGGGCCGTATCACCGAGGCGGAAACACTCTTCACGGAAGCACACAGCCTGGCTCCGGAAGATGCGGAAGCACTGATCGGTCTGGGCGACGTGCGCATGGCACGCAATGCCCTCGCTGAAGCGGAAGAAGCCTATGTGGAGGCCTTGAGTCTGGCACCGGATAATCCCGTGGCCCTCAAGCAATATGGCTTTCTCTTTCTCCAGCAGGGCAAGAGCCTGGAAGCTCTGGAAAACTTTGAAAAAGCGCTCTTCGCTCTTCCCGATGATGCAGGACTCTATTGCGGGCTGGGTGATGTCGCCTTTGCCCGGGGCGACCTTGAGCATGCCGAAGCCCATTATCAGAAAGCCGTGGAACTGTATCCGGACTTTGCTCTGGCCTGGAACAACTACGGCGACCTTCTCGCCCGGCGAGGCCAGACAAACGATGCTATCCGGGCCTATGAGAAAGCGCGGGCTCTGGAGCCGGACAACATCAGCGTACTCCTTAATCTGGGGAGACTCCATGCCCGCGAAAAAGAGGTGGAGCAGGCTCTGGAGGTTCTGGAAACAGCCTTGCGTCTGGAACCGGAAAACCTCCGGGTACGCGCACTCGTGGGAGACATGAAGCTGCTGGGCGGCGATGTGGAGGCCGCTGTTCGTGAATACAACCGTATTCTTCTGGAGCGGCCGGACTGGCTGGATATCCGTGACAAAATGGAATCGGCCCGGACACAGAGTGCATCTTCCTGACCTGCGTGACTCGTCGTCCTGACCTGCGATTCTGGTATACTATCCACTCCAGCGGAGACCACCGGAGTTGACTTGAATACAGCCGGTCGATACACTTGATTCTATTGCAGAAACAGCGTGTTTGCTTTCCCATAAAATCATAAAGGATTCAACCATGAACTTTACACTTCCCGATGCCGAAGTCTTTGTGCCTGATAACGCAGCTCTTCCCGGAGCGCTGAGCCGGGTCACCCACCTGGCCGTAGGCGCTCACCAGGACGACCTGGAAATCATGGCCGCCGATGGCATTCTCAAATGCTTTCAACAGCCGGACAAATGGTTTGCCGGCGTTGTGGTGACCAACGGCGGAGGCTCACCCCGGACAGGTCTTTATGCCCATCTCAGCGATGAGGAAATGATGGAAGTACGGCGTACGGAGCAGAAGAAAGCCGCCATCATCGGTGATTATGCAGCCCAGTTCCTGCTCAACCATCCGAGCAGCGCTGTGAAGGACGGCAAGAATACCGATGTGGTGGACGATCTCACAGCCCTGCTGAAGGCGACCCGTCCGGAAGTGATCTATACACACAATCCCGCGGATAAACACGATACCCATGTGGGCGTATTGCTCAAGCTCGTGGCGGCATTGCGCCGGCTTCCCCAGGAAGAGCGTCCCCGACACGTGTACGGCTGTGAGGTCTGGCGTGATCTTGACTGGATGTGTGACGGGGACAAGGTCGCTTTTGATGTTTCGGAACATGAAAATCTTCAGGCCGCGCTGGTCGGTGTTTTCGATTCGCAGGTTGCCGGTGGAAAACGCTATGACCTGGCCACCCTCGGCCGGCGGCGTGCCCATGCCACGTACAGTGCCTCTCACGCAGTGGACACGGCAACCGCTGTAATTTATGCCATGGACCTGAGTCCGCTCCTGAACGATGATTCGCTCACGCTCAATGATCTCGTGGATGCGCATATGCAACGCTTCAATGACGAAGTGAGCGACAGGATCCGTCGGATGGCTGAATAAGAACCCGGGCACTTTCCCGGTCTTTCCCCTGAACTCTGGAGAAAGAGGACAATGAAACAGTGCAGATTTTTGAGCCTCCTCCTACTGGTGGCCTTTGTGGCCGGTTGCAATGCGCCATCCAGGAAAACGGCTGATCCCGGAGAGATTCTCAGCGAATACATGGCTGATGCCACCCCGGAACCGGGCGACGTGTTGCGGCTGCTCCTCCCGGCCGAAATGCCCCATCTGAATCCGCTCACGAGCACGGACTATTACGCCAGCACGGTACTGGCCTGGGTTTTCGACACGCTGCTGGACCGTGATCAGGAGACGCTGGAAAGTCAGCCAGCCCTGGCGGAGCGCTGGGAGATCTCTGAGGATCATCTGGCCTACACCTTTTATCTGCGCCGGGATGTCGTCTTTTCTGATGGTGCTCCCCTCACGGCAAGAGATGTGAAATTCACCTTTGACAAGGTCATGGATCCCGCTGTTGATGCACCCAACCTGCGCAACTATTATATTGATATCCGTGAATGTGAGGTACTCGACGAGTATACCGTCCGCTTTGTCTGCAACGAAGCCTATTACCAGCACCTGATCATGCTCGGAGGACTGAGCATCATTCCCGAGCATATTTACGGCGAAGGCGATTTCAACCGTCATGCGAACAACCGCAAACCTGTCGGTTCGGGCATGTATACTCTGGAAGAATGGGAGACCGGTCAGCGGATCAGCCTCCATAGAAATGACAGCTATTGGGGAACCCGGGAGAAAGGATGGCCCTGGTTTGACCGCATTGAATATGCCATCATCCCCGATGACAATACGGCCTTTCAAGTGCTGACCAAGGGCGAGCTCGATTTCATGAGCATGCCTGCGGAGCTCTTCATGCGGCGGGCCAATACAGCGCGCTTTCAACAACGCTTCAACCGATTCGCCTATTTCAGACCCGCTTACAACTATCTGGGCTGGAACATGCGCAAGTCCATGTTTCAGGACAAGAGAACGCGGCAGGCCCTCACCATGCTTCTCGACAGAGAGCTGATCCGCGATGAGATCTATTACGGCCAGGCCGAGGTCATTGCCGGGAACTTCATGCCCGGATCCGCCGAATGGAACGAAGACATTGAGCCCTGGCCCTTTGACCCGGAAAGAGCAAAGGAACTGCTGGCCAGAATGGGCTGGGAAGCCAATGAAAAGACCGGGCTGCTGGAACGCAACGGCATCCCCTTCCGCTTTGATGCGGCCACGACCAACCAGAATCCCGTGGCGGAAAAAGTGCTCACCTTGTATAAAGAGGAGCTGGCGCGGGTGGGCATTGAACTCACCATCCGACTCATGGAATGGGCCTCTTTGCTTGAACGGGTGGACAAGCGGGAATTTGATGCCATCCTCATGGGCTGGAGCATGCCTCCCGACCCCGATCCTTATCAGGTGTGGCATTCCTCCCAGGCCGATGCGGGCTCCAATTATGTGGGGTTCATTAATCCCGAGGCCGATGAGATTGTGGAAGCTGCAAGGCGTTCCTTTGACAAAGAGGAACGGATCCGGCTGTACAAGCGTTTTCAGGAAATCCTCCACGAAGAACAGCCTTACCTTTTTCTGCTGACTCCGAAAGTACTGGCGGCGGGAGACAAACGCCTGCATGGCATTCAGGTCTATCCCTTCGGCGTGGATCAGCGGGAATGGTTTGTACCCCGGGATCTGCAACGGATCAGCCGCGAAGGCATGCCTGTGAAACCCTGAGCTGAGGAAGTGCCATGCGTGCTTATATCATCCGAAGACTGCTGCTGATCATCCCCACTTTTCTGGGGATCAGTCTGCTCACCTTCATGCTGATCCAGCTGGCGCCGGGAAGTCCCATTGCCTTCAAGCTGCAGGGGATGGAAGGTTCCATGCAGGCCGATGCAGCCACGCAGGAGATTATCGAACAGACCAAGGCACTCTATGGCCTGGATAAACCGATCCCCGTCCAGTATGTGCTCTGGCTGGGCCGTATGGTGCGTCTCGATTTCGGGAACAGCATGAAAGATCAGCGGCCGGTCATGGATAAAATCGCCGAGGCTCTGCCCATCACGCTGCTATTCAATCTGCTGTCCCTGATTTTCATTTATATTCTCGCCATTCCCATGGGGCTCTTCTCAGCCACCCATTCCGGTACCTGGCAGGACAGCACCCTCACCTTCACGCTCTTCCTTTTATACAGTATGCCCGCATTCTGGGTGGCCATGCTGCTTGTTCTCTTTCTGGGCGGAGGCGAATATCTCAATCTCTTTCCCATCCAGGGGCTTCACTCGGCCGAGGCCGCTTCCTTCTCTCCCCTCATGCGCATTCTCGATCAGCTCTGGCATATGGCACTGCCGCTCTTCTGCATGACCTATGGCGGACTGGCCTTTCTCTCGCGATACATGCGTTCCGGGATGCTCGATGTGCTCCGTCAGGATTACATCCGCACAGCCCGGGCCTATGGCTTTTCAGAGCGGACCATCGTCTGGAAATATGCACTGCGCAATGCGCTCATCCCCATTGTCACGCTGCTGGGCGGGCTGCTGCCCGGGCTCATCGGCGGCAGCATCATCATTGAAAGCATATTCTCCATTCCGGGCATGGGCCGCCTCGCCTTCGAAGCCGTGCTCAGCCGCGATTATCCTCTGATCATGGGCGATGTGACCATTGTCGCCCTTCTCACTCTGGCAGGTCTCCTGCTCAGCGATATCCTTTATGTTTTTGTTGACCCCAGGATCAAACTCGGATGAGTGCAACGCCAGACAACATGGAACAGACAAACCGAAGCAGTCCCGTATGGCGCCAGTTCAAAAAAAATAAATTCGCACTGGCCGGCCTCTTTCTGGCTGTGTGCATGGGTATCGTGGGACTTCTGGCTCCTTTTCTCGCCGGCGATGTGCCCGTGCTCATGAAAAAAGACGGGCGGCTCTATCTCTTCCCCAACCTCATCCGTTACCAGCAGCTGCAGGCGGAAAATCTGTATCAGAATTTTGACCGATGGGAAGCCGGTGACGGAGAATTCGCCATCAGACCCCTTGTCCCTCATGGTCCGCTCCGTCAGAATCTGCGGGACAGGCTTCAGGGACCTTCCCGGGAACATCTTCTCGGAACCGATGACCGGGGCCGCGATGTACTCAGTCGCATCATCTGGGGAACCCGTGTTTCCATGTCCGTGGGTTTTATCGCCGAGGGCATCGCGGTGATTCTGGGTATTCTTCTGGGTGCTCTCGCCGGTTATTATGGCGGCAAAATGGATATGCTCGTACTGCGCCTGGTGGAAATCTGGATTTGTGTTCCCTCCTTTTTTCTGGTCATCACGGTCATGGCATTTCTTGAGCCCAGCATTTTCAATATCATGGTGGTTATCGGTCTTACAGGCTGGCCCGGTATCGCCCGGCTCGTGCGTGGTGAATTCCTCAAACAGAAACAACAGGAATATGCACTGGCCGCCCGAGCCGCAGGACTCAACGACCGGAGAATCATTTTCCGCCATCTCCTCCCCAATTCGCTCAGCCCTGTTTTTGTGAGCGCCACCTTCGGCGTGGCCGGTGCCATCCTCACCGAATCGGCTCTGAGCTTTCTGGGCTTCGGCGTGCCACCGCCCACGGCCAGTTGGGGAGAGATCCTCAAGCAAAGCCAGAGCTATGTCGATTTCGGATGGTGGCTCGTTGCTTTTCCGGGCATCGCTGTTTTCATTACCGTCGTCTCTTTCAATCTCGTTGGCGACGGGCTCCGTGATGCTCTGGATCCCCGCCTGCGTCAATAACCCCTTCCCTTTGACGACGGGAACAGTTCACCGCTTTCATCTGTTAGTAGAACTGTGCGTGCAACCCGGAAACCTGTCCATTCCAATGCGTTTTCAACCCTTACAAGGAGTCTGTCCATGAGCAGCCATTCACTGAAAGGCAAAGTTGCAGTCGTTGCCGGCGGCGGTAAAAATCTCGGAGGCATGATCAGCCGTGCTTTCGCCCGGGAAGGAGCCAAAGTACTGGTCCATTACAACACCGATGCCAGCTGTCAGGAAGCGGAAGATACTGTAAAAGCCATTCAGGAAATGGGCGGCGAAGCCTTTGCTTATCAGGGAGATCTCACAAAACCCGCCAACATCCGCACCATGTTCGCCCGGGCAAAAGAGCGCTTCGGTGCTGTGGACATTGCTGTCAACTCTGTGGGAAAAGTATTGCGCAAACCCATCCTCGAAACAACAGAAGAAGAATTCGATGCCGTTCTGGCGGCCAATGCCAAAGTGGCGTATTTCTTCATTCAGGAAGCGGGTCGCCATCTGAGCGACGACGGCAAACTCATCACGATTTTAAGCTCCCTGCTGGCGGCCTTCACAGACGGTTATTCCACTTATGCCGGCGGAAAAGCAGCGGCCGAACACTATACCCGTGCCGCAGCGAAAGAATTTACGCCCCGCGGCATATCCGTCAACGCCGTGGCACCCGGACCCATGGATACGCCTTTTTTCTACGGACAGGAAACCCCTGAACGGGTCGCTTTTCACAAGTCACAGGCACTGAAAGGACAACTGACCCGGGTGGAAGATATCGTGCCCATCGTCACATTCCTGGCCACTGATGGCTGGTGGATGAGCGGCCAGACTCTCTTCGCCAATGGCGCCTATGCCACACGATAGTCACCGGAAAATTCAATCTCTGCTTTTGTGAAATAAAAACATCAGGACAATCCATCGGGTCCGCCAGGGCTTTTGGTCGGGGTCCGGGCTGAAATGGGCACGCCATGCCCTGCCTCAACCTCGTCCCTCGCCCTTCTCTTGATATCTCCCCATGATTACCGGCAAAATGATGGCTGTGTGGATTGTTTGAACCCGAGTCCTGATTTCTTCCACTCAGTCAGCGGAAGAGCAGGTACAACTGATTGGATTTGCCAAATGGAAACAAAAATCAACCGCCGCCGTTTCATGCAAAACTCTTTGGCCGCAAGTGCCGCCATGGGACTCCCTTATTTTCTGAGCACCAGTGCCCGGGCCGCCGATGGAGCCGTTCCCGCTTCCGACAGAATCACTATCGGCTGCATTGGTGTGGGACGGATGGGCCGCAACAATCTTGACGACTTCATCAAGCTTCCCGATTGTCAGATTGTGGCTGTTTGCGACACCTATCAGGAAAATCTTGATCTGGCCAAAGACATTGTGGACAGCAATTATAAAAACACGGACTGCGCTGTCTATGGTGATTTCCGGGATGTTCTCGCCCGTAAAGATATTGATGCCGTCATTATCTCGGTACAGGATCACTGGCATGGAATCATCGCCACGGCTGCAGCCAAAGCGGGCAAGGACATCTATTGTGAGAAACCGCTGGGCATTTCCATTGCCGAGTCCCGGGCCATTCTCGACGCTGTCCGCGAGAATAACCGGGTTCTGCAGACAGGCACCTGGCAACGGTCATTGAAACCTTTTCAGCATGCCTGTACCCTGGCGAGAAACGGTTACCTCGGCGAAATCCACACCGTGGAAGTGGGCTCACCTTGTCCCGATTACTATGCACGACATACGGGCGATCTGGGCGAGCATCCCGTTCCCGATGGCTTTGACTGGGAAATGTGGCGCGGCCCGGCTCCTGATGTGCCCTACAATCCCGGCCGTGTGGGCTGGCCCGATTGGTATCTGATTTACGACTATTGCCTGGGCTTCATCACCAACTGGGGTGTCCATCACCTGGACATTGCCAACTGGGGTTGTCCACGGGTCGGTTCCGAGCCCTTTGAAGTGGAATGCAAAGAAACTTTCCGTGATACAGGCTTTACCAACAACTCCAAGAAATGGGATGCTCTCTTCACCTATGAAGGCGGCTTGAAAATGATTTTCAAAGACGATCACCAGGCCGAACGGGGCTGCCGCTTTGTGGGCGATGAAGGCTGGGTCCGTGTCGACCGTGACGGTATCTGGTCGGGCCCGCAGTCATTGCTGAAAGTGGAATTCAAAGACGAGGATCTCCGGCTCACCGATTCGACCAACCACGGCGCTGATCTGTTGAAAGCGATCCGAAACCGTACAAAACCCGTATCCGATGTGGAACAAGGGCATATCGCCTCCTGTCTGGGCATGGTGGCGGATGTTGCCGGACGGATCGGCACGAAATTGTCCTGGGACCCCAAGGCGGAACGTTTTACAAACAGCGAAGCCGCTAATGCCCATCTCAGCAGAGAAATGCACAACGGCTGGTCTCTCTGAGTTTCAGAGCATGATAAATACTGATCCTGTCGCCCGGGTTCTTGCGGCTCAGGCTTCAGGGTTGGGCACAAATACGGTGCGGCATTTCTTCAGATAGTTCAATGAATGCACCTGCCCCGTCATTTCCAGCTCGTCCTTATAGACAGGGTCATGCCAGCCTTCAATATCGATACAGCCCTGGAAGCCGGCCTGACGCATGATGGAAATGACCTCCGTCCAGTTCGTATCGCCGAAGCCGGCCGTGCGATGATGCACAAAAGGACGTGCGCCGCCGATACCATAAGTACGGACGACATCCCATTGCACGGTGGCATCTTTTCCGTGAAGATGGAAGACCTTGGGCGCCCATTTCCTCAATTGCGGGATGGGATCAATGAGTTGCACCAACTGATGGCAGGGCTCCCATTCCAGACCGATATGATCATAAGGCAGGGCGTCGAAAATCAGTTCCCAGGCCGCGGGGTTATGAGCGATGTTCCAGCCACCCGTCTTCCAGGTGCCGCCCATCTCGCAATTTTCAAAAGCGATACGCAGGCCCTTATCCGCCGCACGACTCGCCAGAGGGCCGAAAATCTCTTTAAAACGGGGAATACTCTGGTCAATGGGCTCATCAATGACACGCCCTGTGAATCCGGCCACAATATCACAGCCGAAAAGATGGGCCTTGTCAATGAGCATCTCCCAGGAACGGATCGTATCTTCGTCCTGAGGCCGTCCCCCGAGAGGATTGCCATAGACAGCCACGCTGCTGATCACCGCATCGGAGTCGGCCAGCACTTCACGAACCTCTCCGGCCATGCGATCCAGATCGCTGTCGCCGATGTCCTTCCAGAAAGTGATCTGGAAAGATTCAAAGCCATGATGAAGAATCTCGCGGATATACACGGGCGGGTTCATGTGACTCTGCACCAGCGTACCGATACGGATGTCATCCTGCTTGCCTCCTGCAGCGGCAAACTGAAGGGCGGCTTCATGATCCGCCGCAGCCTGCTCTCCGGGAAAGAGGGCGGCTGCACCGGCGGCAAACAAAGCGGATTCTTTCAAAAAGGAACGTCTTGTGCGGGTATCTGACATGGCAAATTCTCCTCTATGGCTGGAATAATCATCATTCAGCGATTATACGAATGGAAGCGAAGACAAAGCAACAGCGACAATAAAACTCAGTAATCAATATAGCGCTGCACAGCCGCAACCAAATTATCATTTTTTTTTCAACCACGAAGTATGAAGCGCAGGTCGGCTCACGAAGGAAGAAGAGGGGAAGGGCTGACGTCTTCCCAATGCCCATCTGTACCTCAAGAGAACACTCTCGCCCGCGTCATTCCTGCGAAAGCAGGAATCTTAAGGCGACATGAGGACTTGAATATACGCAAGATTCCAGCTTTCGCAGGAATGACGGCGGCGGGGGTATGTCTCAGGGACCAAATGGACCAAGTGGGCTGAATAGACAGAGTGGGCACGGCATGCCGTGCCCCTACCTGAGC
>LSQX01190300.1_pt1 | contig 14284 bp, 13 predicted proteins | sample 654561 | NCBI WGS metagenome assembly LSQX01 (sample SAMN04489861, study PRJNA283612) | anaerobic digester metagenome | isolation source: 4 biogas reactors fed with cattle manure at either 37C or 55C with and... | place: Denmark: Kongens Lyngby | collected 2014
TTTCCTGCTCTTTCATACATTGTCGCAAGGTCAGTATACAGATATCCAGGATATCCTCTTCTACCAGGAACTTCCTTACGAGCAGCTGATACTTCTCTAAGAGATTCAGCATAGTTCGTGATATCTGTAATGATTACTAGAACGTGCATGTCTTTGCTAAAAGCAAGATATTCAGCAGCTGTCAACGCCATACGAGGTGTTGCAATACGAGCTACAGCCGGGTCATTTGCAAGGTTTAAGAACATTACTGTTCTATCAATAGCGCCTGACTCACGGAAGTCGTTCATGAAGAAGTCAGCCTCTTCATAAGTAATACCTACAGCAGCAAATACTACCGCAAAGTTACTATCTGATCCACGAACCTTTGCTTGACGAGCAATCTGTGCTGCAAGCTCAGCATGTGGAAGTCCTGCCTCTGAGAAAATAGGCAGCTTCTGACCTCTTACTAGTGTATTAAGTCCATCGATAGCTGATACTCCTGTCTGAATGAACTCTGATGGATATTCTCTTGCAGCCGGGTTCATAGCAAGCCCTGCTACATCCCAGTTTGCCTCCGGAATAATTTCCGGGCCACCGTCAATAGGATTACCCATACCATCGAAAACTCTTCCGAGCATGTCCATCGATACTCCCAGTTCAGTTCCGTGTCCAAGGAATTTTACCGTAGAACTCTCCATATTAACACCCGAGTTGTTTTCGAAGAGCTGCACCAGAACATCTGTACCATCGATTTCAAGAACCTTGCACATTCTGTGCTCACCATTAGCAAGCTCAATTGTACCAAGTTCGTCATATCCGACTCCTTCAACGCCCTTTACAAGCATTAGTGGGCCGGTTACTTCTGTAATTGTCTTATATTCCTTAATCATTAAGCTTCACCTGCCTCCTTAACAAGTTCGTCAACAGACGACTCAAGTAGCTTTACAAGTCTTTCATACTCTGGCTCTACCTTGTCTTCTGTGCCATACTTATATCTTCCGATTTCTTCCTTAACAGGCAGCTTTGAAATCTTTGATAGCTCTACTCCACCTGCAAGACCTCTTAGCCCTTCCTTGTAGTATTTCAGAATAAGAGTCATAAGTCTGAACTGTTTTTGTACAGATGAGAAAGTATCAATCTCGTGGAAAGCATTCTGGTGAAGGTAATCCTCTCTGATCATCTTGCACGCCTCAAGCTTCATCTGGTCTTCCTTAGAAAGTCCATCAACTCCGACAAGCTGTACGATTTCATTAAGTTCTGCTTCCTCTTGCAGGAGCTTCATTGCTTCTGCTCTATGTACTGGGAACTCTTTATCTACATTCTCTGCAAACCACTTATTAAGTCTTGTCTGATACAAAGAATATGAATTTAGCCAGTTAATTGCAGGGAAGTGTCTTGCTCTAGCAAGTGATGCATCCAGTCCCCAGAAAACCTTTACGATACGAAGGGTTGCCTGTGATACTGGTTCTGAAATATCTCCTCCTGGAGGGGATACAGCACCAATAGCTGAAAGCGAACCAACAACATTCTCTTTACCGAGAACTTCAACCTTACCAGCTCTTTCATAGAACTGAGCAAGTCTTGATGCTAGGTAAGCAGGATATCCCTCTTCACCAGGCATCTCCTCAAGACGACCTGACATCTCTCGAAGAGCCTCAGCCCATCTTGATGTTGAGTCAGCCATAAGAGCTACAGAATAACCCATGTCTCTGAAGTACTCAGCAATTGTAATTCCTGTATATACAGATGCTTCTCTGGCTGCTACCGGCATGTCTGATGTGTTAGCAATAAGAACAGTTCTCTTCATTAGAGATTCGCCTGTCTTTGGGTCAACAAGCTCTGGGAACTCCATAAGTACCTCAGTCATCTCGTTACCACGCTCTCCACATCCGATATATACAACGATATCAGCATCTGCCCATTTAGCAAGTTGGTGCTGTACAACAGTTTTACCTGAACCGAACGGTCCCGGTACTGCGGCAACTCCACCCTTTGCGATAGGGAACATTGTATCAATTACTCTCTGTCCTGTGATTAGAGGTTCATTAGGTGCTAGCTTCTTCTTGTAAGGTCTTTCAACTCTTACAGGCCATCTTTGCATCATCTGAACTTCTACATCTTTTCCAGTATTCTTGTCAGCAATAACTGCTACAGCCTCATCAACTGTGAACATTCCTGACTTTATTGACTTAACTGTACCAGCAACCTTGTAAGGAACCATGATTTTCTGGGTAACAGCAACAGTCTCTTCAACTGTTCCAAGTATGTCTCCAGCCTCTACTTCATCTCCAACCTTTGCAACTGGAAGGAATGGCCACTGCTTGTCGTGGTCAAGCGCTGGTTCTGATACTCCTCTTGGAATATTAGTACCTGTCTTCTCAAGAAGAGTAACCAAAGGTCTCTGGATTCCGTCATAAATGTTACCAATTAGTCCCGGGCCAAGCTCTACAGATAGAGGTCTTCCCGTTGATACTACTGGTTCGCCAGGCTGAAGTCCTGCTGTCTCTTCATATACCTGAATTGAAGCATTACCTTCTCTCATCTCCAAGATTTCTCCTGTAAGCTCCTTGTTGCCGACTTTTACAACGTCACCCATGTCAGCTTCGCCCATGCCAGTTGCAATTACAAGAGGTCCGGCTATCTTTACGATTGTGCCTTGAATCATATTATTTCTACCTCCTATTCATCGCCAAACAATATATCGGCTCCAACAGCTTTCTCAACCGCGCGCTTAATGTTAGAAAGCCCAACGCTGTAGCTGCCGTCACTACCTGGAATTGCAATAATTGCTGGTAGCGCCATCTCATCATACTTAGCGATTTCTGTCCCTATTTCTCTATAAAATTTCTCTGTGATATAAATAATGCCATAGTCGTCTTTAACGATTTCATGCACTGTCTTCGCTGCTTCCTCGGCAGTATTGCATATAAATGCATCGAGACCGAATACCTTGAAACCAAGGACGCTGTCAGCTGGTCCGATAATTCCAATCTTACTCATATGTCTCCCTCATTCTTTCTCTGATAATCTGCGAATCCATCTCCGCAATCTTACCAGTCATCAGAATTCTAATGCACTTAATCTCGCTCTGCTTTGAAATCATATATGCAAGCAAAGGCTCGATTCCAAACGGTTCGAATTTTGCATCCCTTGCATAATCCATCAAGATGTCGTCGCATTTTTTCTCAAGCACTGTGAATGACCCACTTTTCTCAATTGAAGGAATTCCTTCCTCGAGTGCTGGATACACTGCATATGGCTCGAAGTTTGCACTTGCCTGCTTCCAATCTTCATCAAAAGCCGCAGAAAAAACGAGTTCGTCGATATTACCGTCTGGTATAAATACTTGCTCAAGAGCTCTCTTAGGCTGACCAAGTTTCTTAAGTCTTGCAACAGTCTTAAGATTAATAGTGTCGATTAAAAGCCTAACATATCCTTCAGCAAATTCATTGCCTGATTTTGCAACAGCCTCATTTATATCTTTGAAACAATATCTGTCACAAATAAAATCTATATATTGCGGGTCCTTTGTTCTAGCGTGCGTATCTATTGAAAGGTCAATTGCAGTACCCATATTCTCTGTGAGTTCCTGCTTATTTCTTTCTGCAACATACTCTTTAAGCTCATCTGTATCAATTGAGCCGGTATGCATCAGAATGTCTGACCTGTCTACACCTAGAGCTTCTGCCTTGAGCAGCACCTTAATATTATGGTAATCAGCTTGATACTCGAAAATTTTAAAAATCGGGTCGCTCTCTGTCAGCTCTTGAAGCTCGTCTAGAACCTTGAGCTCCTCTGCTTTTAGCATCTCCTCATAATTTTCGGCTGAAATTGTACTGCTCTCACTACCGTAACCGGCATCACTTAGGACCTTGTATATATCACTTGGATTCTTCGATTCTGCCAAACTGCGAAGCTGGTCAGCGGTAAGAAGTCTTCCTTCAAGGCCGCGAATCATAGACGACGCAAATACATAATCTTTTCCCACGGATATATCCTCCTTTCGGTTTATTGTAGTGCAGAGTTTCTAAAATAGAACCTTTGCAATTTCTTTTACATACTCAACTCTGTTATTGCGCATAACCTCTTCAATTGAAGCATTGTATGTAACATTATCTTTAACAAGAACGCAGCCGCCTCTAATGTCAGCAAACTCATCACCAAGAACAAGCTTAGTTCCCTTGAATGCCTCTCTGAATTTGTCAGCATATCTGTCATAATCCTCCTTGTTAAGAAGGACTGTGCCGCCAAGATTCTTGTGAGGAGCTATCTTGTCACAAATAATGTGAACATACTCATCAGGATCAAGATCATGCAGGTTATCAATTACCTTTGAAAAAACTTCTTCGATAAGCTCTTGCTTAGCTTCAAGTTTCATCTTACGAGCCTCAAGGCCTGCAACAGATTGTCTTCTGCTCTTAAGAGTCTCTGCATCTTTTGCCGCAACAGCGCTACGACTCTCCTTAACCTTTGTGGCTTCATCCTGTGCTTCAGCGAGCAGCTTTGTTTTTGCCGCCTCTGCATCCGCTTTAACTGATTCAGAGTATGCTATCGCTTCGTCCTGTATTCTCTTTGTAATGGACTCAATACTCATAGCGTCTCCTCTCTTTAGCCAACTGAAATTCCGTTGTACATTAGGAATGAAATAATAAATGCAAGAATAGCATATGTCTCTACCATTACTGCATAGATGATTGCATTACCAAGTCTTCCTTCCTTCTTAGCGATAAGCTGGATTCCGGATGCTGCTGCTTTACCCTGAGCAATACCTGAAACGATTCCAACGATACCAATTGGAAGTCCTGCAAAGAAGAGTGAAAGTCCCTGCTCAAATGTTACAGCTGGGCCGTTTCCGCTAAGCATTCCAATCTTTGACATGATTAGAATTGCGATTACCATTCCATAAATTCCCTGTGTTCCTGGCAAAGCCTGAAGTACAAGTGTTGAACCAAAGCTTGCTTTCTCACCAGTTCTTGCGCCATCAGCTGCCTGGCCTGCGATTCCAACTCCAATAGCACTTCCTACTCCGGCGATTGTTGCGATTGCTGCTCCTAGTACAGCTAGTGTTTGTCCTAAAGTCATCTCTTTATTCCTCCTCAATAATCTTTACGTATTTTGTGTTTTTCTCAAAAGGTTCAAAAGGTTTGCCCTCTCCTTCGTAGAATTTTCCAAAGAACTCAACATATTGAAGTCTTGCTGAGTGGACAAATGCGCCCAATGCATTAATTGCAAAGTTCAACGAGTGTCCGAAAATCTCTACTACTATGAAAAGGATTATGCCTACGCCTTTTCCACCTACAAGTATAGCTAAGAAGTTTACAACCTGCGCAATTGACGCAGATGCAAGTCCCAATCCTAGCAATCTTGAGTATGAGAGTATATCTGATAGGTTTCCGGTTATTCCACTGTATATATTCCATAATCCAAGAGCCTTTCCTGCGCCCTTGTTTATAAAAATTGGAAGAATAACTGCTCCGGCAACACCTATGATTGTAAGCCATTTGCCTATTGTTGAGAGTGTTGGTGATGCTATCATACCGTAAATCATCATTAGAATTCCTACAACGATGAAATACCATACTATATTGTCATTAATTGCCTCAAGAGGCTTACCAGCCTTAAATTGTTCGTATGCCTTAATTCCCATACCGAAGAACAGATGGATAACTCCAAGGCCACAAGATACTATCAGCAATGTCATTGACTCAGTCATCGGGTTAAGCCATAGTGGTTTAATTACCAGATTAACGCCGAAGAACTCTTTGCCAACTACAGTTACCAAATCTCCAAAATATGATCCAAATAGTACTCCGAAAACAGCTGAACTTACTCCGCAATAGCTTAGCAACCTCATCAGGTCTGCTGCGCCGCCCTCTTTCATCTTATATTTCTTTAACACTAGCAATGTCGCTACTGTTAAGATTAATCCGTAACCTACATCCGCAAACATCATTCCAAAGAATATAATATAGAACAATGTAAACATTGCAGTTGGATCAATTTCTCTTGCATTTGGAAGTGAATAAAGCTTGGTGATAAATTCCATAGGAGCTACTACTCTGTTATTCTTCATCTTTACTGGAATATCATCATCCTCGGTTGGCTCTTCAAACTCGTACCAACATGTGTATCCTTCCAAAAGCGTCTTAACATCTTCATTCTTATCGGTCGGATTCCACCCATCGAATGTGAATGTCTCCTCTGTCTCAAGAAGCTTACTCTTAACCTTTGCCGCATCTCTTTTGATTACAAGTGAATCATAATAGAATTTGAGATCATCAGCTCGATTAGCTTCTGCTACTATCTGCGATATGATAAGTTCTCTGTCATCTTTAAGTTTGCTCTGTTTCTCTGAAAGCTTCTCAAGATTATACTTAACAGTTCCTTTGTATTCGCCAATTGGTGCAAGTGAGTAACCGCTAGTTTTAACGATTTCCATTACCCCCTCTTCATCTTCCGGGAAATACCACAGACATACATAGGTCTGCTCTTTGTCTCTGTTAAGCTCTTGAAGCATTGTAGGGAATCCTGCGCCCTCTAATTCCTCAGAGACTGAATCTACAGCTGCATCCGGAGGTAAGGTTCCTAGTCTAATGCTCAATCTTGCTGTCGCCTTCTCCTCTAATGGAAGCGTGTAACTCTCCCAAGGCCTTAGTGACATTAATTCAGCATCAATCTGATTAATCAAGTTAGAATACTCGCTTAGCTTATGATTCTCGCTAAGCAGTCTGTCAACACAAGTCTGATAGTCGTATTCATGTGTAAGCATTTCTTCATAATCTGACTTAGTGATTTCTTTCCTAACTTCAAACATCGGACTCTTTATTTTGCCATAATCAGATAGAACCTTCTGCGCCTGCTCAACTAATGTAATCTGCCTGTCATATTCGGAAACAGTTGCCTCATCGCCATCTCTGACAACTAGCGCTTGCCAATTCTCATCATTTAGCTTCTCGGCCCCATTGTTAACCTCGATAACACCAAGATCCATTAGTCGTTTAAGCATAGCATCTTTCTCAGATTTCATACCTATAACAGATAGCTTATTCATTTTAACTATTGCCATAGATACCCACTACCTTTCTAACAATATTGTCGACTACCCCATCAATCTTAGCCTGTCCGTCTTCTTTAATCTTCTTGCACTCTTCCTTCTGCGCATCAATAATCTCTTGATACAATGAGTCTGCTGTGACCTCTGCTTGCTTCATTACATCCTTGTATGCTGCTTCAGCTTCCTTCTTGGAAAGTTCAATCAGATCTGCTGCTTCCTTCTTTGCAGAAACCGCAATTTGCTTCGCTGCCTCGTCGGCTTGTTTGCGAATTTCTTCCGCTTTCTTCTCAGAATCTTTTACCTTTTCAACGCCTGCTATCGACATAAGTCCACTTCCTTTCTGCGCATAATCGGTGCTTAATTTTAAGAAATTTTCGCACACTAATAACACACGTATTATTTGAATTGATTATACTCCTAATATTTTTTATATTCAATTTAAACAAGGTTTTATCAAAGTTTTGTGTATATCTTTATAATTATCAAAAAACGTGCATTTTAAAACCCTGCAAGCGATGCCTGCAAGGTTTCTTGGTTCGAGACTGTGTTATCCAATTAGCGATAAGCCTGTAGTTATAAACGTAAATAACACCATTACTGCTATTAGAACAATGGCAATTACTCTTGCCCTCTTATTCTTGTTTTCTTGAACTCTTCTGTAATCGTCCATGGTCTTTTTCCCGTTGCTGTTTTTCTTACTGTTTGACATAGATCCTTCCTCCTGATTATAGTTCTATATGTCTTTATTTATGATAAGTCTCATTATTTGCAATTTTGAACGCTCGGTATACTTGCTCAAGCAGTACAACCCTTGCCAGCTGATGTGGTAAAGTCATTTTGGAGAAAGAGATTCCAAAATCAGCTCTTTTTTTGACATCACCTGACAAGCCCAGGCTTCCGCCAATAATAAAGTCTATCGTCTGACTTTTGGCTTGCGTTTCTTCCCCCGCATAAATCCTCTGCAGTTTCTTAGAGAACTCAACCGAATCTAGCTGTTTTCCTTCAACCTCTAGGGCTATAACATAGTCCTGCGGACCCACTTTGTTTAGAATGCTTTCACCTTCCCTTGTTATAACCACCTGCTCGTCCGCATCCGAAGCATTCTTTGGCAGCTTGCTCTCTTTCAGCTCAATAATTTGAAGCTTGCAATACCCGCCTATTCTCTTGCTGTACTCGGCAACTGCTTCTGTCCAATATTTCTCTTTCAACTTGCCAATGCAGATCACGTTTATATTCATTGTCCTTGCCTACTCCATTACAACAAGCTCGTCCTTGCTTGCAACTGTCAATATATACTCGCGCCCTTTTTCAAAACCCGCCTGCTCTAACTCGCTTATAACTGTCATGCTCGCTTGCAGCGGAGAGTTATTATTTGAACTAATGTGTCCTAGCATAATTCGTAGGGGCACCTCCGACTCCGATGAGTTTCTCTGTACGAGTTCTGTTATTGCCTTCGCCGTTGACACATTGGAAAGGTGTCCTAAATCACTCAAAATCCTTCTTTTGACCGAATATGGATATGGCCCAAGCATCAAAAGCTGCTCCTCATAGTTTGCTTCGATAAGCAGCATGTTTGAATTTTCCATCTTTTCGAATATTTCTGGAGTTACTTGCCCGGTATCTGTTGCTACAATCAGCCTATCCTCTCCATCTGTAAAGAAATATCCTACTGGTTCTGCCGCATCGTGCGAAAGGCGAAAAATTCCGACCTTTATGTTTCCAATCTCAAGTTTCTCTCCCGCCTTAACATAACAAAGTCTAGCCGGGTCAACATGTTTAAACTTCTCGCAATTTGCTACAGTTCCGATGCTTGCATAAACCGTCGCATTGTCGCAATCCTTTGCAACCGCCCTTATCGCTCCAACATGGTCTACATGCTCATGAGTAATTAAGATTGCATCGATATTCTCTGGTCTTAGATACGCGAATTCTAGACCGGCCCTTATTCTTTTGGCGCTAAGACCTACATCAAGAATAATATTGCTAAACTCACTTTGAATCAAGTAACTATTTCCAGAACTGCTGCTTCCAATTGATATTACATTTAATGCCATTAACTCTTTATTTCTCTTTCTTCTTTGTTTTAAGTATCCTAACTTTATTACCAGAATACTCTCTATCATATTTACAAATTGCATTATAGTCGCAGAATTTGCACCCAATACGTATTCTGTTTTTTACAAGTGGACTCACCTTAATCTTTCCTTCCATAAGGTCTTCTCCAAGCTCTGACAATCGTTCTTTCACTGCATTAGCAAGATCATCATAGGATTGTCTCTCTAACTTGTAGTGGTGAAGGCTTCTGCTTGAATTGGCAATAGCCTCAAGCGGCATCATATCAATGACACCAGCCTCATCAACATACTTTCCTGAAAGCTTATAGTTCTTCTCGATAGGTTCATCTTCCTCTGGAATTGCATCAACCTTTGCCATTGGATCCTTTATGTTGAAATAGAACAATCCTGCAGGTTCTTTATCTCCTGTCGCAGTCAACATATATATCATGAGCTGCATATTATAACCTTGCTCTATTTCGTCACGGTTAACCGACTTCGTGCCCGTCTTATAATCGATTACTCTTACTCGATTGCCCTTAAATAGATCTACTCTGTCTATTCGTCCCTCTATATAGACATCCTGCCCTGCTATATTCATGCTAATAGGTTCAAATCTTTTGCCTCTGCCAAAAGCCTCCTCGAAGCAGACCTCTTCAAGGCTGCCCGTACCAAGCTGAATAAGCATAGCTCTCGCTGCACCAAAACATATGTCTTCGATTCGTTGCACTCTATATTGCTCTACGCCAGTAGACAAGAAAAGTCCACCTTCGCTGTTTACTGCAAGTTCTTGAATAATGTCATGAATTAGACTTTTTAGGTCCTCATCTGACAACTCACTAACCTCTTTCCAATCTGAAACCTGTCTCTTTAGCCTTTGCCCAACTTCCATCAGACAGTTATGATAGATATCTCCAATTGACCTTGGATCCGATTCAAACAGCCGCTCTTCACGAGGTGCAAGTCCTCTGCCAATAAAATAGCTATATGGGCACATATAGTATGTGTCGAACTGAGAAGCACTAAACACATATTCCCCGTTGCTTCTGGCATAAAGGGCCTTCGCGAGCTCTTTTCCTATTGGCTTAATATCATTTTCTTCTAATGATAGTTTTCTCATCTGATCAAACTTCTCTGGCTCATTCTTCTCGAACCACTCAACGAGAGCATCCGCAAGGCTATCAACCTCTCCACTCTCATTATTTGTCTTAATATGATTAATAAGATGTCGTAAAGTCTCATTGCTTCCGTTAACAAGATCAATACCCCATCCATTACTGACAATATCCGAATCCTCAGAGAGTCTTGGGAAAAGGCCATGGAGTGCATCAACAAGAAGTGATGGAATCTTCTCCTTGCCTTCCGTATCTGACATTGAATAACTAACATATAGTTTCTCAAGAGGAAGTGCCATCATTCGATACATTGCAACATTCTCCTCGAGCATTTTATTATCATCAAGTCCTCCAAGAGCAAATCCTTCTGACACAAAATAGTTTTTCTCATCAATCGAGAAGAGTCCCTCCGTTGAAACTTGCATTGGTAGGATTCCCTCATTTGCAGCAATTACAATAACAGCCTTTGCCGGTCTTGGACGGGTTCTTATCATCGTTCCCATCGCCACCCCATCTGCCGATGGAGGAAGCACGCCTACTTCCGTAGATTCAAGCCCCACTAGATATATTTCGTAAAATTCTCTTGCATCAAATGGACACTCGCCCATTATCTCATTCATTTGTTTGAGTAAATTAATTGCCTCATCAAAGCTCTGTCTTGCTTTCATTGCTTCTTCAGCAAGCCCTTTCTCTTCTTGGTTTGTAGCAAGGGCTTCATTTCTATCTTTAAGTGCCCACTCATTCTCTAGGTAAGTAAGAAAGGCCGCAGTAAAGTCTGATATAGTGGCACTTTCCTTCGCCATAGCCTTAAGCTTCAGAAGAGATGTCATGACCTTACTTCTTAGTGCCTCAAGCTCTTCAAAACTTTCTTCGCTTATATCACTTCTGTGGTACTCAAACGGCTTTGTCCACATATTGCCTCGAATCCTATACTCTCTAGTGTAGTTCTCAAGGCGCGAGATTTCCTCTCTATTAACATCTGTCAATCCAGTTTTAAGCATCGAGAGAATCCAGTTAGTATTCCATCCTCTTGCCATGCACGCAACCATATGCTCAATGAAGCTCACGCAAGTAGCATCTCTTATCCCCCTGCTTGAGTCAAGAAAACAAGGGATCTCATACTCAAGAAGAACCCTTTGCGTAATCGTACGGATTTTCTCGTCATTGCAAATTATAACAATATCGCTAAGCTTATACCCCTCATCTCTAATTAGTGTATGAATAAAAGCTGCTGCAGACTCCGCTTCATAGTAGTAGTTTGCACATTGGACAACCTTGAGATCCTCTGGCTCAAAAGACTCAAGTGCCGTCTTGTCCTCATTGCTTAGTTTCTCTGCGAAAAGTCCTTTTTCCACCCAGGCCACTGTCTGGCTGCATTGCTTCTTATAGGCAGACCAGTCTGTCATAACAGGTTCACAAGCAATTCCTTCATCTTCCGCAACTCTTTTGATTAGAGCAACCATATTCCTCTCAAGATTATAATCACTCTCGCTGAAAATAATGTTAACAGCCTTTGCTTTGCGAGCTAGTTCTGCCATTGCCGTCGCAAACTTAGGCGTAACTGAATCATACCCATATAACCAAATCGACTTCCCTTCAATCTTGCAAGAATTCGGAATCTCATCAACATACCTTGTAATATAATCCTCACTATCGATATATTTACCCTCGATGGATTTCTCATAAGATTCCACTATTCCTTGCAACTCAGAGAGCTTACTCTTAAGCAGTGGATTTGCGTTCTCATCTTCAAGCATAGATTGTATCTGATCTATTGCACAATCCTGCTGTTTAAAGCTAGAGATAAAATCGCTCAGCATCATCGCAAAGCTTCTCTTATTTGACGCTGCTGCAAAAAGCTTCAAATCGTCTTTATTTTCGTTAATAATTCTGGTAAGCAGCATTAACCTTCCGTACTGGGATAGCATAGTGACATTCTCTTTGCCTGCCTCTCCCAAAATACGTAAACCAAGTCTTTGCATACTCATGACTTCAACATTGTATAGACAGCTTGTATTCAAATATTTCAGTGCCTGCTCCTCTGCAACAAGTGTATACTGGTTTGGCACTACAACATAAGCTCCCGGAACACCGCCCGCGAGCTCTTTAGAAATTTCATCATACATGAATTTTTCTCTGTTATAACATTCTCTACCACTGAAAATTCTAAGCATTTCTCACCATTTAATAAATTTAGTTATTCTTGGATCTAATTATTTATATCGTTTAAACTATCTCAAGTATTTCTTCTGGTTTTCTAATTACATAATCATAACTGAATCCCATCTCGGCAATACTCTCCTCCGGGATTCCCTTGCCCCAATCAACAATTACCGAGGTCACTCCCGTATTATTTGCGCAGCCAACATCAAACTTGCTATCGCCAATCATTATGCATTCACTCAACTCAATTTTCTTACCTTGCTTCTCTTCAAGCTGTGAAATTGCACTCTTAAGAGGTTCTGGGTCTGGCTTGGGAGTCTCTACATCATCCGCTGTTACAACCACATCAAACTTATCTGCAACATTCAAATCCTTTAAGTATTGCATCGTCGTCTTGCAAAGTCTCGAGGTTACAATATTATTCGAGTAACCCAGTTCTCGTAGCTTGTCGAGGATTCCCTCGCAGCCATCAAACAATCCGATTTTACCTTTATAGTGCTTCTCCTGAAACTCCCTGTAATAATTAATTGCCTCATCAACAGAGGTCTCTGGGAAAAGTTTCTTGCTAGTGTACCTAACCGTCTCTCCGAAGGTTTTGAGGATTTCGCTTTTTTCAAATTCGTGTCCAAGGAACTTTAGTGCTGTTGCGTTCCAAGAATCGACAATAATGTCGTCTGTATTCAAAAGTGTACCGTCAAAATCCCAGAAAATATATGGTTTTCGCATGTTCAGTTTCTCCTAATCCTCTAATTTCGCATCCTGCGAAAGTTTTGCTCTTACAAAAATATCGATATTTCCATCCATTACGCTCTCGATATTGCTAACTTCTGTACCCGTTCTAGTATCCTTAACTAAGGTATAAGGCTGAAAAACGTAATTCCTTATCTGTGCGCCCCAAGTAGCCATACTCATATCGCCTCTTAGCTCGTTCAGATTATCCTTGTGCTCAGCCTCTGCAAGGGCTAGGAGCTTGGACGCTAGAATCTTCATCGCGGTCTCTCGATTGTATATCTGCGACCTTTCATTCTGGCAAGTAACCACGATATTTGTTGGAAGATGGGTAATTCTAACCGCCGAGTCTGTCGTATTAACTGACTGCCCTCCGGCGCCGCTACTTCTATATGTATCAATCTTGATGTCTGATGGATTGATATTTACTGCAATATTGTCGCTCATTTCAGGAACGACATCGACAGCCGCAAATGAAGTCTGTCTTTTGCCCATAGAATTAAATGGCGAAATTCTAACCAATCTGTGGACTCCCGTCTCACTTTTTAGAAAGCCGTATGCATTCTCCCCAGCAACTGAAATAGTGCAGCTCTTGATTCCTGCTGCAGTATCATTCTGAAGATCAAGCAACTTGGTCTTAAACCCTTTCCTCTCGCAATATCTAAGATACATCCTTTGAAGCATTTCAGCCCAGTCCATTGCATCTACCCCGCCTGTTCCAGCATGTATTGATAGAATTGCGTTGCTATCATCATACTTTCCGTTAAGAAGAGTCTCCATCTTGAGATTCTCAAGCGCATCAGTCAGATTATTGAAGCTTTCGACAATGGACTTCGCTGAAGCCTCATCCTCAAGTTCTTCTGCAATTTCAATAAGCTCCGGAATCTCTGTCAGCCCGTCCTTGACATCTTCATAATCTGAGATCTTGTTCTCAATTCTTTTTTTCTCTTTAAGTACTTGCTGCGCTTCATCGGGGTTGTCCCAGAAGCCTTCCTTCTCAATCTTTCGATCAAGCTCTTCTTGCCTCTTGCTTAGACCATCGAGGTCAAAGATACCCCCTTACTTCCTCAAGCTTCTCTAGCTCAGCAGAAAGCATGCTTTTTACTTCATCAAGCTGTATCATATGTTCTCCCTACTATAGTGTTTAATTCCCTAATATGTTATTTTACCATACTATATGTTTATCGCAA
>LSQX01218350.1_pt1 | contig 14282 bp, 13 predicted proteins | sample 654561 | NCBI WGS metagenome assembly LSQX01 (sample SAMN04489861, study PRJNA283612) | anaerobic digester metagenome | isolation source: 4 biogas reactors fed with cattle manure at either 37C or 55C with and... | place: Denmark: Kongens Lyngby | collected 2014
TCGACAATGTTTTCTTGACTTGTCGGAACCACAAATCTTGAATTGCTTTTACGTTTATTATGGTTTATATGATGTTTTTTTGGTTTTTTCTGGCGGCAGGTTGACAAGAATATAAATTAGTTTTATCTTAAACATGTGTTCACTTATTCGCTTATAATAATGTATAGTATATATAGTATAGGATTAAACGGTTATTTATTTTTAGGTTTCCGACCGTTCATAACCTCTCGGATCATCCCGAGCGGTTAGGTCGGATGGGAATCTCGTCTATGATAAAAGAACCGAGTAATAATTGTAATAATTTGACATTGCACTTTTTTAAAAAGCCCGCCACAATACATATGTTCGAAATACGGCAGAATATATGTATAAAATCTATTACATATCCTTAGTAATATATCCATTTTCATGAACGACTGATTGTTTCTGGTGCATTTTGTATAATAATTTTAAAATTTTTCCGCATATTATGATGATTTAGCTGGATATTGTATTAATTATAAGTTATAATGTATATGGTGAGATAGGTGTGTATTCAATCCGGTTTAATCTGTATTTATTTTAAACCGGAGCGGTTTTCGACTCTTTTCGGGTAAGGGGGGTTGTAAGTATGAAATTCGGTGATCGTTTACGCATACTGCGCAAACAACATGATTTGACGCAGGAACAGGTTGCAAAGAAACTGGATATCGTGCGGTCTACCTATGCGTATTATGAAACCGGAAAGACCTCACCGGATTTTGATACCGTTGTAAAGCTTGCCCGCTTGTTCAATGTTACAACCGACTATCTGCTGAATGCCGACCCTGTAAACAATACATTAAACGATCCGTCCGAAAACATTTATACAGCTTCACCTAAAAAGAAGCTGGGCACCGAATGGTCTCTGCGTGAAAACGAGCAAAGGCTGTTGATTGCATTTCGTTATCTTGATAAGGACGCCCAAAACGAATACCTTGAACAAATCGAGCGCGAAGCCTCCGATAAATACAAGGACCGGCGAAACCGCAAAAAAGAAAAGGGCCTTTCAGAAAGCTGAAAAGTCCTTCGTGATTTTCCGTCGGCCGTATCACACAGAGGGTTTATGAGGATGATAGGCAATGAAATTTCATTGCTTATCATCCTTTTTTTCGTCGACAAATTCAAGAATATCTCCGGGCTGGCAATCCAGAGCTTTGCAGATGGCGTCCAAAGTCGAAAACCGTATAGCCCGCGCCTTGTTGTTTTTAAGTATGGATAGGTTCGCAAGCGAAATCCCGACCTTGTCGGATAGCTCGGTCAGGCCTATCCGCCGTTTTGCCATCATTACATTCAGATTTATATTAATCGCCATTCGCGAACCATCCTCCCGTTAGATTTTATGCCAAGACGCCGACTCAGATTGTCATATCGTTTTCTTCCTTGTATGCAATCGCCTGCTCAAAAATCTGGGCAAACACAAAGAGAACCATGCCCACTACCGAAAAGGTAACAAATACCGCAACCATAAAAAACTTTGTGACAAAAAACACCGAAACAAAATAGAACGCCGCAAGCACCAGACATTCGACGCCGATAATCCTAAGCCTGCTAACCATGTCGCGGACAAAGGGGTTTCCTTTGTTGATAATGTGCAGGATGGCCCTTGCCTGCCACAGAATCAGCAGCGCCATAACCCCCGATATAACCAGCACAACCAGATATTTTTCATACCACATACCCGACTCGCCGGGATAATGCAGGGTCACGGCGGGGATGGTCCACGGCAGTGTAATCGTAAGCCCCAGTGCAACCAGCATGAGCAGCGAAAGGGTGTATTCGATAAAAAGACTTAACCAGCTTTTACCCCGTGATTTCAAGTCCTCACTTCCTTTTTTGTGCTTGAGAAATCTCCACGCTCTTTCGAAGATTATACCTCAATTTTGGAAACAGGTCAAACCGGAAAACGCCGCCCTTTTCCGTTTCCGGAGCAGGCGCGGCGTCATAAAAACAAAAAATTATGAAAGGATTATTTTGATGCCTTGTTGATATCGGCTTCAAGCCGCTTGGGAGAGCATGTTTTTACAACAGACCGATTAAGCTTAAAGCTCTTTTCAAGCTCTTTAATATATTTCTTTATCTCTTCATTAAACTCTTCATATTTTGCACCCTGGATTACACGCTCGCGGCTGTTTTCAAATTTATATTCCGTTTCCTCGGGATTGATTCTGAATATCAATGCCGCGATGTTGTCCGTGCCGTTCCTCTTATACTCAACGATTTTTGCCTCGCCCACCTTTACCGACTGCACGGCCTTGACAAGGTTCTCCTCGTCATTGTTGGCGTCAATCGTCCTCAGGTTCTGGTCGGAGGGCTCTTCCTCGTCTTTTTCATCATCGTCATCGCCGGCATCCGTAGTCCCCGTACCGGTTGTGGTCGTGGTAGTCGTGGTAGTGGTTGTGGTGGTAGTGGTTGTGGTAGTAGTTGTCGTGCCAGCCGAACCGGATGTTGATGTGGCAGAGGGATCTGTTGTGGTAGTGGTCGTCGGGTTGGCTTTTTCCTCTTCGTCGGCTTGGTATTCTTCAATCACCTTGTCAAAATCCTTGTTTTTCTTGAATAAATCAAGATAGCCCTTTAGCCTTTGCTTGACCTCTTCAATACCCTTTTCGTCGAGGTCGGAACCCTGACTGTCTGTCAGTGGAATCTCGATTGACTTATAGGTCATTATGTTTTTCTTGTAATAGTCTTCAATCTCGGCGTCGCTCATGGCGCGCTTGCCGCCCTTGTCATACAAGCCGAAGAACAGGGTCTTTTCGTTATATGTGGTCGCCTTATAAACCTTTGCAAAGGTTTCCTTGTTAAAACCGAGAGGGATCAGGACATCGTTGGATAACGAATCCTTGAGTTTTTGGAAGTCCTCCTGATCCTCCTTTGACAGCTCGGTCAGCCCATATTCCTTCATCTTGTCCTCGATTGCCTTTCGACGGAGCAGATTGTCTCTTGTGAGGGTCTTGATATACTCTTCAAGCTTGAGCTTCTCGGCGTCATCCCCTTCGCCGTAGGTCAGCTCTTGACCCCAGGGGTCCATATCATACTGGGCATATTGATAAAGACCGTAATAATTAAATGTCGTATAATACGCATTATATAGATGGGCAATATATTCGGCGGTTGTATAGACGGTCCCGTCACCGAATTCGACGGCGTTTTTAGGGGTTGAGCAACCGGTAATCATAAGGCTGCTTGAAAGCAGCGCTGCACACACGGCAATACAACCCGATATCTTCAGTTTGCGAGGCAGATTCCGCAGACGCATAGTAAAACATTCCTCCCATAGTTTATATCGACTAAGGCTTCATCTTTCGGATACCGAATCTATTTGAATATTATACATTGAAGCAGGGTGTTTGTCCATATCAATTTATCATCCACAAATTATACCCAAAGGATAAATGACGCCGCTTTGATTGCCCGAAATCCGCTTAAATGTTGAAAACTCGGTGGAAAGTGGGTAAAACTTTCTGTATAATCCCCATATTTACCCATAAATCTGATGGTGAAGCTCAATTACGACAGCTTTCGGGTCGTTCAGCTCGAGCGCCTCCATATAAAGACTCGAGCCGGGAATCGGAACATAGACCGGCTTGCATTCGGACCGTCCGGGCAGATGATACTCCTCGACAGCATACTTCAGATAACCCGGAGCGTTAACAAGATATCCGAGAAACTCGGTTCTTTCCATGTTGGTGCTTGCTTTGTCCAGCAGCTTGTTCAGTATGCCGGGATACTGAACAGGGCTAATGCTTTTTGCCTTTTTCATCAGCGCCCTGATGACCTTGCGCTGCCGCGAGGTTCTACCCCAGTCGTCGCCAATCTTTCTGATGCGGGAATAGTTGAGCGCCTGGGTTCCGCTCAGATGGTAGGCGCCGCCCGTTTTCCCGTCCACCTTGACATATTTCAGCTCTTGCTCCGTAAGCTCAATATCAACCCCGCCCATGGCGTCGACAATGGCGGAAAAGGCGCTGAAGTTGACGGCGATAAATTTATCTATCCTTAAACGAAAGTTCTTTTCAATGGTCTGCTGCAAAAGAGGAAAGCCGCCGCGCGAATATGCGGCGTTCAGCTTGTCCCTCGCCCAGCCCGGCACGGTTACGTAATTATCGCGCAGCAGCGATATCAGCTTGATGGTTTTTGTGTGCTTGTTTATGGACGCGATAATAATCGAATCGGCGCGTCCGGTATATACATCCTTTTTGCCGGTCTCCACACCGAGCAGCAGAATGTTGGTTACCACCTTGGTGTTGCCCTGAACCTTTATATCCTCGACCGATGCCGCAATATCGTTAATATCTACCGGGTCATTCGGCACTATGCCGTCAACGCCCGGGTCATATCCGTCCGATTCGAGTATGTCTGAATTTATGCCCAAACCCCAGTTGGTTTTTACAAAATCCACAAGGCCGAGAAGATACAGAACATAAACCAGCCCCCCTCCCAACAAAAGGATAACCGTGACAAGCGAGGCCAGTATCGCAATCCGAAATCTGCGTTTCTTTCTTGACGGTTTTCTGTGAGAAGGTTTTCCGGTGCCCATCTATACCTCTTTCCGCACCCGACGGGGCAGTACTTTGTTTTTTACGTCAGTTATATATAAATTTATGCATCTCGGTTACCGCCGACGCGGGGTCTTTCAGATACAAAACCGAACCCAGTCCGAATTCCGGAGCCGAACGGTATTCTCCGTTCGGCGGAATATGAAAGGTCTTTTCCATAGTATATCCGAAATATGTCGGAGAATTAAAGATAAGTCCGGTAAGCTCGTTGGATGAAATGTTTGTTTTTACCCTGGGCAGCATCTTATTAAGGATGGTATTAAGCTTTCCGATGCTCATTGTCTTTGCCTTTGCAAACATCGCCTTGAGGGTTTTTCGCTGGCGGTCGGTGCGCCCGAAATCGCTGTCCAGCTTTCTGATACGCGCATAAGCCAGCGCCTTTTTCCCGTTAAGCTCATATGTCTTTGCCTGTGTACCCACCTTTATCCATTTGGCTTCGGCGGCGGTCAGCGCAATTTCAACCCCGCCCATCTCGTCAATCATGGTTCTGAATGCCGCAAAATTGATGGTTATATGCTTTTCGAGTTTAATGCGGAAATTCTGCTCGATGGTCTTGGCAAGCAGCTCAACTCCTCCGTATGAATAGGCCGCGTTGAATTTGGCATAATCATCCTTGCCGTCGCCGTTCCGGTCGCGCCCCGGGATGGTAACCAGGGTGTCACGCAGAATCGAGGTCAGCTTTATATGCTTGGTTTTTGAATCAATGGTCAGGATGATGACCGAATCGGCGAGCGCCGATTTATAGGTGTCCTGACGGGTATCTATACCTATCAGCAGATAGTTCTTTATACTTTTTGTGTCGGTGCGCACCGGTATTTCGGCCACGCTGGCGGCACCCTCTTCGATTACGGTGTAATCGTCGATTGCCTCATATCCGGAATCCTCTTCGTCGGGAAGAGAATCGACAAATCCGGGGTCATCGCCGGTGTTTAGCAAGCCAAACAGCCGCCAGATATATATTCCCGACCCTATAGACAAAAGCGAAACCACACACATAAAAGAGATAGCAGCAATAACCAAGCCCTTAACCGTCTTGCTGTGCGGCTTGCGGCCGCGCGGTTTCCGGCGAACATAACCTGCTAAATGAGCTCCGGAAGTTTGGACTTTGTTCATATTAAGATCCATATCCTTTCTGTGGCTTTGTTATTGAAGATTCATATATTAACGCTTAATCCGGTTATATCAAATACACAATAGCCTAAAAATTGCACCTGCATGCAGCAGGTGCAAACAAGGTTTTTTTATAATAGCACAGCCGAGCTGAAATTGCAATAATATTGAAATTTCTGTAAATGGTTTTCCGTATTTTTTACAAAAGTTTTAAAGTTTCTTAATATTATAACTTTCGACCGCGACTAATCGGCCGGGGTGTCGGTCATAAAGAGAACGCCCAGCGTATTTGGCCCGCAATGCGACGAGATGGTACAGCCGGCGCGGGTTACATATATATTTTCAAACAGTCCCAGCTTTATTATTTCATTTTTAACCAGCTCAATTCTTTGTTCGGAAATGCCCGCGTGGGTGATAAACACCCTCTCCTTTCTGACATCCCTGCGGCCGTCAAGCTTGTCATGCACATACTGAACCAGCACCTTGTCAAGCGAGCCGCGATACTTTTTCCCGACCCCCATGGAGCCGTCCTCGGTATGCACCTCGATGCAGGGCTTTAGCTGCAGCATATTCGCGCCCAGCATCTGCAATGCCGAGCAGCGCCCTCCCTTATATAAAAACTCCAGGGTATCGATAATAAAGCTTGCTCTCACATACGGTGTGAGCGCCTGCACTTCCTTTGCAATCTGCTTTGCCGGCATGCCTTTCTCTATGCGTTCGGCGGCTTCTATTACAAGATGTCCCGAACCTGTTGAAAGGCTGCAGCTGTCAATCACATAAACCCCCTCAAGCTCTTCGGCGGCAAGGCGGCAGTTGTTATAGGATGCAGACAGCCCATGCCCCAGAGTAATATAAATGACTTCATACCCCTGATCGGTCCACTGCCGGAAAAAATCGGTATATTCCGCGGAATTGATGGCGGCCGTTTTGGGAAGAATCTTCTTCTCGCGATAGACCTCATAGATTCCGTCGGGCGTCAGGTCAACCCCGTCTCTGTAGTTCTTTCCGTCAAGAATAATATGAAAGGGGAAATAATGAACAGAATATCTCTGTCGCAGCTCATCTCCGAGATCACAGGTGCTGTCTGCCGCTAAAATTATTCCTTTACTCAAACAAATCTACCCCCGTCTGCACTGCCGTGTATCCCTTATGCGGTATCGGTTGTTCAAATGGGATATTTCAGTATTACTAAATATGATAACACAAAGCTCTTCGGAAAACAACCCGATTTATGTCGACAAATGCGGTCCGATTGTGTTATTTACTCCTTCCTATTGTAATGCTATAATATTACCGAACAACCGACAAAGGCGGGAAAAGATATGGCGGCTACACGCAATACCAAACAAAAACAGCTTGTGCTCTCTTTGCTGGAGGGCGCCGAGCGTCCGCTGACTGCCGGCGAGGTCTTTGAACGCGCCGTCCGGCAGAATTCAGGGATTGCAAAATCAACCGTTTACAGAATCCTCGCTTCCATGCTTTCCCGCGGCGAGGTCTCACAGGGGTTGCTCCAAAACGGCGAGAGCTTTTTTACAGTTGCTAACGGACACAGACACCTGCATTACATGATCTGCAAGGGATGCAGCCGCATGCTTAATTTCCCGAAATGCCCGCTTGCCGATATGGAACGGGAGATTGCCGAGTCCTCCGGCTTTTTGGTAACAGACCATTCGCTGCAGATTTACGGGTATTGCGAGGAGTGCCAAAAGAGGGATAAATAGCTCAGGAAGTATAAAGTAATACCCGTCGAAACTGAAAGCCTGTTTCGGCGGGTATTTTTGTTTTATACAGGATTTATTTAAGTCTTTCTTTAAGCGTTTCAAGCTGGCGGTTGAGCTCGGCGGGCACCTTGTCGCCGAATTTCTTATAAAATTCGGCAATGCCCTCGGCTTCGGCATTCCACAGCTCCTTGTCAATCTCGAGAATTGATTTGAGGGTTTCAATCGAGAAATCGAGTCCTTCAAGGTTGATGTCCTCGGCCTTGGGAACAAACCCGATCGGGGTTTCAACCCCATCGGCCTTGCCCTCGCAGCGGTTGATAATCCACTCGAGCACGCGCAGGTTGTCGCCGAAGCCCGGCCAGATGAATTTGCCCTCGTCGTCAAGCCGGAACCAGTTGACGTTAAATATCTTGGGGGCTTTGTCTCCCAGCTTTTCGCCCATATCGAGCCAGTGGGCCCAGTAATCGCCCATGTGATATCCGCAGAACGGCAGCATTGCCATGGGGTCGCGGCGGACAACTCCGACAGCGCCTGTGGCGGCAGCGGTGGTTTCGGACGCCATTATCGACCCTACGAAAACGCCGTTGTTCCAGTCGCGCGACTGGTAGACCAGCGGGGCGGTTTTTGCGCGGCGGCCGCCGAATACGATTGCCGAAATCGGCACGCCCTTGCTTGAATCAAACTCGGGGGACAGGCAGGGGCAGTTGACGGCCGGAGCCGTAAAGCGGGAATTGGGATGCGCCCCCTTGGAGCCGTCCGTGCAGTCCCACTTTTCGCCCTTCCAGTTGAGGGCGTTCTTGGGCGGGTTCTTGTCGAGCCCCTCCCACCAAATCGTGTTGTCGTCCAGATTGTGCACCACGTTCGTGAATATTGTACCCTTCTGGGTCGAAATCAGGGCGTTGGGGTTGGATTTCATGTTTGTGCCGGGAGCCACGCCGAAGAAGCCGTTTTCGGGGTTGACCGCCCAGAGGCGTCCGTCCTCGCCGATACGCATCCATGCGATATCGTCCCCGACGCACCAAACCTTGTAGCCCTTTTTTTGATATATTTCGGGCGGAATCAGCATAGCGAGGTTGGTCTTGCCGCATGCCGACGGGAAGGCGGCGGCGATATATTTTACCTCGCCCTGCGGGTTTTCGAGTCCGAGAATCAGCATGTGCTCTGCCATCCAGCCCTCTTTGTGTCCAAGGTTGGAGGCGATACGCAGCGCAAAGCACTTTTTGCCGAGAAGCACGTTTCCGCCGTATCCCGAGTTGACCGAGATTATGGTGTTGTCCTGCGGGAAATGGCAGATATATCTCTTTTCCTCTTCAATATCGCACTTGCAGTGAAGGCCGCGCACCCAGTCGTCGCTGTCGCCCAGCGCCTCAAGTACGTTTGAGCCGACCCGGGTCATGATGGCCATATTCAATACGACATATATCGAATCGGTTAGTTCGATTCCGTATTTTGCAAAGGGCGAGCCGACCGGCCCCATCGAATACGGGATAATATACATCGTTCTGCCCCGATAGCTTCCGCGGGCGATGTCATAAAGCATTTTGTATGCCTCGGCGGGAGCCATCCAGTTGTTTGTCGGACCGGCGTCCTCCTCCTTTTCGGAGCAGATAAAGGTGCGGTGCTCGACACGCGCCACGTCGTTTATAGCCGTGCGATGCAGGTAACAGCCCGGAAGCTTCTCCTCGTTCAGCTTTGTCAGCTCGCCGGTTTTGCATGCTTCGGCCCTCAAAGTTTCAAGTTGCTCCTTTGAACCGTCTATCCACACAACCCTGTCGGGCTGTACAAGTTCCTTTTTTTCCTCAATCCATGACAGAACAGACTGATTTTTTGTCATAATGGTGATTCTCCTTCCAAGAAAACCGTGTTTTTTCATGCCTGCTAAAAAACGATATCAAAAGATATTATAACTCATATGAGGATAATTTTGCAATAGCAAATGTGAATCTTTTGACAAGACTTTTGTGAATAAAATATTAATTTTTGCATTTTAAAAAGTCTAATCCTGCATTTTCAGGCTTCAATCGGCATTGTCGCCCGGGCGTTCAAATCAAGTCCGGCAGTATTTCCGCTTTTGTATTCGTAATATGCCTGCGCGCCCACCATGGCGGCGTTGTCGCCGCAAAGCTCGAGCGGAGGGTAATACAAACCGAGCCCGCGCCGCTTGCATTCCTCGGCCATACGCGCCCGCAGGGAGGAGTTTGCCGAAACCCCGCCCGCAAGCACAATCTTGTCGGCGCCGGCGTCGGATGCTGCCGACAGGGTGTTTTTAATTAATATATCCACGGCCGTTCTCTGAAACGAGGCGCAAAGGTCGTCAATATTGACCTCTTCCCCCTTTTGCGCCGCATTGTGGAGAAGGTTTATCACGGCGGTTTTCAGTCCCGAAAAGCTGAAATCGTATCTGCTCCCCTCCACATGGGGATGGGGCAGATTATACCTGTCCGGATTGCCCGAACCCGCCCTTCGGTCGAGATGTACGCCGCCGGGATAGGGCATGCCCATGGCGCGGGCGGCCTTGTCGTAGCATTCGCCCACGGCGTCGTCCCGGGTTCTGCCCAAAACCTCGAACCTGGTATAATCCGAAACCCTGACGATATGGCTGTGGCCGCCCGAAATCACAAGGCACAAAAACGGGGGCGCAAGCCCGGGGTGGGCGAGATAGTTTGCGGCGATATGGGCGCGGAGATGGTGCGCCGGAATCAGCGGCAAGCCAGCCGACATCGCAAGCCCCTTTGCAAAATTTACCCCGACCAGCAGGGCGCCGATAAGTCCGGGCGCATGGGTGACGGCGACCGCGCCGATGTCCGGCAGCAAAGCTCCGGCATTATCGAGAGCCTGTTTCACAATGCCCGAAATCGCCTCGGCATGCCGCCTGCTCGCAATCTCGGGCACAACCCCGCCGTAAAGCCTGTGCTCCTCCACCTGTGATGCAATCACGTTAGAAAGCTGTCTGCGCCCGTCCTCGACAACCGCCGCCGCCGTTTCGTCACAGGACGTCTCAATCGCTAATATTTTCATGGAAATAATATGCCCTCTCTCTATCAGATAACCGTATAATCTATGAGCCCTCCGGCGCTGATGCGCGGGAAGGCTCAAAAAGCGCGACGCCTTTAATTTTGATACTTCAGCCGCCCATTTCCTCTTTGGTATAACCGTAGCCGGGCTTCTTATACAGCTTGTCGGCCTTGTCGGCAATCTCGGGCTTGTAAACCTCTTTTGGCCATGCGGCGGACGAAACCTCTTCGACCGACACCGTGATATAGTCGTCGGGCGCGCCGGTGGTTTCCCTGACGGCCGCAACAACACGGTCTACCATTGCCCTCTTTTGCTCCTCCGAGCGTCCGGGCCACATCTTTATGCTGATATGCGGCATAAAAACAACCTCCGTTTTATTTTGTTATTTTATATATAAAGAGTAAATCGCGGCGTCCTCCTTGGGCGAATCGTAAAAGTCGGGACGGACGCCCTCCTTTTCAAACCCGAGGCTTTCATAAAGGGCTATGGCCACCCGGTTGGAAGCCCGCACCTCAAGGGTGAGCCGGGTTATGTCATGGTTTTCGGCATAATTTATTGCTTCCCTGAGCAGGGCGGTTGCAATCCCCCTGCGGCGATAGCCGGGATGCACCACGATGTTTGCAATCGAGCCCTCGTCGAGAATGTGGTGCATACCGATATATCCCACCGCCCTCTCGGTTTCGACTTCCTCGGCCACATAAAAGACGGCGAGCGGGTTTTGCAGCTCTTCCGCCAGGGCGTCATACGACCATGGGCGCGAAAAGGCCAGGCTCTCCAGCGCCGCCAGAGCATCGAGGTGGTCGGAGTGCATCGGTACAATCACAGGTTCGGGAGGTTTGCTTTTTTCATCCATTAAAAATCCCATGTCCTTTTTAACTAAAGTCAAATAGTGTCCGCCAATCGGGATACCGCCTGTTCAAGCCGGTCGCGTGTCCGGCGGTAAACCTCGATATCCCCGCCGAAGGGGTCGGGGATCCCCCCGTCCGCCCCCAGCACACTTACCTTTTCGGGGTCGGCCCCCCGCTCAATCACGGCGGCCGCGTGCGAGTCGCTCATAACCGCGATCAAATCGGCTTCTTCAATTTGTTCCGCCGTTACGCTGCGGGAGATGTGGTCTTTCAGGGGGGCTGCGTATTTCTCGTCGAGCTCGGCAACCGTATCAACCGCGTTGCGGCTTGCCGGTTCGCCAAATGCTGCCAACCCCGCGCTTTCTATAATTATATCCGTCCTGCCGCGCTTGTCAAGTTCGCGCCGCATCAGGGCGGCCGCCATCGGACTGCGGCAGGTGTTTCCCGTGCAAACAAAGAGTATTTTCATCGAGATTATCCTTTCGCGTCGTACCATGTCTTGCCTATGCAAACGTCGGCCGCCAGCCTGACCTTCATTTTGGCGGCAGACTCCATTTCCTCTTTGAGCAGGGCGGCCGCCTTTTCGGCCTCCTCCTCGGGCGCCTCGACAATCAACTCGTCATGCACCTGCAGAATCAGACGCGCCCGCATGCCCTCGGCGGCCAGCCTGTGCCATACCCTTACCATGGCGATTTTTATAATGTCGGCGGCCGTTCCCTGTATCGGCATGTTGCGCGCCACCCGCTCGCCGAAAGAGCGCATGACGGCGTTGGACGACCTGAGCTCGGGCAGCGGCCGGCGTCGGGCAAACATGGTTTCGGCATAACCCTTTTCCCGCGCCGATTCAATCATCCCGTCCATAAAGCGGGCAACCCCAGAATAATGCGCTAGGTACTGTTCGATATACCGTTTTGCCTCATGGTATGACACCTTGATGTCCTGGGAAAGCGAGTGGGGGCCAATTCCGTAAATAATTCCGAAGTTGACCGCCTTGGCGCGGGAGCGCATCAGCGGGGTCACCATATCCTCGGGCAGATCGAACACCTGAGAGGCCGTCACGCGGTGTATGTCGGTGTCCGAGTTAAAGGCGTCAATCATGTTGCGGTCGTCGGCCATATGGGCGAGAACCCGAAGCTCAATCTGGGAATAGTCGGCGTCGCAGAGAACCCAGCCCTCCCGTGCCCGGAAGAACCGGCGAAGTTCCCGCCCGAGCTCCTGCCGGACGGGGATGTTCTGCAGGTTGGGTTCGGTTGACGATATCCGCCCCGTTCTGGTTTCGGTCTGGTTAAACGAGGAATGTATCCTGCCGTCCTCCCCAATCACCTTGAGCAGGCCGTCGCAGTAGGTCGATTTCAGCTTGGCAAGCATTCGGTAATCGAGCAGCATTGCAATGACCGGGTGGGCGTCGCGCAGGCTTTCCAAAACCTCGGCGTTTGTCGAGTAGCCCGACTTTGTTTTTTTCTTTGCGGGCAGCCCCAAATCCTCAAACAGAGCCTTGGCAAGCTGCTTGGGACTGTTAAGATTAAACTCGTACCCCACAGTCTGTATGATTTCCCGCTGGATGTCGTCGATACGCGCCTCCAGCGTGCTGCCGAAATCCGCGATACCCTCTCTGTCCACATAAAATCCAATCTTCTCCATGTCGGCCAGCACCAGCGCCAGAGGTATCTCAATATTATGCAGCAGCTCATCCTGCCCATGGCTGTTAAGCTCGCGCTGCAGTCTGTCGGCAACCCGGGGCAGCAAGGCGGCGGACATATCCTCCTCTTGGGTTTTCGGAATCTCGACCCCGTATTCCTGCGCCAGCCGCGGCAGAGAATAATCGTTTGCAAGCGGATTCAGGATATACCCCGCCAGCACGGCGTCAAACACTATACCCTGCGGCGTGCGCCCCTCGGACAGCAGGGCGGCGCAGAGGGGTTTTGAATCGTCCACCCTTTTCTTTATATTCATATCGCATATGCAATCCTTTAACCGGTCAAACCCGGGGGTCGCCGAAGGTATCACAGCCACCCGCCCGTCGAAGGCGGCGGCAATCGCGGCAATCGCCCGGCCTTCGATACGCGCCGTCATGTCAAGCCGCTTTTCACGGTCCACCCATTTAAGAAGTTCTTCCAGAGTCTCCCCGCCCTCAACCCGAACGGTCTCATCGGTTATCCTTTGCTCCTTTACGGTCATGTCCGCCCCGTCCAGACCCAGCTTGGCTATCCACGAGAAAAACTCCAGCCCGGCAAGCAGGGAGGCAAGCTCCCTCTTGCTGACCGGTGCCTGTTGATACGCCTGTAGTCCCCGTTCGACGGGCACGTCACAGCATATGGTTCCGAGCCTTCTGCTTAAGTAGGCCGATTCCTTTCCCTCCCTCAGCTTTTCGCGCAGGCTGTCCTTTATATCCAGCGAGTCGAGGTTATCATATATTTCATCAAGGCTGCCGTAAGTCCGTAAAAGGTCGAGGGCGGTCTTCTCCCCGACACCCGGCACGCCCGGAATACGGTCGCTCGCGTCGCCCATCAGGGCCTTTAAATCAATAAGCTGCTCGGGCGTCAGGCCGTATTTTTCGCGTACGGCCGCAGTATCATACATCGTGGTTTCGGGCCTTCCCATCTTGGTGCCCGCCAGCAGGACGGTCACCCCGTCCCGCACAAGCTGGAGCGAATCGCGGTCGCCCGTGGCGATAAAGCACTCTGCCCCCTGCTCTCCGGCCGCCCTTGCCAGTGTCCCGAGTATATCGTCGGCCTCATACCCCTCGCACTCGACGACATGGCAGCCCATCAGGGTAAGCATCTCCTTGAGGATAGGCATTTGTTGCCTGAGTTCGTCCGGCATGCCCTTGCGGCCAGCCTTGTATTCGGCATATTCCCGGTGGCGGAAGGTGGGCGCGTGGAGGTCGAACGCCGCCGCAATTCCGTCCGGACACAGCTCCTCGCGCAGCTTGTGCAGGATAAGCAAAAAGCCGTACAGTCCGTTTGTATATTGGCCGTCCTTGGTTGACAGCAGCTTTATGCCGTAAAAGGCCCGGT
>LSQX01212820.1_pt1 | contig 14281 bp, 13 predicted proteins | sample 654561 | NCBI WGS metagenome assembly LSQX01 (sample SAMN04489861, study PRJNA283612) | anaerobic digester metagenome | isolation source: 4 biogas reactors fed with cattle manure at either 37C or 55C with and... | place: Denmark: Kongens Lyngby | collected 2014
GTCTGGGGAAAAACCTGAAAAAGCTTTCGGAGTTGAACGTTTACAAGGCCATGTATCTCAAGGGGAGACTTGCCGCCCTCCCCGGCTGGGAGACGCCTTTTCCCAGCCCTTGCTATAACGAATTCGTCCTAAACTGCCGGGATCCCGATCAGGTCAACACCGCCTGGCGGAAGGCGGGTATCATCGGTGGCTATGCTCTGGCTCATGACTATCCCGAACTGCCAAACGGTCTCGTACTCTGTGGAACGGAAATGCTCAGCAAAAAAGACATCGACCGGGCCGTGGGTATCGCGGCGCAACTCTCTTAGGGAAAGAAAACGGAAATGGATCTGATCTTCGAAAAAAGTCAACCCGGTCGCAGAGCCTCGGAAATTCCCGACAACGACGTCCCCCCGGTGTCTCTGAACGAGGCAATCGGCGAGGGATTCCTCCGGGAAGATGTCGATCTGCCGGAAGTGAGCGAACTAGACCTGGTTCGGCACTACACGGCCCTTTCCCGGCGGAATTTTGGCGTGGATCTGGGATTTTACCCCTTGGGTTCCTGTACCATGAAGTACAACCCCAAGATTACGGAGGAGGTGGCAAAACTACCCGGATTTACTGGGCTCCATCCGTACGCTCCGGAGACCTTCTGCCAAGGGAACCTTGCTCTCATGGATGAGCTCCGTTCGATGCTCTGCGAACTCTTCGGCATGGCCGATTTTGCCCTCCAGCCCTCCGCCGGGGCGCAGGGGGAGCTGACGGGCATCATGATCTGTCGCAAATATTTCGAGAAAAAGGGTGAAAAGCGGAACCGCCTCCTCATTCCCGACACCGCCCACGGCACCAACCCCGCATCCGGCGCCCTCTGCGGTTTTGAAACCGTAACCATCCCCTCCGGTTCGGACGGCGGAGTAGATCTGAATGCACTCGAGTCGGCCATGACGGAAGACGCGGCAGGCTTGATGCTGACCAATCCGAATACCCTGGGCCTTTTTGAAAATAACATCGTCGATGTGGCCCGAATCGTCCACAGACGGGGAGGACTCCTCTACTGCGATGGGGCCAATGCCAACGCCTTCCTCGGGAGAACCCGTCCCGGTGACACCGGTTTTGATCTGATCCAGATCAACCTCCACAAAACCTTTTCGTCCCCTCACGGCGGCGGGGGACCTGGCAGCGGTCCCATCGGGGTCGGCGCGAAACTGACGCCCTTCCTTCCTGTGCCCCGCATCGTCAGGGATGGCGACCGCTATACCCTGCGGGAAGACTATCCCGACACGATAGGCCGCATGAAGGCTTTCCACGGAAACTTCAACGTCATGGTGAAAGCCTACACCTACCTGCGCCTCCTCGGCGCAGCGGGCCTGAAGCAGACGAGCGACATGGCCGTCCTGAACGCTAATTACATCAAGGCGCGCCTGACTCCGTATTATGACCTCCCTTATGAACGGACGTGTATGCACGAATGTGTTTTTTCCGGAAGCCGCCAGGCCAAAGGCCACGGAGTCCACACCCTGGATATTGCCAAACGGATCCTGGACTACGGTTTTCATCCGCCGACGATCTATTTCCCCCTGATCGTGCCGGAAGCGATTATGATCGAACCCACAGAGACAGAGAGCAAAGAGACCCTGGACGCCTTCTGCGACGCCATGATCGCCATCGCGAAGGAGGTACGAGAAAATCCGGGTCTGGTCAGGGGGGCTCCGTATACAACAGCAGTCAAACGCCTGGATGATGTTCTGGCCGCACGGAAACCGAACATCTGCTGGTCTGAATAACGGGAGACAGGCTGGATGACCGTTGCCGCTCCAATCGTGAAAAAACCACCGTGGCTGAAAACCCGTCTGCCACAGGCAGGTGAGATGAGGGAAATAAGCCGTCTGCTTTCCGCCTGCCGTCTTTATACGATCTGTCAGGAAGCACGCTGTCCCAACATGGCGGAATGTTTCCAGTCGGGAACGGCCACATTCCTTATCCTGGGAGATTGCTGCACCCGTAATTGCGGCTACTGCAACGTGCGTTACGGCAATCCGGAAACAGTGGACACGGAGGAACCGGAGCGTCTTGTCTCGGCCGTTGGACATCTTGGCCTTTCTTACGTTGTTATGACATCGGTCAGCCGGGATGATCTGTCGGACGGCGGCGCATCTCAGTTCGCGCATTGCATCCGGCGGATCGGGGAGGCCTATCCCGCCTGCACTGTCGAGGTATTGATTCCTGATTTCCAGGGTTCATTTTCGGCGCTTCAGACTGTTATGGAAGCAGCCCCAGCAGTGATCAACCACAACATGGAGGTCTGTGAAAGTCTTTTCAGTACATTGAGACCGGCAGGCAATTACCGCCGATCACTGGAACTCCTGCAGTGTGTACGTGAACACACCCAGGACATTATCACCAAAAGCGGCATTATGGTCGGTCTTGGCGAGAATAAGGACCAGATCATCCGGCTCATGGAAGAGCTACGGGCAACAGGCTGTCAGCGGTTGACCATCGGCCAGTATCTGCAACCGACACGAAACCACTGGCCGGTCCGAAAATACTATCATCCCGACGAATTCGCCGATTTCCGGCAGATTGCGCTGGACATGAAATTCGAATCCGTCATGGCGGGTCCCCTCGTCCGAAGTTCTTACCATGCGGCGGGTATGTGAAAGGGAAAAACCATGAGCTACGATCTGATCGTCATCGGCGCGGGTCCGGGAGGACATGCCACCGCTCTGGAGGCGGCGCACCTGGGCCGGAAGGTCCTGATCATCGAAAACGGAGAATGGGGGGGGACCTGCACGCACAGGGGCTGCATTCCCACAAAAGCCCTCTTGGCCTGCAGCCGTCGTTACCTGGAAACCGAGTCCTGGAAAAGGCTCGGAATCACCGTGGAAAATGTCCGGTTTGACTTCAGCGCCGCCCGGCGTCATCAGCGCCAAATGATCCAACTATCGACCCTGGGTATCCGTAAATCCCTTCAGGACCAGGGGGTTACAACCTTGGAAGGAGAGGCCGTGATTGTGGCACCCGGCGAAGTTGCCGTAACCGATTCACTGGGCAAAACGGTCCACGCGAAAGGGAGTAACGTGGTTATTTCCTGGGGATCCAAGGCCTCCCCTCTGCCGCATATCCCTTTCAGCACCCGTGTCATCAACTCGGACACCCTCCTGCAGATGGACACCCTGCCGAAAAGTCTGATCGCGATCGGCGGCGGCGCCATCGGCGTAGAATTTGCGACATTTTTGGCCGAGGTCGGAACGCAAGTAACCTTGATCGAATGTCTTGCACAGATCCTGCCTTACGAGGATCCCGACGTCGCTGACTACCTGACAGGGGAGATGAAAAAAAAGGGGATCGAAATTCATACGGCCACATCTGTCAAGGAGATCGTTGAAGCGCCTGGACATGTGACGTTGGAGACGCACCAAGGAGAGCGGACTTTGCAGCTTTCAGCAGAGTATGTCCTCGTCTGCACGGGCCGTCTCCCTCACCTGAGGGAGACGGAACTGAAACGATTGGGCATCGCCTACAGCAGCAGGGGGATAGGAATCGATTCTCGTCTGGAAACGTCTGTGCCGGGAATTTATGCCGTCGGCGATGTCACGGGGGGCATCCTGCTGGCTCACCGGGCCGTAGCCCAGGGAAGGTCCGTCGTTCGGAGCCTCTTCGGCGAATCAGACACACATTACACGGATGATGCCGTTCCCGTTGTCGTCTATTCACATCCTCCCGTGGCCCGGGTCGGCCTCACGGAGAGAAGAGCCCGTGAGCTGGGCATCAACGCCGAAGTCAGAAAAAAAGATTACGGTGCCAATATGATCGCACGGACCGAACTGCTTGGTAGGGGATTCGTCAAGACAATCTTTCACGAAAGCCGTCTCATCGGTGCCGCCATAGCCGGCGAACAGGCACCCGATCTCATTTCATCCCTGAGTCTCGCTGTGGGCAACAAAATGACCGAGCGTGAACTGAAAAACTGGATTATACCGCATCCAACACTTTCCGAGTTGCTTGGTTGTCACAACTAGGCCGTCCAAAATACATCAGTGAACAGATGGATTGCCTCGCTTCATTTTGATTGCGAAAGCAGCTGCCCCAAGCATGCATCCCATACCACCGGCCAGAAAGACCAACTGGATATTGAGGAGATCGGTCAAAACACCCGCAAGAAGATTGCCGAAAGGCAGGAACCCCATAATTGAAAAGATGAGCAGGCTCACCACCCTTCCCCGCTTGCTTTCCTCGACAACCATCTGGACTTCGGTATTGCTCGCGGCGAAATGGAAGGCCATGCTCAGACCCGCTAAAAACATGCAACCAAGCGCCAAGGTGACAGAACGACAGGCGGCCAACCCAATAAAACCGGCACCGACACCCGCTATTGCCAGAGGAATGACTTTCATCAGGTCTCTTTTCGGAGGTTTTGCGGCAAAGTAAAGTGCCCCGACCAGGGCGCCGGCGCCCATGGCGGACATCAGGAGTCCCAAGGTTCGGGGGCCTCCGTGGAGAACCTCAGTCGCATAAACGGGCATAATGCTCACATAAGGGATACCCAGAATCCCCCCCAAGGCCATTAACAGGAGAATCGCCCGGATTCTCTTGTCATGGTAAGCATACACCAGCCCGTTCCATAACTCCCGAATGATGCCATGCGTTATCCTTGGCAGGGGATTGTGTGCCATGCGCATACTGCAAAGGGCGGCGATCACGGCGATATACCCCAAACCGTTTAACAGAAAACAAACCCCCTCACCGGACCATGCAATCAAAAAGCCCGCTACGGGAGGCCCAATCAGGCGGGCAAAGTTGAAAATGGCAGAGTTCATAGCGATCACATAGGCCAGGTCTTCCCGCCGCTCCACCATATCGGATACGAAGGCGTGCCGAACCGGCATATCCACGGCACCGACACAACCCAGGACAAGGGCTAAAAACAGGATAGGCCAGATCTGCTCAAAACCGGCCAGAACGAACGTAGCAAGCGCCAAGGCCTGCGCCATGGAAACGACCTGGGTAAAAAGAAGAATACGATAGCGGCTCCATCGATCTGACAGGACGCCGGCAAAAGGTGTTAGAAAAAAGGAAGGGATCATTCCCAGAAACCCGACCGTTCCCAAGAGCACAGCGGAATGGGTCAAACGATAGACCAGCCAGGTCACCGCAACATGCTGCATCCATATTCCGGTCAGGGAAACGCATTGACCGAAAAAGAAGAGACGGTAGTTTCGATAGTACAGGGCGCGAAATATCAACATAGGGTATGAGGACTCAGGGGTTGTTCAATTATGGACTCATCGAACTCTATTATTTATTTAATGCCATGTTACAGACACGATGTCAGGGGGACAAACAAAACGAACGCGGCGATAGCAATCACAACGATCCAGGAAGGAATTCATACGTAAGTATCTGAATTCATTTGCTTATCAGGTGTTTTTATGACAGAACGACACCCGACAAGGTTTCCGGACGGATTACTTTTCACGGCAGTGATCTTTTAAAGCGGCAATATCGGCGGGAGTCAGATCAAAGGATGCGCCATCAGGAACGAGGCGGTGCATCACGGCATAAGGATAGTCGTTGTGGTCAAGTCCCAGAGCATGACCTAACTCATGCACCAGAACCCGGATCAGGCCTTTTTCTCCATCGAACTGATAAATGGTGATGTGTTCTTTCATGCCCTCTTTGGCATATCGCCCCTTCTGAAATTCTTCGCCCAGTCTATTACCCTCCTCACGGTAGGACATCGCGCCGAGATTATGCTCCGAGACAATCTCCCCCATGGAAACGGTCATGCTTTCAAGGGTCTCCGCCATGCGCCTCAGTTCAGCCCGCCTTGCTTGCAGATGCGTACGAAGCGCATACAGATATTCTTTTCCCCGCATGAAATCCTGCTCATCGCCGTCCGATATCCCCCCACGACGCCGCCTGGACTCATGTTTATCATTAAATTCTCCTACTTGAGCATTGTATTTACTCAAGTCTTCTTCCAAATTCTTTTTTTTCTCCTCAAATTCCGCTTTTAATGCCTCGAAGCGCACCCTCAAATCCTCATAGCAATCCCGGGTATCTTGGATGTCGGAACGCAATTTCTTCAATTTTTCCATTGCTTCCTGCCGGTAGTCGTACACGAGGCTGATCACGATTTTTCCATTCGCCTCCTCGCGGAACAGCTCACGTGACAGCGGCGTTCCCCAAACGGAAGCCGCCTTTGCGACCAGACGGGAGAATTCCTGTCGGCTGAAACCAAAACGCTCGTCGACCGTGCCAATGCGATAGGTCAAAGGTTCCTTACAGGGACCCGTTGTTCTGAAAAGAAACAGAAACACAGCGGCCAAAATCATAAGAAAAATGATGGGCAACAAACGAAACGATCCCTTTTCAAACCGTAAAATCGAACGTTTCCCTGAACAACGGAACCAGCGCCCGTTCTTAGAAAACTCCTCCCGATCCCTCCTTGCCCAATCCACCATCACGCCACTGAACCGGCTAACGATATTTCTCGATGATATCATGCAATCTTTGAGTGGCCGCATCCATCGTATCTGTATTGAGAATGTATTCATCCGCCAGAGCAATGGGAATCGCCGCGCCGTAATCGATTTCCCGCTGATCCCTCTCATGGAAGGCATCGGGAGAATCATCGCTCCGACCACGCAAACAAATCCGCTGACGGCGTAGATCCATCGGTGCCAGGAAAGCGATGACGACGGCGGTGGCTTTCTGGCGGATCAGAGTAATCTCCGGCCAGGAACGCATCCCCTCCAGCATCACAACGGGTGCACTGATTTGCAGCGCTGTTTCCAAGGCCAACCGGGTTACCCCCATCCCGTCTTTCCCGCGTAACTCATTGGAAATATATGCTATATTTTCCGCTGTCGCCTCAATTCCACGGGATACAAGTTCAGCTCTAACCAAATCCCCTGTAGCGAAATAGGGAATCCCCCGGAATGCCGCATAGTCCCGGGCCAAATTCTTACCCGCCGCAGGCATTCCAACAATCACAAATATTTTCATCATATTACCCTCGATCCGAATCAAATCGGTGTACGCTGGGGTTTCTCTCGATGAAACCGGAAATCTTTACCCACCCTATGGTTACGTCGAGGGGATAGTGATATGGAGATGTGGCGGTCACGGACGAATGGGGAAGACCTCTTGGAAATCGGGGATACACCGAAATACCTAGTTCAAGCCCATCCCGTCTCCTCCAAGTCCGAATAATGAAAGTCCCGCAAAAATCTGTTGATCTTCGTGGCTTTTGGTAAATCCGATCCTCACACCCCAGCATTGATGCCGATACAGCAACGAGTAGGTCTGTTCAACGGTTCTGCTCGCCAGCAAGTTTTCCTTGAACGTCACGGACATGCTCATTTTCCTGTTGATCTTGGCTGTCAGGGACAGATTAATTTCTTCAAGCAGGTTCCGGGTATAATGGTAGCCAAGAGAAACCTTGTCACCTCGGGGGGTGGAAACATTCAGGTCGTTGTTGGTACGCAACCACGATCCCTTGTTGACATCATAGTGACTTCGGCTTTTCAGAGACAGGTAGGGATACGGGTTGAAATCGAGTTCAATGTCCGCAGTCCCGAAATGACGCTTTTTGGCGCCGGGATCTTCCCAATCCCGTTTCACCCCATCAATATCGTACGTCTGGCCCAATTTCAATCTCATGATTTCCCTGTACTTTGGCCCCGTGCTTCCTTCCCTCATTTTAACCATGAAGGTGTTGATCAGAGCACAGGAAACAGCGTTTTGCTCATCCATCCAATCCACATAATCGGGCATGTCTTTCAGGTTGACATGGGGACTGTAGGCGTAACCCAATTCCGCCCTGATCCCATGGCGAAGCTTTTGAACAGACTTGCTGTCCATGGAATAAACGCGCTGAATTTCCGTGGTCACGAGAGCCCCGGCGACGTAGCCGCTGTGATTCCCGGTTTTATCAATACCGGCCAGGCCGTCTCCTCTCGCATCCCACAAGCTGCTACGCCACTCAAATCTCGGCAGAATATGGGCATAGGGTCCCAAACTGAGGGGCACCGTCAGAGCGGGCCGCAAATCGAAAAGGGATCCCCTGTGCCCTTCGCTACGGTAATAGTTATCGTATGAAGTCACCATATCGAAACGCAGGGGCGTCGCGGGCAGAGGCTGATTCACTGCCGTGAGCGTCACCTCGGGGTACTGCTGCAGGGTGTTTTCATTTGAGGAACTGGTAAAGTCATCCGTATAGCGCGCCAAAGCCGTCAGATTAAAAAGGGACCAGTCCTTGACTAAACGGACCTTTGAATCCAGGGAACGAAGGGACTTATCCGCCTCGAATGAGACTTTTTTGAAACGATTCTCATCGCCTTCATCATAGTGCGACCGATAGTAATTGCGGGAAGAAAAGTCTTTGAAGTACCAGTGATCGGACACACGGGCGACATCCGCCCGCAGATAATACCCTTCGCTGTCAAACGCGGTTTCATGTTGCAAATACAGAGACCAGCGATCATGATCCTTATTCCAGTTTCTGGACATGACGCCGTTCGCTTCATCTTTCCTCAGGCGATCCCGATAAAGATAATCCCCGTAAATCACACCGGAGCTCTCCGTCGTCGGGAAATATCGAAACTCGATCCCTTCCTTGAATCCACGTTTGCTCATATAACGCTGGTAGAATGTTGCATCCGTACTCTCGGAAATAGCCCAATAGAACGGGATTTCCACATCGACGCCATTTTTGTTTTTCGAATGGGAGAGGTAAGGAAGGAGGAAGCCTGTCTGCCGAGTGGTTTTTACCGGAAATAAAAGGTATGGGAAATAGAAAATGGGCGCTTTCCCGACACAAAGGGTGCCTTTTTTCAGCGTGCCGTATCCGTCGATGGTCACATTGAGTTCCTGCCCCCTTAGGGACCACGCCGGGTTTGGGCCATCACACGTCGTGGCCGCGGCATCCCTTGCCTGATAAGTTGCTTCCCCGTTTTTCTCAAACTGCCGACCGGAAATGTAGAAATGATTCTTGTCGATGAACATCCTTCCGTTGTCAACGGTTCCCGTTTTGGCTTCGATATTAAACGTAACGCTTTCGCCCTCGAGGATATCCTGATCAGTTCTCAGGACCACATTGCCTTCAGCGTAAACCGTATGGGTTGCCCTTCGCATGATGATCCGGTCGGCCTTCAGGGTTCCTCCAGGATACGTGATCAGTACATCACCTTCGGCATGATAACTTTCATCATTTTCCTCATAAATCAGGCGGTCGGCCTGGATGTTGACCGGACCTTCCTTGATTTTCAGGCCGTCGTCAAATGCAGAAAAAGAATATGAAGGAACCAGGAGAAGCCACGCAATCATGATAGACAACAGTCTTGTAAGCAAGCTTGCTCCCATTCTCTCTATGCTCTTTTTCCAAATCCTCAGCGTTCCACTCGTCATGATCAGGCGTCTCTCTCGGATTTTGGTTTGCTTAATTTAGTCAAAATGAACCGGAGAAAATCGGTGCTTTGCTATGACAAACAAGAGGCGAGCCATCCCTTCCTTTCTCCTATCAGGTAAAGCGATCCGCATACACAGACCAGATCATCCTCTCCCGCATTTGCGACCGCTTTTCGCAGCGCTTCCCCGGCCGGCAAGACGATTTTCACTTGCGGACAATGCAAGGCGGCAATCGGCAAAAGCTGTATCGGCGATACGGCCCGTTCCGCATTCGGAAGCGTAATGATCATTTCATCAGCCAAAACACAGAGACGCCTGATCATCTCACGGTATTTTTTGTCGCTTAGCACAGCAAAAACAACGATCAGCCTGCGCCATGAATAAGATTGTCGCAGAGCACAGACAAGAGCAGAGATTGCCGCCGGATTATGTGCGCCGTCAAGAAGTACGGTGGGCCTGCTCTGGACCATCTCCAAACGACCGGGCCATTTAACGGACCCAAGACCCGCCGGGATGTGTTCCTTTTTTAAAACATAGCCTCGAGTGGTCAAGGCTTCAACCGAAGCGATAGCCAAGGCGGCATTCCGAATTTGGTGGTCCCCGGTCAAGACGGTTCTCAAGTTCCGCATGTGCCATTTCAGACTTTGATAAGAAAACGTACCGCCTGTCGTGCGGCGTATTTTGAAATCTTTGCCAAGTTCAAGGAGCGTGGCCCCGAGATCCTGACACCGCCTCAGCAAAGTCTGCCGGACGATTTTTTGTCTCGCTCCAGTCAAACACAAACCCTTCTCCCTGATGATACCCGCTTTTTCACGGGCAATATCCTGAAGAGTCCTGCCCAGATAATTCGTATGTTCCAACCCGACATTGGAAATGACGGAGATAAGGGGATCGACAACATTGGTGGCATCCAGTCTGCCACCCATACCGACCTCGAGCACCGCCAAATCAACCTGTTTCGCACAAAAATATACAAAAGCGGCGGCGGTCAGGCATTCAAAGTACGTCGTCCCCGGTTCTTCTACCGCCCTGATCTCCGCCACGCATCGATTCAGCTCCTTTGGGGAGATCATGTCACCATTAACCTGGATTCTTTCCCGGGCATCGACAAGATGCGGTGATGTATAAAGGCCAACCTTATACCCCGCCCTTATCAAAATGGAGGCGATCATGGAAGCGATGGATCCCTTCCCATTCGTACCGCCCACGAGGATCGTATCGTATGCTTTGTGGGGACGATTCAGCTTGGAGAGCAGATGCTTGAAAGGTACCAAGTCATAGCGAATCCCGTTACCCCCAAGGCCGATTAAATAAGTCCTGGTATCCTCATCGTTCATGATGTGATGTGGCATTGGGGAATCCTAAGGACGAATTTTTTCACCGTCCCGAAGGATGTGAATCTTTTTCTTCTGGGGAAGTTCGAGAAGTTCCCTGGTGATTTCCGCATCGTGTTGGAGTTTGAGGTGAAAAACATAGACCCCCGCCTCCTTGTGACGGAGTTTCTCCAACTCCCGGCTCAGAGTGCGGGGAGTTAAATGACGGGTAAGAGCAGCCAGTTCCTCCATCCTGTTGGGAAATGATACTTCAATAAAAATCCCCTTGAGATTGTCACATCTGTTGGCCTCCTGCCAGATAGCCTCTGTCGGACCAGTGTCACCAATGAATATGACTGCCCCCTCTCTTGACACCGCCGTATATGCCACGGTTTCGACCGTATGGTTGACCGGTGTAGCCGATATCATCCAAGATCCGGCGGCCAAGGGTTCTCCGGCCTGGATGGGTTGCAGTCTCAAGACCGGATTGGCCGGGGAAGGTATTAAGGAAAAATCGGGCCATATCTGCCCATTGAACAAGTGGTTATGAACCGTTTCGAGTATACCCGGGGTGCTTACCAAAACCAGGGGAAAAGGACGCCGCAAATAGAAGATGTTATCCACGAGGAACATGATGTCTCTGATATGATCGAGATGGGCATGTGTTAAGAATACATACTCGATCTGCAACTGCTCTTCAAGGGTGAGGACGGACGTAATCGTACCGCCGTCAACCAGCGTCTTGGTGTCCAATTGGAAACAAGTTGTGCCAAAACCGGGCAGGTGGGACCCGTAACACCCCAATACCCTGATTTCCATCTTGCGCTCCACAATTTATTTGATTTTACCGACGAAAACAAAAATCAAGTCACTTTGAAGACTTCGTCTCCTTCGCGAACCCGATCCTTGACTTTTAAACCGATAAAATCACCGGCTACGGCCTTCTCAATCTTCTGGTTATTCACTTCCATAGATTCGACGGCTTCCGTAAAATCCGTGGTGTGGCCGATAAACTTCAGGGTATCTCCGATACAAAGGGTTCCCGCGGTGATTTTAATCGCAGCAACGCTCGGCTTGGAGAAAAACTTCACTACTTCGCCAATTTTTTCTTCCGCCATAACCAGCCTCCTTCTATTTTTCATCATCCCACGATATACAGAAACGATTTCGTGATGTCTGCCCCCGCAGTATAAACATCTTTATTTCAATGACAAGAAAAAAGGCAAGTAGCGCTACTTGCCTTTTTCGCATTGCATTATTGCGGCCGGCAAGGCGGTCGGCAATCTCAGGTTTTTTCCACCGGAACCTTTGCCTTGGATTTGGTCTTTGCTTCCGTTTTTGTTTTAACCTCTTCCGGGTCCTTGACAAATTCCACAACCGACACGGGGGCATTGTCTCCTGCTCTAAATCCCAGCTTTATAATCCTGGTATAGCCACCCTTACGTTCACGATAGCGTTCCGCATACTCGGAGAATACCTTCTCCACAACATCCCGCTCACGGACAACCGTCAAGGCCTGACGCCGGGCATGCAGCTCACCCCTCTTCCCCAGAGTAATCATTTTCTCCGCGAGTTTTTTTAATTCCTTCGCCCTAGAATCCGTCGTCGTTATCTTTTCATGCTTCAGCAGGGACGTAACCATATTTCTTAGCATGGCCTCCCGGTGAGCAGTGGGGCGACCCATTTTCTTCTTTTGGTATCCGTGACGCATGAGAAACTCCCTTTCTCAGATATACGTAATGATATTCTCTGCCCGCCCTAATCTACTTGGTCATTTTTCGGCTGATTCCAGGGTGGGAAATCAAGTTTCATTCCAAATGAAAGCCCCATTTCCGCAAGAATCTCCTTGATTTCATTGAGGGACTTCCGCCCAAAGTTCTTCGTTTTCAGCATTTCCGGCTCCGTCCTCTGAACCAGTTCACCGATGAGGTGTATTCCAGCGTTTTTAAGGCAATTTGACGAACGCACGGATAACTCGAGATCGTCGAACGGCCTCAGGAGATATTCGTTCATATCCTGTTCTTCTTCGACTTCCTCTTCCTCGACTTCGCTTTCAGTTTCATCAAAGTTAATGAATACATCCAACTGATCCTTTAGAATTTTTGCCGCATAAGCCATGGCATCTTCGGGAATGACACTACCGTCCGTCCAGATTTCAAGAATCAGCTTGTCATAATCCGCAACTTGTCCAACCCGGGCATAGGTCACCGTATATTTGACCTTCCTGATGGGGGAATATATCGCATCGACATTAATGGTGCCCTCAGACTGGTCCGGGTCCCTTTCTTTTTTTGCGGGGACATAGCCACGACCGATATTAACGACCATTTCGGCCTTCATTGTGGCACCCTCCGACAAGGTCGCAATATGATGGTCCGGATTAAGCACCTCTACCGTGCCGTCTGTGATGATATCGCCTGCCCGAATGATCTTGTCACCGGAGGCGTCAATATAGATCGTTCTGGGCTCTTCTTGATGCATTTTCAGGCGAACGCCCTTGAGATTCAGCACAATATCCGTTACATCTTCTTTCACCCCAGGTACCGTTGAAAACTCATGAAGGACGCCATCGATTTTAACTGAGACAATCGCGGCCCCACCAATGGATGATAAAAGAACCCTTCTTAGGGCATTCCCAAGCGTCGTACCGAACCCTCTCTCCAACGGCTGAACCGTAAATTCGCCATAGGATTCCGAATGGGTGGACCCATCGATTTCAATCCGCTTGGGTCTGATCAAATTGTACCAGTTTTTTAGCATGGTTTACTTCCTCTGGCCTTTGGGTTTTCGAAACCGTTTAGTTCACATTCAATTGTTGTTATTTCGAGCAAAGTTCTACAATGAGTTGTTCCTGAATCGGCATGACCAATTCTTCACGTTCCGGCAACATCTTTACCGTTCCCTTGAAGTTCTCTTTATCCAGTTCCAGCCATTGAGGGACACCCCTGCGATCCACAGTGTTCAACGCTTCCAGTATCCGGACAACGGTTCTGCTGCTCTCCTTAACCGAGAGTTCATCACCAACTCTTACCAGATAAGAAGGAATATTAACCTTTTTCCCGTTCACGAGAAAGTGATTGTGCCTCACAAGCTGGCGCGCTTCCGCCCTGGAATTTGCTAATCCCATCCTGAACACCATGTTATCCAATCTTCTCTCCAACAATAGAAGCAGATTTGTACCGGTGATACCCTTCTGTCGGTCCGCCTTTTCAAAATAACCGGCAAACTGTTTCTCCAGGACTGCGTACATTCTTTTAAGTTTCTGTTTTTCCCGTAGTTGCAATCCATAATCCGAATACTGTTTTCTCCTGCGTTGGCCATGCTCTCCAGGGGCATAGCCTCTGCGCTCGAACGCACATTTTTCACCGTAACAACGATCTCCCTTGAGAAATAGCTTCAACCCTTCCCTACGGCATAGCCTACACACAGACTCGCAATATCTTGCCAAGACCGCCTCCCTCACACATTAATTGAAATATCCGCTGTATATGTTTATGATATTATTTAATATATTAAAAACTATCAAACCCTTCTTCGCTTTGGCGGACGACAGCCGTTATGGGGGATGGGCGTCACGT
>LSQX01093374.1_pt5 | contig 14279 bp, 12 predicted proteins | sample 654561 | NCBI WGS metagenome assembly LSQX01 (sample SAMN04489861, study PRJNA283612) | anaerobic digester metagenome | isolation source: 4 biogas reactors fed with cattle manure at either 37C or 55C with and... | place: Denmark: Kongens Lyngby | collected 2014
GCGGAAAACACGCGGTCCGCGGATTCGGCATCGAAGAAGATATTGAACTCCGCCGCCGGTGTCGTATTGCCGAAGGCGGCGGATCCGCCCATCAGGATCAGGCGGGGGGCGAGCCCGGGCAGATCGGGGTACTTCTGGAGCGCCAGCGCGAGATTGGTCAGCGGGCCGATGAAGATGAGGACCAGCTCACCGGCAGCCTTTCGTGCCGCCTCGTAAAGCGCATCCCAGGCCGGCAGCGTTTCCTCCGGCGCCGTGGAGCAAGGCAGCGTTTCGCCGCCCAGTCCCGTCTTGCCATGAATTTCCTTGGCATAATGGGGCGGCCGTACGAGCGGGGCGGCCGCGCCCTTGTATACGGGAACGTCGAGCCCGGCGTACTGCACCAGATCTCTCGCATTCCGATACGTGTGGGCCAGCTCCACGTTGCCGGCCGAGACGGAGACGCCGACGACCTCGATTTCCGGCATCTTCGCCGCCAGAAAAATGGCAGCCGCATCATCGACGCCGGGGTCACAGTCGAGCCATACCTTATGCCGCATCATCGCTTTGCCTCCCCGTATCCGGCCACGCGCGCGAACAGCCAGGCGACAAACGCCTCCCGGTCTATTGCGACGGCGACATGAACATTCTTCTGTTTGCCGTGGAGGCCGTACCAGTCCGCCACAGTCGCGCCGCGGCAGTGGTCGCCAGTGCACTCAACCTGGACCGCCATCTCGCGAAACGAGAAAAGCGCCGGGCTGACGAGCGCCGCCACTGCGGCCGCATCGTGAACGGGTGCGCCGCGGTAACCCTTTTCTTTATGAAACGAATAAAAGAAGCGAAGCCAGTCGGCCACGATGTTCGCGACATCGCTGCCGAGCGCGGCCAGCGCGTCGAATTCTGCAGGCAAAAGAAGCGCCTGCTCGGTGACATCGAGGCCGCACATGTAAAGCGGAAGGCCGGAAGTGAACACGATATGCGCCGCCTCCGGATCGACCAGGATATTGAATTCGGCGGCCGCCGTCCAGTTGCCGAAGCGAATGCCGCCGCCCATGAAATAGATTGCGCCGATTTTTGCTTTCAGCTCCGGGTGAATAAGCAGGAGTGTCGCCACATTCGTCAGCGGTCCGGTCGCAACGATGGTCACGGGTGTCGGATGGTCGGCCAGAACCTGAGCCATCAGGCTGACGGCCGGCAGATCAAGCACGGGCACGGTCGGTTCCGGCAGCGCCGGGCCGTCCAGCCCCGATTCCCCGTGTACCGACGGCGCCGTCATCGGCTGGGCGACAAGCGGCCGGGCTGCCCCGCGTGCGAGCGGGACATGCATGCCGGTCAGAGTGAGAATTTTCGCGGCATTCAGCGTCGTCTTCTCGATCGTCTGGTTGCCGGCGACACTGGTTACGGCCAGCACGCGCAGTCGTGTTTCTGCCGCGGCTGCCGTCCAGGCGATCGCGTCGTCATGGCCGGGATCACCGTCAAGAATGACGGGAATTTTTTCCGCCGTCACGTCCGCTGCTCCGCATCCTGCCGGTTCTTCAATTTCTGGTGCAGCCGCCTGACCTTGCGTTTGGCGGAGAGCATGTAGAGGACCAGACCGAGAATCGTGACAACATACGGAATGGAAGCGACCAGATAGGACGAGACACCCTGGATGCCGGAGACGCGTGTTTCGAGCGCCTGAGCCGTGCCGAACAGGAGTGACGAGAACATCGTGCCGACCGGTTCGCCTCTGCCCATCGCCTGCGCGGCCAGCGCGATGAAGCCGCGGCCGGCTACGATGCCCGTATTCCAGCTCTGCGAGTAGTACATTGACATGAATGCGCCGCCCAGACCCGAGAGCGCGCCGGACAGCATCAGCGCGATGTACTGAATGCGCTGCACGCTGATGCCGACCGAACGGGCCGCATTGCCGTTTTCACCAACGGCACGGATGTTGAGCCCGAGTGACGTCTTGTAAAGCAGAAACCAGACGACGAAGACGAGAATAAAGGCGACGTAGGTCAGAACGGCGTGTCCGGAGAACATGGCGCCCACGACCGGGATGTCCTTCAGGAGCGGAATGTTCCAGGTCGGGATCAGGATGTTCGGCGAACTGAGGGAGCTCGTATTGCCGCGCATGCCGGTGAACAGGTAGAGCAGAAACACGGTTCCGCCGGATCCCAGTATGTTGAGGGCAATACCGACGAGAATGATGTTCGTGCGCAGGCGGAGGGCAAAGAATCCCATCATGGCGCCGAGCAGGATTCCGACGACGAGCGCGCCGAGCACACCGATGAGCCAGCTTTGCGTCCAGAAGGAAATCAGGGTGCCGAACAGGGCCGAAATCATCATGGTGCCTTCAAGACCGATGTTGACGACACCGGCCTTCTCGGCGATGACCGAGGCGAGTGCGGCAAACAGAATCGGCGACGTGATGCGGATAATGGCAAAGACAAATTCCGGTTTGAAAATCGTATCAAAAAACTGAGACATATCAGCCCTCCTCGGATGCAGCCGCAGCCGCCTGTGCCTGTGCCAGTTCGTCCCGTGCATTCTTCACCACAATGCGCTGCCTCAGACCGGCCAGGAACTGTTCCGCCGCGAAGAACAGGAAGATGCTCGCCTGAATAATCGAGATCATCTCGGAAGGGATGTCGCTGTTCGTGTTCATGAGGAGACAGCCCTTGTTCAGATAGGCGATGAAGAAGGCGGCAAACGGCACGGCGACCGGATTGTTTCGGGCCAGAATGGCGATCGTGATACCGGTCCAGCCAAACCCGGGAAGCTCTTTCCAGAGGAATGTGTTGTAGCGGCCGAGTACCTCGATTGCGCCGCCGGTACCGGCCAGAAGTCCGCCCATGAACTGGGACAGGAGGATGACGCTCGTCACTTTCATGCCGGAGTAGGTGGCAAAATTCTGGTTGATGCCGATCATGCGGATCTGGTAGCCCCAGCGCGTCCGATACATGAAGATGCCGATCAGAAGCGCAACGGCAATGGCGGCGATGAAACCGTAAGTGAGCCGCGAGCCGCCGCGCACCATCTGCGCGATCTTGGCGGTCGGCAGAAACGCGTGTGTCTGCGTGGCGCCTTTGCTGCGGTCCGCGAACTCATAGTTGAGAAAGTGAAGCACGACGTACATGACGACGTAGTTCAGCATGAGGGATGACACCATCTCGCTGGCCCCGACCGACACCTTGAGCACACCGGGTATCAGCGTGATCAGGCCGGCAGCGACAGCCCCGATGAGAACACTGACCACCGGATGGAGGCCGGCTGCCATCGGCAGGTAAATGGCGACGAGAGCGGCCACGAAGCCGCCGGCCATCGCACCGCCTTCACCGCCCAGGTTGAACTGGTTCGCTGAAAACATGACGCATACGCCGAGGGCTGTGAAGATGGTCGGAATCATGGCTGCCAGAATCTGGTAGAACGACTGCACGTTGAAGCTGGCACCGTCCTCGCCAAACGACACCACGGGGCCGATCAGCAGCTGCTGCAGCGCATGAAACGGTTCGTCCGTGGCAAGAAAGATAAATACGGCGGCCACGGCCAGCGCCAGCAAAATGGCAGCCAGGCCGCGAATCAGGCTGAAACCAAGCATGCGTCGCTTATACATGAGTCTTTTCCTCCTTCGGCTCCGATGCCTGCGTGCGCAGACCAAGCATATACTCGCCCATCAGTTCGTCGGTCAGCGTCGTCGTATCGTCAAAGCTTGCGGCGATGTGTCCGCCGTAAAAGATGATCAGCCGGTCGGACATTTCCATGACCTCGTTCAGATCGGCCGACACAAGCAGGACGGCCGCACCGGCGCGGCTCAGCTCGACCAGCCGGGCCCGGATAAATTCGGTGGCCCCGACGTCGATGCCGCGCGTCGGCTGGTCCGCAATGATCAGGATCGGATCGCTCGAAAACTCGCGCGCCACAACGACCTTCTGGATATTGCCGCCCGAGAGCATGCCGACTTTCTGGTTTCTGTCCCTGGACACAATCCGGTATTCCCTGATCAGGCGGTCTGTCTCTTCGTGGATCGATTTCATGTTGAAAATCGGCCCGCGGTTATACGCCTTTTTGTCAAACCGGTCGGCGATGATGTTGTCGGCGATGCCGGCATCACCGGCAATACCGAACACCATGCGGTCCTCCGGGATGAGGGACACGCCGAGATCACGGATTCTCCGCTGTGTAAGGCCGGTAATCTCATGTCCGTTCACATACACAGCGCCGCCCTCCGGTTCACGCAGGTTGAACAGAATGTCGACGAGCTCCCTCTGACCGTTCCCTTCAACACCGGCGATGCCGAGAATTTCCCCCGCGCGCAGATTGAACGAAACACGGTCCAGCATGCGCTTGTCCCACTCATTGATATAGGACAGATCGCGCACTTCCAAAATGACGTCACCCGGCTGGGACTTGTCCTTTTCGACCGTCAGAATCACGTCCCGGCCGACCATCCGCTGTGAGATCTGCTGTTCGGTAATGCCTTTTGTTTCGTACACGCCCATGGACCGCCCGCCGCGCATAATCGTCATGCGGTCCGTCAGTTCCTTTATCTCATTCAAGCGATGCGAGATGAAGACGATCGTGAATCCCTCATCACGCAAGAGGCGCAGCTGACGAAACAATTCAACCGTTTCCTTCGACGTCAGCACCGCCGTCGGTTCGTCCAGAATCAGGATCTTCGCGCCGCGCAGCAACGCTTTCAAAATTTCCACTTTCTGTTTCATGCCGACCGGAATGTCCATCACACGGGCTTCCGGATCCACATTAAAGCCGTAGCGTTTTGCGATCTCCGCGGTCATGTCTACGGCTTTCTTGTAATCGATGATGATGCCTTTTTTCGGCGGCATGCCAAGCACCATATTTTCCGCGACGGTCAGGGTCGGGACGAGCATAAAGTGCTGATGCACCATCCCGATGCCGTGTGCAATCGCCTGCGACGGCGATGCCAGCTTCACCGCTTCCCCGTTGATGAAAATTTCGCCTTCGGTCGGCTGTTCAAGGCCGAACAGGATTTTCATCAGGGAGCTCTTTCCCGCACCGTTTTCCCCGATAAGGGCGTGTATTTCACCAAAGCGCACGGAAAAGTCAACATTTCGGTTGGCGGCGATACCGTTCGGATACACCTTCGAGATATTCTTCATCTCGACGGCCAGCAAGTCATCACGTGTTTCCACGGCGGTCTTCAACGTCTCCACATTGACACCCTCTTATATGAAGAGCGCTCCGGACAGCAAAGGCGATTGAACCGCCCGGCTGTCCGGAGCACATGTGCCGATAATCGGCCGATTACTCAATCCAAAACAGCGTTTACGGCTGCAGGCTGTCTCTCAGTTCCTCGAGCTCGGTTGATACTTCACCGATCGCGGTCGGTACTTCAAGTTCGCCCGCGGCGATTTTTTCTTCCGCTTCCAGGACCAGTTCCTTCACCGAATCCGGTGCAAACTCGTCAAAGTTCTTGTCGGTCACGATGCCAACGCCGCCTTCCGGCAGACCGAGCAGAATCGATTCGCCGTAGTGTTCGTTGCCGGCATCCAGTTCATCGAAGAACCAGATGAGGGAATTGCCGATGTTCTTCAGGCCGGATGTCAGCGTGATCGCGGCCAGTTCTTCGGACAAGGTCAGCTCCTGGTCGGAGTCGACGCCGATGAACCAGGCTTTGCCGGATTCGAGCGCCGCTTCGGCGGCGCCGTTGCCGGAGTTGCCGGCGACACCCCAGATGAGGTCAACGTTCTTGTCGGCGATCATGGATGCGCCGAGTTCCTTCGCTTTGCCGGGATCGACGTAGCTGTTGACATAACGGGTATCAACCTTGATGTCCTCGTTCACGCTCAGCGCGCCGAGCAGGAAGCCGTAGAGGAAGTCGTTGATGACGGGGCTGTCCACGCCGCCGACAAAGCCGACGACTGCGTCTTCGTTAATGAAGTCGATGTCGGTCTCGGTCGTCATGGCTGCCGCCACGATGCCGACGAGATAACCCATGTCATTTTGCTTGTAGTTGATGTTGACGACGTTGTCGCCTTCGGCTGCCGAGTCATAGATCAGATATTTCTGGTCCGGATACTCCGCGGCGACTTCGGTAAGATAATCGGGCATCTGGTAGGTGCCGCAGACGATCAGGTCATATTCGCCGGATTCGGAGACCTCATACAGCGTCTCGAGCCATTTAGGCTGATCTTCGTCACGTCCGCCCATCTCGATCGTCTTGTACGTGATGCGTCCAGCCTCCTGAAGTTCCGCCAGACCGGCATCCGCCGAGTCAAAGAACGACTTGTCGCCCAGATTGCCGTTGACCAGGTTCGCGACGTTGTATACTTTGGCTTCTTCCTCCGCGAACGCGGGGACCGCGACCAGGCCGAGAACGAGAACGAGACTCAGCGCAAGCAATAAAACTTTTTTCATTAAATCCCTCCTTATCCGCCGCAAACCGCCTGCAAAGGCGCTCCCGAGACGGATGTGTTTTGTATAAAGTATACGTCTTCACTAGTGAATGTCAATGAAAACTTGGCAGAACGGCCGCCGATTCTCCGTTATACTGACGATGCCCGAAAACTTGATCCGGGCGTTATGAACAAAGGCGGAAATGTATGGAAAAACTGCTTTATATTGATTGCTGCATACGGCGTGAATTGTCACGCACGAAACAGGCGGCCGACCACCTGATGGACCGGCTCGCGACGCTCGGCCGGTTTGAACTGGAGACACTTGTCCTGATGGAAGAACCGCTTCAAAACCTGCAGGGCGACTTCTTTTTCGCGCGCGAAGCGCTTCTGGCGGACGGCATCCGGACACACCGGCGCTTCGACTATGCACGCCAGTTTGCCGCGGCCGACTTCATTGTGGTGGCCGCACCGCTGTGGGATCTCGGATTCCCCGGCCTTCTCAAGACGTATCTCGAAAATGTATCGCTGGACGGCATCACCTTTTATGCCGATGCTGCCGGCTGCCACGGCATGTCAAACGGCAAACACCTTGTCTTTGTCACGACGCGCGGCGGTTTTTACGAGAATACGCCGCTTGAAATGGGATCACGCTATATGGAAGCGCTCTGCACATTTTTCGGCATCGACCGCTACACCTGTCTTTTTGCCGAAGGCCTCGACAGCGAAGGCATGGACCCCGATGCCCTGCTGACGGAGCTGAAAGCCGATATTGACCGTTTCGTCGACCTGCTGTAACGATGCCCGGACGAAAGCCGACATTCATCGACCGCGCGATTATCTATTTCTCGCTTGCCGCCGTCATCCTGACAACGGCGGCCTTCGCTGTCTTTTTTGTCACGGGCCGCACGCCCGCGGCGGGGAGCAGAAATCTGACGCCGCAAAGCTCGGCTGTGCATGCTGCAGCAAGTCAAGCGACGACAACAGCAGCAGCGAACCGGACCACGGCCGGCACGACAGAAGCGGTCACCGAAGCACCGACCGAAACAGAACGCCTGCGCGACAAGACGAGTATCATCCCCGACGGGCCGTCCTTTGCCGAGATTTCACCGGACGGAAAAGTCGACTACAGCCGCATCCGCTATGCGTCGATCGTCCCCGAATGCGGACCGGCACCGGACGGATACTTCGAAGATGCCCTGTTCATCGGCAATTCCATCCAGCAGATCCAGCGCCAGATCGGCAGCATCCGGGCCGATTACATCACGACGGGCGACCACAACGTCTTCCGCTATTTTGAATGGGAACTGGCCATGCCGGACGGACAGAAGATGACGACGGCCGCGTATCTCGCCAGCCATGCGTACGGCAAAATCTACCTCACATTCGGTATCAACGAAGTGTCCTACGACGATCAGGAACAGGTCTGGCGGGGCTTTCGCGCGATGCTGGCCGACGTGCAGCAAAAACAGCCGCAAGCCGCCATCTATCTCGTCGGCCTCTTGCCCGTCTATCCGCCCCTCATGAACGAAACGGCGCGCCGCCTGATCACCCCGGAAAAGATTCTCGAGTTCAACCACAAGCTCGCGATCCTGGCCGAAGATGAAGGCGTCTACATGCTGAATCCGGCCGAAGCACTGCAGGACGAAAACGGCTTCCTCAAAGCCGAGTGGTCGAAAGACGGCGTGCACTTCGGCAGCGAGGCGACCAGAATCTGGGACGACTATACGCGCACCCATGCGGTATCGCCCTGAGCACTCACTGGATACGGCAGTTCGCCGTAATGTGAGTCAGAATAAGGGCAGCGAATAATTTCGTGCGAGGTGCAGCATGCGCATAGTCATTTTGGACGGGTATACGACGAATCCCGGCGACCTCAGCTGGTCGCCGCTTGAAGAACTGGGCGAGGTCACGATTTATGACCGCACACCGCCCGACAAACTTGTTGAACGGATCGGTGATGCGGAGGCCGTGCTGACGAACAAGGCCGTCCTCACGCAGTCGGTGCTGGAGGCGTGCACGTCGCTTCGCTACGTCGGTATCATGGCGACCGGCATCAATGTGATTGACCTCGCGGCGGCACGGTCACAGAGCATCACCGTGACGAACGTGCCGAACTACAGTTCCGATTCCGTTTCGCAGTTTGTCTTTGCCCTCCTGCTCAATATCACGAACGGCGTCGCACGGCACGATGAAGCCGTCAAGGCGGGCGAGTGGGCCAAAAGCCCCGATTTCACCTTTCAGCTGACACCGCAGATTGAACTTGGCAGCATGACGCTCGGCATTTTCGGACTCGGTGCCATCGGTATGCGTGTCGCGGCCATCGGCCGTGCGTTCGGCATGCACGTGCTGGCACACAGCCGCCGCGTCCAGTCCGGTGAACACCGCGGCGTGGAGCATGTCGATTTTGACACGCTGCTTCGCGAAAGCGACGTTCTGACCCTGCACGCACCGCTGACCGGGGAAACGGCCGGCCGGTTCGACAAGGATGCCTTCCGGAAGATGAAGGCCGGTTCCATCCTGATCAACACGGCGCGCGGCGGCCTCGTCAATGAAGCCGATCTTGCCGATGCGCTGAACAGCGGGCATCTCTATGCGGCCGGCATCGATGTCGTGTCGATCGAGCCGATTTCCCCGGACAACCCCCTGCTGACCGCCAAAAACTGCCTTATCACGCCGCATCTGGCGTTTTCTGCGAAAGCGAGCCGCCAGCGGCTGATCCGCGAGCTGGCGGATAATCTGCAGCGCTTCATGGACGGTGAACCGGAGAACGTCGTCAGCTGATCAGGTGCCACCACGGCAGATATAAACCGAATATGACCGCGAATACGCCGACCGTCATCACGAGCCCATAGCGGATGAGGTGGCGGTCCGTGAACTGACCGTTCGCCGCCCCGATCATCATCGTGGCGTGGTGAAACGGCATGAGAAAGTGCAGATTGACCGTGATGTAGCACATCAGCGTCAGCCAGACGGCCGGGATCCCGGCAGCTTTTGCCAGCGGCAAAAGAACGGGGAGCACGACCGACAGCGTGGCGACAGCCGACCCGATAAACATGTGGAGCACCATGGTGAAGAGGACGAGGGCCGGCAGGAAGATCACGGACGTGCCGTCCGGTATAAGCACCTGCAGTTTCTCCATCAGCGCGGCCATGACGCCGCTCCCGCGCAGCACCTGACCGATATTGAAGGCAGCCATGAGAAAAATGAGAAAGCGCGGATTAATCGCTTTCAGATCTCCGGCGGCCAGCCCGCCGAGCAAAAACAGGATGACGACACCGGCCAGAGCCGCAGCCCAGCCGGGTATGCCGTGCAGGCTTTCGGTCGCCCAGAGGAGCATCACAGCGGCCATCACGATGAGTCCCGCCCGATCGGCCGGACTGTATGCTGACTCGGCTTTGCCGGGCCTGACGTACGCTGCAAACACTGCCGACGGGTGTGCCGGCAGTTCCTTGCGAAAGAGAATACGGACCGTGAAGGCGGCGAGGAGACTGACGATAACGCCGGGCACGCCCATGTGCAAAAGCCAGGTCAGGCCGTCCAGTTTCTGGATCAACGGCTCGCCGCCAAACGAAACGGCAGCAAAATTGAGGACAATGTCTCCGCCGATAAACATCATGTAAGTGACTGTGACGGCGACGTAAAGATAGAAAAAGACAGCCTGCCGTTCCCGTTTCGCCTGAGAAGCGGTATCCATCACAGCGGCGTAGATGCCGGCCAGAAGGACGACGCGCGCAAACGCCTGCGGGATCAGGAAGATGAGCAGGATTCCCAGAAGATACGGCGTCACATAAAACACCACGCGATTTTTTGCCGTGCCGGCGATCAGCCGGCTGAGCCAGGCACGGAGCAGGCGGTTTTTACCGAGTGCCACGGCCAGGAGGCCCGAGACGGCGATCAGGAGAAGGACATCCGACCAGAGGAAACCCACGATCGCGAGCGGGTCCGTGCTGCCGAAGATGAGAAAGATCAGGAGCAAGAGGAGTGAGGTCAGTGTCCGGTCGAGCGCACCGGTTGCCCAGGACCCGACCGCGAACAGGAGTCCGGCGAGCACCATCGTCTGTGACACGGTCAGTCCGAGCGGATTGGCGAGCGAAATCACGGCTGCAACGATGAGCGTCACGGCCAGATGAACCGGCTTAACCGGTGCAAAGGATTTCAGGAACGGCTTCACGCGCTGCTCAATCAGCGATAATAGGCAAAGCCGGCATGGAAGTACGCTTCCCCGATCACCGATATCTTTTCAATGACTTCCGCTTTCAGCGGCTCGCCGTTCAGAATGGCCATATTCTGCCGGTACTGCGCTGCTGAACTGACGCCGAGAATCAGGGAGGCAATCGCCGGATTCTGGTACACCCAGAGCAAGGCAATTTCAACGAGCGAGCGTCCGGTCTGCTTTGCCAGATCGGCGAGCTCGGTCACCGCATTCAGATTCCGCCGGCTCATGTAGCGCCTGTTGTACTCCTCGTCGATGATCAGCCGGCCGTCCCTGTCCACTTCGGCAAGACTGTATCTTCCCGTCAGAAGTCCGCCGGCCAATGGGTTATAGGCGAGTATCGGCAGATTTCTCGAGGCAGAAAACGGCATCAGTTCGGCTTCAATGCCGCGTGTCAGTGCGTTGTACACATTCTGCGTGACGACCGGTGCCGGCATGCCGAGCCGGTCCGCCAGGGCAAAGATATCGGCGATCTGCCAGGCGGCATAATTGCTCACCCCGTAATATCGCACCTTCCCTTCCCTAAGAAACTGGTCCATCTGCTTCAGCGTCTCTTCGAGCGGTGTATTTTTATCCGGCTGATGCAGGTAGTAAAGATCGAGGTAATCGGTATTCAGCCGTCTCAGGCTGGCTTCCAGGTGCGAGCGCATGCGCGCAGGCGCCAGCCCCTCATCGTCTTTGGCATGGGCGGGATAGTACACCTTGGACGCCAGAACCACCTGGTCGCGTCTGCCGGCAATGGCTTTGCCGATGATGATTTCCGCCTGTCCCTCGTTGTAGCTGTCGGCCGTATCGAAAAAATTCACACCGTCCGCCAAGGCGCTGCCAATCAGGTCAATACCTTCCTTTTCCGGTATCCTGCCGCCAAAAGTCATGGTACCGAAACAGATTTTCGACACATTCAGGTTTGTTCCGGGCACGGTATATTTTTCCATTGATTTCAGGCTCCTCTATGCTGTCTGCACTGAGTTTACCACTTAATGCGCGTGGCCCGCCAAGCGCCCCGATCCGCATGATTATCGGCGGTTCTGTGACATCGTGCAGTCCGCATCGCCGCTCGTTTCGCTCGCACGATACGCCTGTTTGACAGGGACAAGCCAAGCCCTTACGGTTAGTCTCATGACGATTCGAACACTGGACAAACATGAAATTGCCAATCTGTATGACACTGAACTGAAATCCCACTTTCCGCCGTCTGAGCTGAAACGGCTCGACCGGATTCACCGCCTCGTCGATCAGGGGCTGTATCGCGTCGCGGCGCTCTTCGACAATGACCGGCGAAATGCCTACGCGTTCACGGCCGGTCCGGAGAAGAGCCTCCAGCTGCTCGACTATTTTGCCGTCAGGCGAAGCCTGCGCGGCCAAGGCGTCGGCAGCCGGTTTCTGCATGATCTGAAAAAACACGGCGACGCAACCGATTATATGGTCGAGGTCGAATGCGCAGACGCGGCCGCCGACCCGGCCGAAAAGCGGACTCGCAGGCGCCGGATTGACTTTTATCTGCAAAATGGGGCACGCATGACGCCGGTCCGGTCACAGCTCTTCGGCGAAACATTCCGCATTATGGTGCTGCCCGTCAAAGCTGGCATTCAGCGTGATGCCCGTGATGTGGCAGCGCGTTATCGCTCGCTCTACCGGCGCATGTTTCCGGAAGGATTGACGGCGGAGCAGATGACGGTCACCATCGCGCCGGACAAATAGGCCGGCAACCGCAAAAAAACACTTGACGTTTCGTTTTTCCGGGTTTACTCTGCACTAAACCGAAGATCCGGGAAAGTACCCGCAGCGTGTTGTCTCACAGAGAGTCGCCGGCGATGAGAATGCGACAGAGAACCGTGCGGTGAATGGGCCGGTGAGGGCAGATTGAAAGATCCCCCTGGGGATCGAGTAGACGAGACGAACGGATGCGCCGTGAAAGCATCAGCACATGATTGTGTGCGCAAAGTGGGCATGGTTTCATGTCAAGCCGGGTGGCACCGCAGAAGCAACGCTTTTGTCCCAGCAAAAAATTGTTGAGGGCAATGGCGTATTTTATTGCCCGGAAGGAGTAAACCATGAAAAAGGACATGCCGTACAAAACGTACCTCGCCGAACACGAGATGCCGACCGCCTGGTACAACATGAAAGCGGACATGACAAAAAAACCGGACCCGATGCTCAATCCGGGCACGAAAGCGCCGCTGACTGTTGACGAACTGGCCGGAATTTTCAGTTTTGAAATGGCGAAACAGGAGCTGGATGCCGAAAACCGCTTCATCCCGATTCCGGACGAAATCCGCGAATTTCTCCTGATGTATCGGCCGACGCCGCTCGTGCGCGCGTATTTTCTGGAGGAGGCGCTCGAGACGCCGGCCAGAATTTTCTACAAGTACGAGGGCGGCAATACGTCGGGCAGTCATAAGCTGAATACGGCGATTGCGCAGGCGTATTACGCAAAAAAACAGGGATTGAAGGGACTGACGACCGAAACGGGTGCCGGACAGTGGGGCACGGCCCTGGCGATGGCCTGTGCCTATCTTGATCTGGATCTTCATGTGTTCATGGTCAAATGCTCCGCTCTGCAAAAGCCGTACCGGAAAATCGTGATGGAAACGTACGGCGCCAACGTCTACCAGTCGCCTTCGACCATAACCGAAGCGGGCAGGGCGATTCTGGCCGCCGATCCCGAGTGCAGCGGCAGTCTCGGCACGGCCATTTCGGAAGCCGTTGAATTTGCCCTGAAGGATGGCGGATACCGCTACTGCCTCGGCAGCGTGCTCGATCAGGTGCTTTTGCACCAGTCGATCATCGGGCTGGAAACGGACGCGGCACTGAAAAAGCTCGGCGTCGTCCCCGATATCGTGATCGGCTGCGCCGGCGGCGGCTCGAACCTGGGCGGCCTGATTGCACCGTTTGTCAAAGACAAAATGGCGGGCAAAACGTCGCCGCGCCTGATTGCCGTTGAACCGGCATCGTGCCCGTCACTGACTAAAGGCGAGTACCGCTACGATTTCTGCGACCTTTCGGAAGTCACGCCGCTCGCCAAAATGTATACGCTCGGGCACGACTTCATTCCGGCTCCCGGCCATGCCGGCGGCCTGCGCTATCACGGGATGAGCCCGATTCTCTCCAAGCTGTATCACGACGGCCATATGGAGGCGAGATCGATCACGCAGAAAGAGACGTTTGATGCGGCCACGTTTTTTGCCAAACACGAGGGTACACTGCCGGCACCCGAATCGGCGCACGCGATTGCGATCGCCGTCGAAGAGGCGAAGGCCTGCCGCGAATCGGGCGAAGCAAAGAATATTGTGTTCGGCCTGACAGGCAACGGCACGTTCGACCTGGCGGCGTACGACGCCTACCGCAAAGGTCTGCTCGACTAATTCCTTCGCTTCAGCGAATCGAGATCCGGCCAGGTCATCCGGCCGGATTTTTTGCTTTCATCGTAGTGGTGCAGCACCTGCTTCACGAGCGGTGCCAGCACCACGAGCGCAATGATGTTCGGCAGGGCCATCAGGCCCATGAATAGGTCCGCCAGAAGCCAGATGACGGTCGGATCGATGAGGGTGCCGACGACCAGAAAACCGAGTGAAATGACTTTGAAGCTGCTCACCACTATCTTCTTGTCTCCGGCCAGATATTTGACATTCGACTCCGCAAAGAAATACCAGCCGACGATCGTCGTCAGCGCGAACGCCGTCAGCGAGACGGACAGAAAGGCGCCGCCGAGCGAACCGAAACCCTGT
>LSQX01231091.1_pt1 | contig 14278 bp, 11 predicted proteins | sample 654561 | NCBI WGS metagenome assembly LSQX01 (sample SAMN04489861, study PRJNA283612) | anaerobic digester metagenome | isolation source: 4 biogas reactors fed with cattle manure at either 37C or 55C with and... | place: Denmark: Kongens Lyngby | collected 2014
GCTACAAGTATTCATCTTTCCGCATAATGAGTCTTATGCTGATAAAAGAATCTGGAAAGATTAAGTTAAGACATTTTTCTGTAGCAGGAACAGGCGGACAGGTCCTGATGGCGCCTCCTGACATGAAAGAAGAGAAATTCCCTGTTGTTTTATACAATTTGGGAGGGTCCATCTTGAATACTCTGACCGGTCTTTTGTTTCTGTTTTCTCACTTTAAAGTTCTACATATGCCCAGACTTTCACTTTTTCTTATGTTTCTTGCTTCTAGTGGAATAGTGCTTGCATTATTAAACGGTATACCAATGCGCATGGGCATGATGGACAATGACGGATATAATGCCTTGACCCTTACAAAAAACAAGGAATCCAGGCGCTCCTTTTGGCTGCAGCTGAAGATAAATGAATTGCTTGCCAATGGCGTCAGGCTAAAAGACATGCCGGATGAGTGGTTTGAGATTCCAAGCGATGAAGAGATGAAGAACAGCATGATGGCGGTTATCGGAGTGTTTGCCTGCAACCGACTGATGGATAATCACAAGTTTGACGAGGCAGACAAACTTATGACACATTTCATGAATATTGAAAGTTCAATTGTGGCTCTTCACAAAAGCATTCTTGTGTGTGACAGAATTTATTGCGAACTGGTTGGTAAAAATCGCAAAAGCGTGGTGGATGAAATGCTGGATGCAAGGAAAAAGAAACTTATGAAGGCCATGAGCAAGTTTCCTAATGTAATTCGTACCGAGTATGCGTATGCTCTGCTTGCTGAGAAGGACGTGAATAAAGCGCTTGAGACAAGGAGGAAGTTTGACAGGTATACAAAATACTACCCATATTCCGTTGAAGTGGAGACAGAGCTGGAATTAATCGAGATTGCAAGCAGATGCTATGACTTGGAAGAAGGTCATGGTGCATAAATTGTTGCATTTCTGTTACATTCTGATTGTTTTATGTTATTTGTTTTATTGACTTGTATGTACCTGCAACATATAATAAATATGTGAAAAAATATGTACAGGGTGGCATATATATAGGAGGAAGTATGAAAAAGTTGTTAGCAATATTTTTGATTGTATTATCCATTTGTTTGGTTGTTTCCTGTGGAGATGAAAAAAAGGATGCAAAAACCACACCAACTCCTGAAGCAACTGAAGAAGGAATTGATTTTGATGATCTTTTGGATAATACAAAGACACCAGGTAGTGCTACCAGCACACCTGCAGCAAGTACCAGTACACCGTCGCATAGCACCAGCACGCCCCAGCAAACAGAAACCCAAACTCCTGGAGCTACAGACGTGCCTGATTATGATGACGACAACTGGACAGGGCTATATTAAGGAGGTTTTTGTTTTGAAGATAAAAGATGGATACATGTTGCGTGAAATAGATGGTGTGAGCATCGTAGGAGCAGTGGGAGAGGAATCAAAGCGATTCAACGGAATGATAAAACTTAATTCTACAGGGACATTTTTGTGGAAGCATCTGTCTGAAGGTATAGAGTATGATGATTTGCTTGACAAAATGCTTGCGGCATATGATGTTGATGAACAGACTGCCAGACAGGGTATAGACTCATTCATAACGAAATTGAAGGAAAACGGTTTTTTGAGTGATGAACAGAATTAAGACAAGGAATATTGTTTTTATTGTTTTATCAAGTTTCATTTTCTCTTTGATATCTTTTGTTGTTAAAAAAACAGTTATACCGGGTGAATATGTGGCAAGGACTACAGTTGCAGTGAAAGTCCAGGAGACTATTTCAAATTACACTCAATTGTCCGTCAGCCATTATATGGCTGAGACTTTTGCCAATGTTTTTGACTGCAACGATGTCATATCTGCCACTGCTGATTCCATGAATATGAGTTTTGATGAAGTAAGGGAAAAAGTCAAGGTGACAAGAAAAAAACATACCGTTTTAATAAAAATTGATGCAAGAGACAAAGACCCTGAAAAAGCAATACGGTTGTCCAAAGCATATACTGAAAGTTTGAATGAGAAACTGGCAAAACCTCTACGGCTTCATTTTGAGATAATCGAGGAAGCGGATGAGGTGATAAAGGTATCAGGAGGTTTGAGAGCACTTTTAATTGGTGCGGCAATTGGTGCCGTGCTAGGTTTCCTATACATTTACATAAAGAAGTATTTGTCTGATAGATTCTTGGATGAGGAAAGACTCACAAGTCTTGGATTGCCTGTATTGGGTAGAGCCCTGGTTGACAAGAGGAGCTAAGGTAGATGGATAGAAAGAGCATTGTCAAATATGCAGTGTTGGTTGTTTGTTCTGCGCTAGTTGGATTTGTGGTATTCAATATTGCATCCTTGTTGTTTGACAACAAGGGGAGTTTATGTTGCAACTGCTACAGGACATGTGGCCGTTGTCCTGCTGGAAGATGAAAAAGGTCTTGGATACAACGATCTATTAGCCTCCTATGAACTTGCAAATTCCTACTTGAACTATGCAAATGACAAGTATATGTATAAAAAAGCGGTGAATTACCTGCCTGAGGGTCTTTCCAAGGAGTATACATACGAGGAGCTTCAGAAATCAGTTAAAGCAGAGTTTGTGCCTGATACCTTCATACTCAAATTTACAGCAGAAGCTGAAAACAGGGAAGATGCAATTCGATTATGCAATTTTTACTCGGAGTTTTCCTTGAAAGAAACAAAAGAGCTTCTTAATGTGGGATACTATAATGTTTTTGAAAAGGCAACAACGGCAGAGTACAAAGGCAGGTCGTATATATATGGAGGCGCGGGTGCAGCTTTAGGTGCAGCCATATGTATTGGTGTTCTATACCTTGGATACAGATATTCTCAAACGATACGTTCGGTGGAAAAACTAAGGGAGAGGTATCCTGAACTAAATTTTCTTGGAGCGATAGGTGGTTTGCATGAAGACATATAGAGTAAGCGGTATACTGGTGAATATGGAGCCAAATGGAAACCGGCTTAAAATGCAGGCAGAGCCGTATCTTGTTGAGTACACAAAAACACCGGATATTATTATTGATCTTGATGAAGACAAGCTGAACATGCTTGTTGAGAAAAACAGCCACCTGTCCTATGACGAGATTGAGTATATCTATGCAGGGTATGTCTTTTACAACAGGCTTCTTGACTTTAATGGCTTTTTTCTGCACTCCTCGGCCGTTTGTGTACACAACAAGGCATATCTGTTTTCCGCTCCCTCAGGAACTGGCAAGTCAACCCATGCATCCCTTTGGAAAGAATATTTAGGAGATGAAGCTGTAATTATCAATGATGACAAGCCTGCCATCAGACTGATAGAGGATGAATTCTTTGTGTTTGGAACTCCTTTTTCGGGAAAGACTGCGTTGAATGAAAACATGTGTGTGAAGCTGGGTGCAATATGCATACTTGAAAGAGGAAAGGAAAACAGAATAAACCGAATTGAAACAGAAAAGGCAATCTTTCCAATATTGAATCAGACATTGAGACCTAAAGAAGAGGAAAAGATGGAAGTGCTTCTTGAACTGCTTGACAAATGTCTTGGAAAAACCAAGGTATACAAACTTTATTGCAATATGGATATTGAGGCTGCAAAAACAGCCTACGAGGCAATGTGTGGGGAAAGACTGATGGATGTATTAAAGACTTCTATGATAAAAATAGAGCCGGTTATGAACGAGGTGCTGGACTCGGGAGGGGAGTTTAGAATGATAATCAAGGGAACCAGCATGCTGCCCTTGTTAAGGCAGGGTAAAGACTCTGTTGTATTGAAAAAGGAAAAGCCCCATAAGCATGATGTGGTACTGTACAAAAGAAGAAATGGAGCTTTTGTACTGCACAGGATAATTGGAAGGAATGAAAAAGGATTCATACTATGCGGTGACAACCAGTTTGCAAAGGAATATGGAATTGGGCCGGATGATATTATTGCGGTCGTCTCATATATTATCAGGGACGACAGGAGAATTGATAAAAAGTGTTTTAAATACAGACTCTATGTACGAACTCTTATGTTTAGAAGGTTGTATAAAAGGATTAAGTTTGCTGTCAGGAGAGTTGTGAAAGATTGATTAATGAAGGCAAATATATTGTAGAACTTATACGTTCAGTATTGGAAGAAAGAAAACCTGATGTGGATAATCTGCAGATCAGTTTTGAAAAGCTTTTCAAGTTGGCCGAACTTCATTATGTTACAGGCATTTGCTATAGTGCAATAAGGGATGTTTCATCAGTGCCTGAAGACTTACTTGCAAGAATGCGTAAAAGTTACGACATGACATGTGCAAAAGAGGCGATTCAGGAAATTGAGGTAAACATAATCCTTGAAAAGCTTGAAGCTTCAGGTATCAGGCATATGCCCCTTAAGGGGTTTGTTCTCAAAAACATTTATCCAAGGCCGGATATGCGATTGTCTGCAGATGTGGATATACTTGTAGACTCAGAAAAGACGGATGAAGTCGAGAAGATTATGGCAGGTCTTGGATACACTCTTATGTCAAAGGGAGTGCATCATGACGTATATCACAAGAAACCCGTGATGAATGTGGAGATGCACAAAAAACTCATGGCAGAATATGTGGAGATATTTGACTACTTTAAGGATGCTTGGGCCAAGGCTGTTAAAAAGGAAAACAGAGAATATGAGTACACGCAGTCTCCTGAAGACTTCTACATCTACCAAATGGGTCATTTGTACAAACATTATTCAAAAGGTGGTTCGGGTATCAGGTCCGTATTGGACACATATATTTACCTGAAAAAGTATGGCGATGTGCTGGACAGGGAATATCTTGACAAAGAGTTTGAAAAAATGGGAATACTGGATTTTGTATCAAACTTTGAGCAGCTGTCATTTGAATGGTTCGATGAGGGACGGGTTGAAGGCGACCTTTCTTTGTACATATTGTCCAGCGGTGTTTTTGGTACAAGGTTTCATTCTGTACTGTCCAGTACCATAAAAAAGTCATCGGGAGAGGAAAGCATAAAGAAACTTAAATCCAGGTATCTGATAAACAGAATATTTCTTCCTTTTGACAACATGAGAGTCATGTATCCTGTTCTGAACAAAGCACCTGTGCTTCTTCCATTATGTTGGGCTGCCAGGATAGCAAGGTTTTTGGTAAAGGGAAAAACCAGTATAAAGGATGAGTTAGAAGTGGTAGGAACCATAAGTGAGGACAATCTAAGAAAGATGAAGGAGATAAAAAAGGAATCAGGTATTAAATGAAATTTGGAGGAGAATAACATGATGGAAAGGATTGAGCATTGCCTGAAGGGAAAAGAGGATACAAGCCATATCTTTCCTTTCTTGTGGCTTCATGGTGAAGAGCATGACAGGCTGGTTGAAGAAATTGATGCGGTTTACAACAGTGGAATAAGGGAGATCTGTTTTGAAAGCCGCCCCTATGAGGATTTTTGCGGAGACAAATGGTGGGAGGATTTTGCATTCATGCTCCAGGAAGCCAGAAAAAGAAACATGAGAGTCTGGCTGCTTGATGACAAGCATTTTCCAACAGGGTATGCAAATGGTTCAATCGAAAAGAAATATCCTCATTTAAGAAGGAAATGCGTCCGCATAGAGTGTTTGGATGTGGCAGGTCCTGTAATTGGCTCTTCGTTTATTGCTGACAGATACGACAAGAATTCCGAGGAGCTTGTGTCTGTATCTGCGTATAGGAGAACAGGCAATGATGAGGAAGTTGACGGAAGAACCGGAGTTCTTCTTACAAGCAATGTGAAAAACGGACTGGTTTATTGGGATGTCCCGGAAGGTGTCTGGAGGGTTTTCTTTGTAATTAAGACCCAGAGGGGACCTGCACATTTCAAAAACTACATAGACATGTGCGATGAGGAATCCTGCCACGTAATGATAAAGGAAATATATGAGCCTCATTATGAGCGATTTGGAAAATACTTTGGGAATACCTTCAGGGGTTTCTTTTCAGATGAGCCTTGTTTTGCCAACAATATAGGTTCATATTACGATACTCTTGGTATACCCAGTCTAATTCTTCCCTGGCGAAATTACATGATTGAAATGTTGGCCAAAAGGGCAGATCTTTCTGCGGAAGAAGCTGAACTTCTGCTGCCTGGCTTGTGGTATGAAGTTTCGGGAAAGACATCCCGGTTAAGATATGCATATATGGAGACAGTTACCCATCTGTACAGGGATAACTTCAGCAGAATGATAGGAAATTGGTGCAGGGAAAGAGGGGTCTTGTACATAGGTCATGTAATTGAAGACATGAACACCCACATGAGGCTTGGGTACGGTTCGGGTCACTTTTTCAGAGCCCTGGATGGCCAGGACATGAGCGGTATTGATGTGGTTCTTCATCAAATTCTGCCTGGGATTACTGACATGATTAATAAAAGTTCTTCGTCAAGAGGTGTTGCCGATCCCAACTTTTTTATAAACACCCTGCCAAAACTGGGTGCTTCCTGTGCCCATCTGGATCCAAAGAAGAAAAACAGAGCCATGGTGGAGCTTTATGGCGCATATGGGTTTGCAGAAGGGCTTTCGGTGATGAAGTACCTTACTGACTTGATGCTGGCAGGCGGCATGAATCATTTTGTGCCCCATGCTTTTACTGCAAAGGATAATGATCCTGACTGTCCACCGCATTTTTATGCCAATGGCAGAAATCCACAGTTCCCTTCTTTCAAACTCCTTATGGAATATTTGCAAAGGGCAAGCCATGTTCTTTACGGAGGAGTGCATGTGGCCAACGCTGCAGTATTCTATAATGCTGAAGGTGAATGGTGTGGTGGGAAGTACAGACTGTTCCAGGACGTTGCGTCAGTGCTTGCCAAGGCACAGATTGATTTTGATATAGTTCCTGCTGATGCTTTGGAGAATGCAGTTGTAAAGGATGGAAAACTTGTTGTAAATGAAGAGAAGTTTGATGCTCTTGTCATATCCTACAGCGAAGTTCTTCCCAAAAAACTTCTTGAGATATTTGATTCTTTGGCAAGGAAAGGTCTTTGTGTAATATTCACGGATGACTATCCTGACAGAACGGAAGAGAACTTTGAAAGTGAGGAAGAGCTTATTGCAATACGCAAGAATACAAGAAAGCTTGTTGAGAGGTGTATAACGGTTCCAACAGACATGGTTGCTTCTTACTTCAAGGAAAAAGGTTTTGTTGATGTGGAACTCAAGGACCCAAATCCATATACCAGGGTACTGCACATGTCTGAAGATGATGGGGATGCGTACTTTTTCTTCAACTTGTCCATGGAAAAGGATGTGGATACAAAGGTATACTTTAGGAACAACAGGTTTGCAAATTTCTATGAGTACGATATTTGGAACAACAAGGTGTATAAATATCCTGTGGACAAGGATGAAGCAAGGCTTGTGTTGCCCAAAGGACAGGCAGTGTTGTTGTTTGCATGTAATGACGAGTTTGAGGATGCACCAGCCAAACAATATGACTTTGATTTCAAGAAGTTGAATGCCGATTTCGATGTTTATTTAATTGAAAGCAATAATAAAATGTATTACGACAAAATGGAATCAGGCAAACTCAGGAATTTGGCCGTTGAAAAAAGTGAGTTTTGCGGTGTGATTCGTTACGAATGCAAAATTGAGACGCATGACAGTGTTAAGTATATTAAATTGGGTGTTGTTGGTGAAATTGCCCAATTGTATGTGAATGACACATACTGCGGGACATGCATATCCCATCCGTATGTTTTTGATGTGTCCAAGGCATGGAAAAAGGGTGAAAACTCCCTTGTCATTGAAGTTACAACCAACCCCGGTTACATGATCAGGGATAACTTTTCAAGGATGCTTTACCTGCCGCCAATGGGATTGATAGGACCTATAGAGTATAGTGAATAAGGAGGTTAAACATGACACCACAGGAATTGCACATGGCAATAGCAAGGGAAAGAGTATTACCCTATTCTTTTGATGAAACAAAGAATTTTAACTGTCAGAAAGAGAAGGTGTATGACAAGCTGCTTGAGCTTTTGGGAATGCCGGAAAAGATGGTAGATCCGAAGCCAATCATCGAGTTTGAGAAAATGGAGCATGAAGAATTTGATGAAATAAGATTCAAGTATGAGAGTGAACCTGGTTTCTTTATACCTGCACACTTGATACTTCCAAAGGAGAGAAAGGGTAAGCTTCCTACAGTTATTTGCCTGCAGGGCCATTCCTCCGGAATGCACAGGTCTTTAGGAAGAGTGAAGTATACAAATGATGTGGAAGGGGATGTGGGAGACAGAGCCTTTGCCTTGCAGGCGGTCAAACGCGGTTATGCCTGCGTAATCATGGAACAGAGGGGGTTTGGTGAGCTTAAAGGCATTGAACAGGATGGCGGCACCAATTGTTTGCATATGTCCATGCAGGCAATACTGCTTGGAAGAACTTTGTTGGGAGAAAGATGCTTTGATGTTTCAAGATTGATAGATGCACTTGAACAGTTTGAAATGCTTGACTTGAACAGGCTTGGAATAATGGGCAACTCAGGTGGAGGCACAACTTCTTTCTATGCAGCTTGTGTCGATTCAAGGATCAAAGTATGCATGCCTTCTTGTTCTTTCTGCCCGTATTATGAGTCGATCATAAGTATCCAGCACTGTACATGCAATTATGTTCCAGGAATGCTTGAGTATATGGAGATGCAGGATCTGGCAGTCCTGATAGCACCAAGAGCATTGATAGTGGTTTCAGGCAAGGATGATGAGATATTCCCTCTTGATGGAGTGAAAAGAGGATTTGAAGTGGTGAAGAAAATATACAGAGCTTGTGGAGCGGAAGACAACTGCCAGCTCGTTATTGGTGATGGAGGACATAGATTCTTTGCAGACATATCATGGCCAGTATTTGACCGATATATTTGATATAATAATTGAAAACGCCGGAGTCTTTTGTATAATTAACAAAAGAACAGAATAGGAGGACGGCATGAGCAAGGACAAGTATATTGCAAGACGTTATGATACTCCGCTTAGGGATATTGAGTATACGAAGATTGTGTATGGCAGTGGCAAATATGGCAGAGATACTGTAAAGCTGATGAAGGAAGTTGAGGAAAGGGATTATCCAAAAGAAATGGATTACAGTATCTTTATCGGAGAGATGCATGGTCATACTAATTTGTCTGACGCAATTCCAGATATCGATACATATTTCAAAACAGCAAGAAATGTGGCCAAGTTGGACTTTGCAGCCATAACCGACCATGACCACGGCGGAGTATTTTCTAGTGAGCTGTGGGGAGAAAAATGGGAAATTACAAAACAGAAAGCAAGGGAGTACTACCAACCCGGCAAGTTTACCACCATTCTTGGATATGAAAGGGATTCATACCCTTGGTACAACAATCTTGTAATCTATTATAATTCTCATGATGGTGAACTGTTCAGAGGAGAAACCGATGGTGAGATAACTAGAGAGGAACTGATGGATTTGCTGAAGCGGGATGATGTAATTCTTGTTCCTCACACCACCAGTTTTCTTGATTCGGGTACGGATTTTTACAGCATACCAAATGAGCTTATGACTCCTTTGATTGAGGTATACTCAAGATGGGGAGCGGATGAGTATTTTGACAATCCTTATCCCGTCAGAATTGGTACAAGGGGCGGATTCTGGCAGGATGCTCTGAGGAAGGGGGCCAGGATGGGCTGCATATGTGGTTCTGATGACCATCATGGTACACCTGGATTGATTACTGAACGTGCCCATGCAAATTTGACGTATAAATACCCGGGGCTTACGGGAGTGCTGGCAAAAGAAAACACGGTTTCCTCCATTTTTGAAGCTCTAAAGGCAAGACGCTGTTATGGCTTTATGGGCGGAAGGATATATATCGATTTTAGGATTAACGGCCACTATATGGGAGAAGAGTTTGATTCCATGGAGGAAAGACAAATTTACTTCAAAGTGGACGCGGATGCGGAAATTAAGAGAATAACGCTTGTCAAAAATCTTGAAGATTATATGTACTTCCTTGGATACAGCAATACACACACCTATAAAAAACTTGTCTATGATTATGACAAGGTCAACGAAACGGATATATATTATCTTCGTGTTGAACTTGTAGATGGAAGGTTTGCATGGACAAGTCCCATATGGATAAATAAATGCTGATTTCTGAAATGCGAAGATAGGTGAGTAATATGAGTACATATTCATTGCCGCCTGTTAAAAAGGGAACAAGACTTGAGTACAAGCACTTTCCAACCCGCATGCAGCTTTTTGTTTATCGCAACTGGGGCGTGGTGGATGCAGATGTGCTTGCAGAGGTTTTGTCCACAACAAGAGAAACGGTTGTGCAAATTGCACATGACATGGGGCTTGAGGATTGTGTTGTAAGCAAGGAATGGCTTGAGAAAGGCTACATAACAATTATTCGAGCAAACTGGCATCTCCTTCCATACAATCAACTTTGCAAACTGCTTGGCTGGAGTGAGGAAAAGCTTGCATACATTTTGAAGGAAGATGACTTTTTATCCCACAAGCTTGGAGCCTTCAAGCCTGATATTTCCGAGGTTGTGTATACGCCTTTGACAGAAGAACAAAGACAGAGGACAAAGAGAATAAAAGAAATAACTTTACAGGCAAAAAGCATGCTTGAAGATCCCGCATCCATGCCCTTTGACTTTAGCCCTGTTTTTAAGAGAATAAGTGAAAGTGTTGGGGATGGCAGTGGTGACAACGTGTTTGAAGAAAGAATCGTATACTCATACTGTGCCCTTTATGGAGATACCCTGTCCAGTATCGATGCAATAGACTCATCCTTTCCTGATGAGCTATTGGAAGCATATATGAAGATTGGAATCAACGGAGTATGGATGCAGGCGGTAATGTATATGCTGGTTCCGTTTCCCTTTGATTTTAATTTGTCCTCAGGTTATGAGAAGAGACTTGATGGCCTTAATTATCTTGTCAACAAATTGAAGAAGTATAATATCAAGCTGTATTTGTATCTTAATGAACCCCGTTCCATGCCAGAAGAGTTCTTTGTAAAGTATCCGGAACTAAAGGGCGAGGAGGAACTGGGGTTCTTTGCCATGTGCACATCCGCACCAGAGGTAAAGGAATACATCAGAAACGGGTGTGCATTTCTTGCCAGGAAGGCTCCTGGTTTGGGAGGTTTTATCACCATTACCGCATCTGAAAACCTTACGAACTGTTATTCGAGAACTGCTCCCGACAGGATAAAGTGTGAAAGGTGCAAGAAAAGGTCTTTTGCCGAAGTAATTGCAGAGGTTAACAGATTAATATATGAAGGGGTATCAAGTGTAAGCAGTGACATGAAGGTAATTGCCTGGTCCTGGGCATGGAAAGACCAGACGGAAAACATAGTCAAGCTGCTTCCGCCTGGTATTACTGTAATGGGAGTAAGTGAAGAAGGAGTAACGAAGAATATAGGTGGGGTTGAAACCAGCGTCATCGACTATTCAATATCAGTGGTGGGACCAGGAAGTCATGCCATAAGCACATGGAGAAAAGCAAAGGAAAAAAACATGCGCGCAATGGCAAAGATACAAGCAAACTGTACCTGGGAGTGTGCATCAGTTCCGTTTATTCCTGCCTTTGATCTGGTCTACAAACATGTAAAAGGAATTATTGAAACCAATTTGGTGGACGGGATCATGATGGGTTGGACTTTGGGCNNTACACTGATTATGCTGAAATACATGTTTGAGGCGAAAAACATGCCAACCTTGGATGAGTTGTATGAAATGATTTTTTCACCCAAAATTATTCCTCAAATCAGGAAGGCGTCGAAATTGTTCAGTGAGGCGTTTAATGAGTTTCCATTCTCTCTTGAAACCGTATACCATGCTCCTCAAAATTTCGGACCTGGGAACCTATTGTTTGAAGAAAAAGCAAATTTCAAGGCAACAATGATTGGATTTCCTTACGATGATATTGACAGCTGGAGACACACGTTTCCTGCGGACGTGTTTGTCTATCAATTGAAGAAGCTAAGTGAAACATGGCGTATGGGTATTATGGAGCTTGAGAATGTGGACAGGGAAAATCCGATAGTTGCAGATGTGGTGGATTGTGCCAAGGCTCTTTACTGTCACTTCAGATCCACATATTTGCAAGCATTGTTTGTTGTAAAAAGGGATAGGGGAGAGGATGTCCTGTCAATATTGGAAGAGGAAAAAAGTTTGTGTTTGGAACTTGTTAACATCATGGCGGGAAATCCCATGATTGGGTATGAATCATCAAACCACTACTTCTATACAAGGGCTTCTCTTTTGGAGAAATATGTGTGTTGTGAATATCTGATAGAAAGGTTTAAAGGAAGGGATGGAGATGAGACTGAATATTACGTATAATGTATCGCCAAGAAGATTGTTGCTTGACGAGACTGTATCTAAAAGCCTGGATAAAATGAGAAGAGCAGGAGTGGAAACCATTTATCTGTTTGGATATTTTTATGGAGAGTTTGAGTCGGACCCGGAACATATCGCAAAAGCAAAGAAGCGGCTGGAAGAGGAAGGTTTTACAACGGGTGTTATAAATGTTCCACTTGGTCATGGGGGTAATGCACTTGACCCGGATGATCCTGGCATCAATCTTGAAATTGGAAGGGGATGGAGGATGACCATGGATTCCTCGGGCAGGTACAGAATGAATACCACCTGTATTGAGGATGTAATGATAGAGGATACGAAGAAAGCAAACATGGTATTTCATGAAATGGGATTTAGGAATTATTTCAACGATGATGACCTGAGATTAGGGCAATGGGGTCCTGAACTGCAAGGGTGCTACTGCGATTATTGCATGAAGGAGTTTGATTCAATTATTGGAAGAAAAGTAACGAGAGAGGAAATTGCATCCATGAAGAATGAAGAACTTGCAGAAGCCTGGATGGATTATCAATGCGTCAAGATTCTCCGTTTTCTTTTGGAAACCACACCAAAAGGAGCAAGAAATGGCATAATGGTAATGCACAACGGTGACAGACGTCATGGAATTGACATTCCTTTACTTAGAAGACATATGCCAGACAACTTGGTTTTCAGGGTAGGGGAAGCTCATTTTGACGACATTGCTTTTTCAAACAAAGCGGGATATGATAGCATTGAAAGAAGCATAAAAAGGCATATGGCTTTGGTTGGAGACTATAGGATATGCTATAGCGAAACGACATGTTATCCCAAAAACGCACTTTCTCCCGAGAACTGGATTGAGAAGATGAAACTGGAGATAAAGTGCGGTCTTCGCAATTTGTATCTGATGAGCGGAGCATGGTTCTTTGAAGACCCGTATTGGGACGCTCTTGAAAAGTCTCTTGCAGAACTCAGGTACCTTGCTGAAACTACAGAGATACCTGAATATACAATGCCCGAGTTCACATGGGTATGGTAAGTCATTTGTTTTGTATAAAAGTTTGTCCGTATTGTATAATACATGCCGGCCAGTCTGTTGTATATTAAATGTATACAAAAAAACAATGGACATAGAAAGGGTATGATATTATGAAAAGGCTTATGGCAAGTCTTTTGGCTTTATGTATCCTTTTGTCATGTACTGTTCTTATCGTTAATGCAGAAGAGAACGAGTTCGTGAAGAAGGAGAACCTTGCAATAATGGAAGGTTGTACATACAGCTGGTCGGGCACATGGCAAAACAACGGGGTAGACTCGGAAGCAGGCGACCCGGGTCACAAGTGTTTTGATGGCAACGTGGATACCAAATGGGGAAGTGCCGATGTTGCCAACGGAGATCAGTGGGTATTGGTACGATTCCCGGAAGCGGTAACTGTTGATGGTTTCAAACTCTGGCAGGATAATGGACCATGGACCAATATAACTGGGTTTAAGATTCAGGTTCAGAAGAATTCTGACACTTGGGAAGATGTTTATGAGTCTGAGGTATTTACTGAGAAGTGGAGAGAATTTGAATATACCTTCGAAACACCATTAACAATAACTGCGTTCAGAGTATACCTTCCTGCTGACAAAGCAGGCGGAAAGTCTGCAGTAGAGCTTACCGAGGTACAGGTGTACAAATATCACAGGTACTCATATGGTAATGGAAATGGAAATACTCAGCTTGAATACGATGCTGAAACCAAAACAGAGCTGCCACTGGATGGTGCTGCTACGGATGCTTCATCAACCAATAATCCTTCCTCTAATGCGATTGACGGCAGCAACAACACCAAGTGGTCGACCATAGGCAGCAGCGTGCCGCAGTGGATCCAGATTATTCTGCCAGTGGTTGAAAATCTTTCCGGATTTAGATTGGTTGCTGACTTCAATTGGACGGATATCCGCGCATATTATGTTGAAGTTGCTACCAAAGATGGATG
>LSQX01311598.1_pt2 | contig 14276 bp, 10 predicted proteins | sample 654561 | NCBI WGS metagenome assembly LSQX01 (sample SAMN04489861, study PRJNA283612) | anaerobic digester metagenome | isolation source: 4 biogas reactors fed with cattle manure at either 37C or 55C with and... | place: Denmark: Kongens Lyngby | collected 2014
CACCATTAAGCACCTGTGAATTAGCACAGCCTACCCAACGGAGCATCCACCATAAGCGTGCGGCGAACATGCTATTGCAATCATCATACACAACGTAATGATCATTTGATTGCATACCGCGACTAGCTAATACAGCCGCAAAATCTTCACGCTCAGGTAAAGGATGGCGACCATTAGTCCCTGTAGGTGTAGTAGACAGGTCCGTATCTATATCAAAAAATACAGCACCAGGAATATGTCCTTCTAAATAAGCAGCACGCCCAAACTCTGGGTCTTGCAAGCTGCTACGTACATCAATCACATGCAATTTGTTGTCTGCACCACCAGATTGAAGTAAGTCTTTTAAGCCGTGTGCTGGAATTAATGGATTCATCGCTGACCTCTTACTGTTATTTTAGTTTTAAATTGATTTGCATCGTATAGACAAGATTATCCTAAAACAAAGAACAATGTCAAAGCGTCTTTTTATTTCTAACTAACGTCTGCTATGGGGTGTACTTCACTTGCTTTGCGACTTTGAATTACGGTTGCCACAGCTGATAAAACACCGGCAGCAATCACCCCTAAAATACCAATCCAAACCCACAAATCAGGGACGTCTTCCCAAAACAGTACGCCCAAGAAAACCGCAAAGACAATGGTCATATACTGCAATACCGCTGAGAATATCGTGGAACCTGAGCCATAAGCTTGAGTCACACATAATTGGCCCACCATACCACTGAGGCCCACTACAATTAATGCTGCCCATGATTGTACTGAAACATCATGAATAGCATTATGATCAAAAACTATTAAGCCGACTAAGGTAACGACTACTGAAAAATAAAATACCACTAACCATGTCGACTCGCCTAACTCACCTAAGGAGCGAATTTGCATCATGGCACAAGCTGCGCAGATCCCCGAACCTAAACCTAAGGCCACAGCAAACAGCTGATCCTCCGCAATGCTAGGTCTTAATACCAAAATCACTCCTGCAAAACCTAATAAACAGGTGAGGAAACGAAACCAATCTCTTTTTCCCTCTACCCCCTTGATAAATACCCATAAGCCTATAAATAAAGAGGAGGTATAGTTTAATGTGGTGGCAGTTGCAAGTGGCAATACGGAGTAGCAGTAAAACACCATCGCTAAAGCAGACACCCCAAATATATTTCTTAAAATATGTAGTCTTAAGCTTTTAGGACGTAATGAGTGCTTAGTTAGCACTGCCCAAATAAATATTAATACTACCGAGGGTAAACCACGGGCAATAATGGTTAGCGCCAAAGGTATATTCATCTCTCCCAAAAACTTAACACCCGCCCCCATAAAGGCAAACATTAACGATGCTAATAACATCCAGAGAGAATGCATATAAACCCCTTAAAAACAAATACACTTAAATACTGACACTTTGCTAATATTTTGCGCTTGATATTGTCATTAATGAGCGCATAAAATCTAAGATCTATTTTATCCTTTGTCGATTAAATTAAAAACGGAAATCATACAATGCGAATCCTTTTATTTTTAGCTACTAACTTAGCCATTATTTTAGTGCTATCAATTACTACTAGCATCTTCGGTTTAAACCGCTGGCTTACTGAAAATGGGATTGATTACACATCCCTATTAGTCTTTGCCTTAATTGTCGGTTTTACCGGTTCAATTATTTCTTTACTAATTAGTAAACCAATGGCAAAAATGAGCACTCGCGCTCGCGTCATTGACCCTAATAACCCAGCCAACAGACAAGAGGCTTGGTTAGTTGAAACGGTATCTCAATTTGCGCAACGTGCTGGCATTGGTATGCCTGAGGTAGCTATTTATGATGGCGCACCTAACGCTTTTGCTACTGGTGCTTTTAAAAATGATGCCTTAGTTGCAGTCTCCACTGGCCTTTTACAAACCATGAGTGAAGAGGAAGTTGCTGCCGTCTTAGGCCATGAAATTGCTCACGTTGCTAATGGCGATATGGTGACCATGACTCTTATCCAAGGGGTGGTTAACACCTTTGTGATCTTCCTAGCGCGCGTCGTTGGTTATTTTGTGGATCGCGCTGTTTTTAAAAATGACCGCGAAGGCACGGGCCCAGGTTATTTTATTACCGTGATCGTGCTAGAAATTATCTTCGGTGTAGTGGCTTCAATGATTGTGGCTTGGTTCTCACGTCAACGTGAATTTAGAGCCGATGCTGGTGCCGCTCAACTCATGGGCACCCCTAGCTCAATGATTAAGGCTTTACAGCGCTTGCAGCAACTACAAGAAGGTGAATTGCCTAAGAATATCCAAGCCCTAGGTATTTCAAATCACGCTAAATTAGCAAGCTTATTTGCGACTCACCCACCTTTAGAGGTTCGCATTCAAGCCTTAGCTAAATAATCACTTATTTAGTTCACAAAAAAATCACCGCCTCAGATTGAAGCGGTGATTTTTATTTTGTAAGTACTATATTAAATTAAAACCACTTAAGCTTTATTCAGCATCGCGCCAGTTGTCACCTACGGCAACCTCGGCCACTAAAGGCACACTTAAGGTCGCAACCTCACTCATGAGTCGAGGTAAGGCCTCACGCATTAGCTCTTTTTCTGCTTCAGGCACCTCAAGTACCAATTCGTCATGCACCTGCATGATCATGCGTGACTCAAGCTTTTCCTTTTCGATAAAGTCTTGCACTGACACCATCGCCATTTTAATAAGATCAGCGGCTGTGCCCTGCATTGGCGCGTTAATGGCTTGACGTTCGGCATTAGCTCGACGAGGACCTTTGGCGCCTTGAATCTCAGTAAACCATAGGCGACGGCCAAAGCTTGTTTCTACAAAGCCGTTATCGGTGGCCTCTTTTTTAATGCGATCCATATAATCGGCAACTCCTGGGTAACGTGCAAAGTAGCGATCAATATAGAGCTTAGCTGCATCGCGCGTAATACCTAAAGTATTAGCCAAACCAAAGACACCCATACCATAAATCAGGCCGAAGTTAATGGTCTTAGCCGAGTTACGTTGTTCAGAGGTCACATCATCTAAGTTTTCAACTGAGAAAACCTCAGCCGCGGTACTACGGTGAATATCCTTACCCTCTTCGAAGGCTTTACGTAAACCCTTATCACCCGAAATATGCGCCATGACACGCAATTCAATTTGAGAATAGTCAGCCGCCATAATGACATTGCCCGGCTCGGCCACAAAGGCACTACGAATACGACGCCCCTCCTCGGTACGCACCGGTATATTTTGTAAGTTTGGCTCAGAAGATGATAAACGTCCGGTCACCACCGATGCCTGTGAATAGCTTGTATGCACACGACCAGTTGCAGGCCAAATCATGGTTGGTAACTTATCGGTATACGTCGATTTGAGTTTAGCTAAGCTACGATACTCTAAAATCAATTTAGGTAAAGGATAGTTCTCGGCTAATTTTATTAGAACCTCCTCATTGGTAGATGGTGCACCACTAGGCGTTTTCTTTTCTACTGGCAGACCCATTTTTTCGAATAAAATCACGCCCAGCTGACGCGGCGAATTTAAATTAAACTCCTCACCCGCAAGCTCATAAGCTTGTTGCTCTAACTCATCTAAGCGCTCAGCAAAAACGCGGCTCTGCTCGAGTAATGACTTTTCATCTAATTTAACGCCATTGCGCTCCATCGTTGTGAGCACGGGTGACACCTGCATCTCTAATTCATAAATACGCTTAAAGCCCTCTTGAGCTTCAATTAAAGGTAGCATCACCTCAAATAAGCGTAGCGTCATGTCGGCATCTTCACAAGCATATTGAGAAGCCTTATCAATAGGCACTTGATCAAAGGTGATGGCTTTTGCCCCCTTGCCACAAATCTCCTCATAGCTAATACCTTTGAGACCGAGGTAACGCTGCATGAGCTCCTCCATGCCCACACGCTTGGAAGAGTCTAAAACATAGGCCATTAACATGGTGTCATGCTTAATACCTTTTAGGGTCACACCCTCATTAGCTAAAACATGAGCATCAAATTTAGCATTTTGTAGCACCTTATTAGCTTTGTCATTTTCAAGCCAAGGACGTAAACGCTCTAATACTAATGCTTTGTCTAATTGCTCTGGTTGCTCATCTAACATGGAGCCATTGTGCCCTACTGGTACATACCAACCCTGGCCCGCTTTAACCGACATGGATAAGCCGACCAAACGGGCAGACATCGAATAAAGACCATTAGTTTCAGTATCTAAGGCAACAATATCGGCCTTTTCAACGGCTTGAATTAACTTATTTAATTGAGCTTCAGTGGTAACAGTTGTGTAATCAATCTTTTTAGGCTCTTCGGGAATCAGATCAACTTGCACTCTACCGTCTTGCTCTGGAATAGCATCTGGATCACCAGTTAGCTCTTGCAACCATCTGCGGAAACCGTATTTATCGTAAATCGCTATTAAAGCCTCTTTGTCTTGCTTTAAAGGACGCAAATCATCAGGCGTATCGATTTCCTCGGGTAACTCACAATCATCTTTGATCGTCACTAAGCGTCGAGTCATCTCAAAATTAGGAATAAACTCGCGAAGATTATTACCAGCTACTCCTTTAATTTCATCAGCATGAGCAATAAGATTATCTAAGGTGCCATATTCGTCTAACCACTTAGCGGCGGTTTTAGGACCCACCTTAGGCACACCAGGAATATTATCCGAGGCATCGCCCATCAACATGAGGTAGTCGATAATTTGCTCGGGTTTAACACCATAACGCTCTTTGACACCCTCAACATCCATGACTTGGTTGCTCATGGTATCAATTAAAGTCACGCCCTCATGGACCAATTGGGTCATATCCTTATCACTTGTTGAAATAATAGAGTCAATGCCATTATCAGTGGCTTTTTTAGCTAAAGTCGCAATGACATCATCAGCCTCTACCCCATCAACGACAATCACCGGCCAACCCATGGCACGAATTGCATCATGAATGGGTTTTATCTGAGAACGTAGATCATCAGGCATTGGCGGACGATTGGCTTTATACTCTTTATAAATATCGTCTCTAAAGGTCTTACCCTTAGCATCAAATACACAAGCCATATAATCGGGATTATAATCTTGGTTTATTTTGCGCATCATGTTCATAACGCCATAAAGAGCGCCTGTGGGATCTCCCAAGGCATTTCTTAAATTTGGCATAGCAAAAAATGCACGATATAAATAACTTGAGCCATCCACAAGTAATAAGGTTTTTTTCATGTCCACCAGTAAAGAAAAATTAACTGCAAATTCTGATCTTACAGTAGAAGATAAAGCTGAACAGGCTAAACGCGTTAGTCACACAGAAATGAAGCAAGTAGAAGCATCCAAGGCGAAAACCATTCAAGGTCAGCTCTCGGAAATCTCAAAAGAACTAGCGACTGCAGCGGAACACCTAATTCACCTTAATAAAGCGGTGAGCATTTTTGGTAGTGCTCGCGCGCCTAGAGATTCTTTTTACTATAACAAAACAATAGAAATCAGTAAATTACTTGCCCAACAAGGCTTTAGCATTATTTCTGGCGGTGGCCCTGGCATTATGGAAGCCGCCAATAAAGGCTCCTTTGAAGCGGGCGGCCATAGCGTGGGTTTAAATATTAAATTACCCAATGAGCAACATGACAATCCTTATCAATCTGACAGCATTTATTTTAAGTACTTCGTCTCGCGCAAAACGACGTTCTTTATGAATAGCTCGGGATACATCATGATGCCGGGCGGTTTTGGCACCATGGATGAGGTCTTTGAGACCCTCACTCTTATACAAACAGGCAAGGCCCATCGCGCTCCCATCGTTTTTGTGGGTAGTGAGTTTTGGTCTGGACTAGTTGATTGGATTAAAGAGCAGTTAATTGGTTGTGGTTATATTTCTGCTCACGATATGGATCTCTTTATTATTGAAGATGATCCTAAGAAAATCGTTGCCTATATCACAGCAAAATATGACGAGTATTGTTTAAGCTCTGATTGCTTTGGCTTAAGATAATTTCTATAATTTCTATAAATAAAAAATGACGCCCCACTATTAATTAGTTGGTGCGTCATTTAACCCTATTTTTGAGTTTGTTCGAGGTTATCCTCTTGCTCTTTTGCTGGTGGTCTGCAAGTCAAGTGCACTGATTGCGCCTTAACATTAGTTTTTCTAAGTTCAGCTTTAAGCTGTTCACTAATATACTTTTCTCGACGCACATCAATTTCAACTACCTCACCCTCATACTCATCGCAGGCCTTTTTTAGGCGCTCTATACAAATTGCCACATCCACTTCTACACAAGTGGCCTCAAAATGCACATCGCCCTCGGTATACATTGGTTTGGTTTTACAAGCGCTAAGAGCTAGCATCACAGTTAAGCATAAAGAGAGCAAATACAACGTTGGAGTGGAGTGAGATTTCATAGCTTTCATATTGATTGGTTTAGCCTTAGCTTATTGATTAGTTTTAAAGGCAATAGGGGTTATAATGGAGTGTTTATATTTAAGAGCAAAAAGTGATCTTAAAAAAACTCTAAGTATTGACACTTTTAGGTTCCTAAGTAATTCTAATTTTTATCACTATTATCTTTAGAAGTCTATCTATGCAAGAACAATATCATGCTTCTGCTATTGAAAAAGAAGCGCAGAACTTTTGGCAAGAACAAGATGTATACCGTGTCGTAGAAGGCGCCAAAAACGCTGCTGGCGAGGAAAAACCAAAATACTACGCTTGCTCCATGTTGCCTTATCCAAGCGGCAAACTACATATGGGCCACGTCAGAAACTACACAATCAATGACGTGATGGCACGCCAACTCCGCATGCGTGGCTATAACGTATTAATGCCAATGGGTTGGGATGCCTTTGGTATGCCTGCCGAAAACGCGGCCATTAACTCTAAGGTGCCGCCTGCAAAGTGGACTTACGACAACATTGCTTATATGAAAAAGCAAATGCAAGCCATGGGCTTGGCCATCGACTGGTCACGCGAAATGTGCGCTTGCGACCCAGAGTATTACCGCTGGAACCAATGGCTATTTTTAAAAATGCTAGAAAAAGGCATTGCTTACCGTAAAACACAGGTAGTTAACTGGGACCCTGTCGACCAAACAGTACTAGCTAATGAGCAAGTAATTGACGGTCGTGGCTGGCGTTCAGGTGCACTCGTTGAAAAACGCGAAATCCCTGGTTACTACTTACGTATTACCGATTACGCCGAGGAATTACTCGATTACACCAAAAACCACTTAACTGGTTGGCCAGAGCGTGTACGCTTAATGCAGGAAAACTGGATTGGTCGTAGCGAGGGTGTACGTTTTGCCTTTACTCACAACATTCGTAACGAGCAAGACGAGCTTATTCAAGACGGTCGCATGTATGTATTTACTACACGTGCCGACACAATTATGGGTGTGACCTTCTGTGCAGTTGCCCCTGAGCACCCACTAGCAACTGAGGCTGCACGTCGCTGTAACAAAGTCGCTACCTTTATCGAAGAAGCAATCAAAGGTGGTACTAGCGAGGCTGATTTAGCCACCAAAGACAAAGAAGGTATTCCTACGGGTCTTACAGTGACCCACCCTATTACAGGTCAAGAAATTGATGTTTGGGTTGGTAACTACGTCTTAATGAGCTACGGTGACGGCGCAGTTATGGCCGTACCAGGTCACGATGAGCGCGACTTTGAGTTTGCCTTAAAGTACAACTTAAAAATCACTCAAGTTATCGATGTTAAGGGTCAAGAGTACTCTGATCAAGAGTGGCAAGATTGGTACGCTGAAAAAGAAGGCGCTAAACTAATTAACTCGGGTGAATACGATGGTTTAAGTCCAGCAGAAGCCGTTGATAAGATTGCCGAATTCATGGTCGAAAAAGGTCTAGGTGAGAAAAAGGTAACCTGGCGTATCCGCGACTGGGGTATTTCTCGTCAGCGCTATTGGGGTACACCAATTCCTATTATTCACTGTGAATCGTGTGGCCCAGTACCAGTGCCTGAAAAGGATTTACCGGTTGTTTTACCAGAGCATTTAATTCCAGATGGTAGTGGTAACCCACTCAACAAATGTGAGGAATTCCTTAATGTGTCTTGTCCTTCGTGTGGTGGCGATGCACGCCGTGAAACTGACACCATGGATACCTTCGTTGACTCATCTTGGTACTTTATGCGTTATGCCTCAGCTAATAACAACGAAGCGATGGTTGATGAGCGCAATAACTACTGGATGCCAATGGACCAATACATTGGTGGTATTGAGCACGCAGTAATGCACTTACTTTATGCTCGCTTCTGGACCAAAGCCATGCGCGATATGGGCCTTCTCAATTATGACGAGCCATTTGTGAAGCTACTATGTCAAGGTATGGTATTAAACCACATCTACTACCGACGTAATGAGCTAGGTGGTCTAGAGTACTTTGCACCAAGCGATGTAGAAAATGTTTACGATGACAAGGGCAATATTATCAGCGCCAAATTAAAGAGCGATGGCTCTGAGATTCAATACGATGGTATTGGTACCATGTCTAAATCCAAAAACAATGGTATTGACCCACAGCAGTTAATCGACGACATGGGTGCTGATACGGCGCGCCTATTTGTGATGTTCACTAGCCCTCCAGAGCAAACTCTCGAATGGTCTGGTAGTGGTGTGGACGGTTCAAACCGCTTTTTACGTCGCTTATGGAATTACTGCTTTAAGCATCAGGATCAAATCCGCAAGGGTCAAGATAACTTTGATTGGGCTGCTCAAGAGAATCTCGATCAAGCGATTAAGGATTTACGCCTCGAAACCCACGCATTATTAAAGCAAGCCGATTACGACTACACACGTATTCAGTACAACACGGTTGTATCTGCCAATATGAAGTTATTAAACGTACTCGAAGCGGCTAAACTACCTGATAATGACTTATCCAACCATGCAATTCGTGAGTCCGTCTCAATTATGTTGCGTATGCTCTACCCTGTGGTGCCACATATTACATGGCATATTTGGCGTGAGCTTGGTTTAGTTGAGTCTTATGGTGACTTATTAGATGCAGCTTGGCCTACGGTTGATGAGGCGGCACTAGTGGCTGATGAGATCGAATTAATGCTACAGGTTAATGGTAAGTTACGAGGTTCAATTATGGTCCCTAATGGCGCTGAAAAAGAGCTCATCGAAGAAACAGCTCGTTCTCATGCAGCGATTGAGCGCTTCCTCGAGGGGCGTCCAGTTAAGCGCGTTATTGTTGTTCCTGGCCGTCTCGTTAATGTGGTTGGATAGAGATTATGATTAATAAGGCATCTCATTTGCGTCCTAGTGCTGCAGTAGTTAATTTTAAGAAATACAGTTTCTTTTTTTTAATTTTGCTAGTGGCACTAAGCTTAGCTGCTTGTGGCTTTAAATTACGTGGTGCTTCACCATTGCCATTTAACAGCCTATATACCAACATTAGCAGTCAAAGCGCCTTTGGTATACAAATAATTCGCGGTATTAGAGCCAATTCACCTCATACTGCCATTGTTAATGATCCCAATGAGGCCGAGGTTCGTTTGATTCAAATCAGCTCTCGTCGCACACGTAAGGAGATGTCCTTAGATGTTAATGGTAAGGTAGAGGAATACGAATTAGGCTTATACATTAGCTTTACCTTGGTTGATAACGAGGGTAATGCTTTACTAGAGCCAACCACCCTCTCCAACTTACGTTTATTACCTTATGATGAAAATGATTCAGCGGCAAAGGCAGCAGAGATGGAGCAGCTTTATGCCGATATGGAACGTCATATTGCTAATGCCATGCTGCAACGAATTACTGCTGATGAGGTAATTCATCGCTATCGTCAATTTCATTAACATCAATTAATGGCTAATTTCAATCCTGATCGCATCGACTTCAAACAAGAGCCCTCTCCTCTCTACCTTATTGAGGGGGATGAGCTCTTGTTGAGAATCGAGGCAGTAGACACGCTGAGAAAATGGGCTTTAGAACACGACTATAGTGAGCGCAGCTCCCTCAGTTTAAGCGCTACCGATGATTGGGATGTGATTGAAGAGTTCACTCAAAGCCTTTCTTTATTTTCAGAGCGCAAACTTTTAGAGCTTGTCATTCCAACAGGCAGACCAGGTCGCAAAGGTAGTGACGCTTTGACGCGATTAGCCGAGCACGTACAACAAGGGCAACTAGTAGACACTATCGTCATCATTAGTTTGCCAAAACTTGATTACCAAACGGCCAGAGCCAAATGGTGGACTACACTCAAGTCCACGGCTCAATACTATGAGTTGCCGGTCATACAACGCGAGCAATTGCCAAACTGGATTAATCAACGCTTAAAACGGCAACAACAATCCGTCGATAGAGACACTCTCAACTGGATTGTTGATAAGGTTGAGGGAAATTTATTTGCCGCTCACCAAGAGATTATTAAACTGGGCCTAATGTACCCACAAGGTGAAATCACCTTCGATGACATTCAACAAGCGATTCAAGATGTTGCGCGCTATGATGTGATGTCATTAACTACCGCTATGCTAAGTGGTGATGCACAGCGCACCCGACGGATTCTTGAAGGTCTTGAGGCCGAGGGTGAAGCTCTGCCGCCAGTGCTTGGTTTTATGATGGTCGATATACGTAATCTTTATAATTTAGCCATCGCGCGTCATAATGGCCTGAACCCTTCGGGACAGCTAAAAGCCTTACGTATTTGGGGGCCAAAAGCCAATTTGATTTTACAGGCTCTCGACCGCCTTAGCCTAATGCACATAATGGGTATTATTCAACACGCTCACGATGTCGATCGCATCCTTAAAGGCATCCCCGTTGAGGGACGTTTGAATAATCCATGGCAAGAATTATTACGATTAAGTCTCAAAATTGTAGATCCCAACGTAGTTTAGGAATTACGACTTAATAATTTAAACTTATTCACTGTTTTAACATCGTCATGAATACACAATCTACACTTTCATCAGAATTATCCATTCAGGATTATTTGCGTCAACTCGGTAGACAGGCTCGCGAAGCGTCTCGCGAACTAATGCGCACCAGCGATCAACAAAAATCAGCTGCCTTAGTTACTTTGGCCGATTTAATCAATGAAAACAAAGCCTTTCTACTTACAGAAAATGCTAAAGATTTAGAAAATGCCAAAGAAAACAACTTAGATGCCCCGCTACTTGATCGTCTAACCTTAACTGACAAGTACTTAGACATTATGCAAACGGGTTTACGTCAAATCGCTGCAATGCCCAACCCAGTTGGCTCATTATCTGCTACTGCGGTTCGTCCTAATGGTATGAAAGTTGCACAAATGCGTGTACCTATTGGTGTCATTGGCATTATTTACGAGTCACGCCCTAATGTAACGGTTGATGCAGCTGCGCTGTGCCTGAAATCAGGTAATGCGTGTATTTTACGTGGCGGTAGTGAGGCTTTTTACTCTAACCAAGCTTTTGCAAAGTTAATTTCAGAAAGCCTAGAGGCAAACGGTCTTCATAAACATGCGGTTCAAGTGATTGAAACCACTGACCGTGCTGCAGTTGGCGAATTAATTCGCTTAACCGAATTTGTTGATGTGATTATTCCACGCGGTGGTAAATCATTACTCGCCCGCCTAGCGGATGAGGCACGAGTACCAATGATTATGCACTTAGACGGTAATTGTCATATGTACATTGATGAGTTTGCTAATGAAGACATGGCCATTGAGATGGCTTTTCATGCCAAAACACACCGTTATGGTATTTGTGGCTCACTAGAAACTTTATTAGTCCACAAAGACTTGGCCGACAAGGTATTAGCTAAGCTTGGCAAACGCTTCTTAGAGCATGGCGATGAAATGCGCGTCTGCCCTGAAACCAAGGCAATTCTTGAGGCTGCAGGTTTACAATCCACCAATAAAACAGCGATTAAAGACGCTACCGAAGAAGACTGGGAAACAGAGTTCCTAGCCCCTATTATTGCTATTCGCTTAGTTGAGTCGATTGATGAGGCAATTGCCCATATTACTCAATACGGTTCTGGCCACACCGAGTCTATTATTACTGACAATATTGAGCGCGCTGAGCAGTTCCAGCTTTGGGTAGACTCAAGCTCTGTGTATGTTAACTTACCGACCATTTTTGCCGATGGTTTTGAATATGGTTTAGGAGCGGAAATCGGCATTTCTACCAACCGCCTACACGCCCGTGGCCCTGTGGGCTTAGAGGGTTTAACCACCTATAAATGGGTGTTAAATGGTCATGGTCAAAAGCGTGGCTAATTAAGGATCGATGATGAGTTACCTGTGGTATAAAGTTCTACATATTGTTTTTTTCTCCTCTTGGTTTGCGGGCTTATTTTACCTACCGCGCATTTACGTTAATTTAGCGGCCATTGAGGATAAGCGCTCCGAAGGCTACGAGCTACTACTAGGCATGTGTAAACGCCTATTACGCTTTATGACGATAATCGCTATCGTCAATTTAGTGTTTGGGATTTTATTAGCTGGCAAAATTGGCTGGGGTCACGGCTGGCTACATGCTAAATTACTTTTTGTAGGCCTAGTTTTTGCTTATCACTACTCATGTTATGTGATTTACAAACAGTTTGAAAAACGCAGCAATACGCGTGGACATGTTTTTTATCGCTGGTATAACGAAGCACCCGTGATCTTAATGCTCATCATCGTGTATTTAGTTATTTTCAAACCTTTTTAATGTTGAAAAAAGACCATTATGTCTGAACAAGATTCTTCAAAAAGAACAACTCTAAAATTAAACCGCAGCGCCAAAAAGGCTTCGGGTGGCGCACGTAAAACCGTGCAACGCACGGGTCCTCGCGCCCGTCGTATTGAGCAATCCGCTTATGAGCATGGTCAGGGAAAAATCTCTGCACGTACCATTGCGCGCACTGGCGTGAGCTTACAAAAACTTAAGGACGATAAGAATCTATCCTATAGACTTTCTAAAGCGGGCCTAACCGAGCAACGCTTAGCCAAACAAGCCGAAGAAAGAGGCGATGACAGACCCCAACGTGGTCGCCCCAATGTGCCTTCCGAGGCATGGGCCCCACGCAGCCTAGATACCGACCGCAGTCGCGATGATCGTGGCGGACGCGGTGATGGTCGTCGTTTTGACCGCGATGACCGTCGTGACAGTAGTCGTGGTGAGGGCCGTAGATTTGAGCGTGACGATCGCGCTGGACGTGATTTTAGTCGTGGTTCAAGACCTGAAGGCCGACGCTTTGACCGTGACGATCGTGGCCATGCCCGTGGTGCTCGCGCAGCTCGCGATGACAGACGAGATAGTCGTGGCGGACCAAGACTGGATCCACGTCCAGGTCGCCCTGCACCACAAGGCGTTAATTACAACCCAGAGGCCCCATATTTAGCTGCTACTGCTTTTGCAACTTGCCCGCAAGGCTTAGAGGAAGTACTAGCCGATGAATTAAAGCATTTAGGTTATGACGGTATTGAGGCTGGTCGTTCAGGTGTCTACTTCAAAACCGATTACTTAGGCATGATGAAGGCTAATCTTTATAGTCGCATTGCCACACGTATTTTGCTACAAGTTGCACAAGGCGAAGTCTATTCTGAAGATGATATTTATCAGCTTAGTTACGATACCGCGTGGGAGCATTACTTTGGCCCAGAGCATACCTTACGTGTTGACACTTCAGCCATTCGTAGCCCTATGCAAAGTCTGCACTTTTGTAACTTAAAAGCTAAAGACGGTATAGTGGATCGTATCCGCGACAAAGAAGGCGAACGTCCTTCGGTTGATACGGTAAGACCTGATGCCAAGATCCATTTATTCCTTTACCGTGATCAAGGCACACTATATTTAGATACTTCGGGCGAGTCCTTGTTTAAACGCGGTTGGCGTTTAGACAAAGGCGAGGCACCGTTACGTGAAAACCTTGCCGCGGGTATGTTGGCTCTTGCTGGGTGGCAGCCAGGCACGCCCCTACTCGATCCATTCTGCGGTAGTGGTACGATCTTAATTGAAGCTGCTTGGTGGGCTCAAAACGTACCACCAGGCTTACATCGTCCGTTCCAGTTTATGCGTCTCAGAAACTACCAAAGAGAGAATTGGCACGCTCTGCGCGACGAGGCTTTTGCTAATATTAAACCGACTTTAGAGACCCCGCTTTATGGTTCTGATATTTCTGAAGAAGCGCTCGAAGCGGTACGAGCAAATATGGAAAGAGCCAACCTCAATCCTGGTGCCATTAAATTAGAACTTAAAAACGCGCTTGAAATTGAAGCGCCTGCCGAAAGTGGTTTGATCATCACTAACCCACCCTATGGTGAGCGTTTAGATAGTGGTCAAGACGATATGTGGCATCCATTTTCTGGCCGTT
>LSQX01100330.1_pt1 | contig 14275 bp, 8 predicted proteins | sample 654561 | NCBI WGS metagenome assembly LSQX01 (sample SAMN04489861, study PRJNA283612) | anaerobic digester metagenome | isolation source: 4 biogas reactors fed with cattle manure at either 37C or 55C with and... | place: Denmark: Kongens Lyngby | collected 2014
GCAGATACTCCGGCGCATCGCCGGTCTGTCTAAGCAACTGGGCACTGATATGCGGCTGCAGTCAGAGCCCACGCCGGTGCTGATCATCGCCAACCCGGGCGCTGACAGGCCGCGCGGGCGCCTCCTGATAGCGGAGCGTGAGCGCTTCCGCATAGCCCCTGCAGAGGGTGCGCCGGGTATGTCCGAGGTGCATGTGCTGACCTGGGATCTGGAGGCGGGGCAGAGGGTGATCCGTCCGCGGCAGGTGACGATGGCCGAGCCGCTGGCGCCGGAGCTGCTGGAGATTTTCCGCCAGATATATCTGCATGCAGAGCGCTTTCCGATCCACGAGCTGGTGGGCTACCACCGGCGCACTGCTCTTGGTGGCGGCGGGCTGTCGCTGCACGCGCTGGGGCGGGCGATAGACCTGAACCGCGCGCAGAATCCGATGCTCATCGGCGGCGTGGCAAAAGTACATCCCCAGGAGCCGCCATATACGCCCGGGATATGGCAGCCGAGGCAGGACCCGTACTCGATTTCGCCGGACGGTTCGGTGGTGTGCATCTTCGAGGCGCACGGCTGGCGCTGGGGCGGGCGCTGGCAGACCACGCCTGACTATCAGCACTTCGAAAAGCCACTCGTCGCTCGCCGGTAGAGCGCAGAGTGGCGACGGGGCAGAGGAGGTGGGGGGCGGTCGGAGATCGCAGCTATACCATGTCACCTAGTCTGTGCGGTGCCACGGAGATGTGTCGGAGATGAGGCCGCAGGTCGCATATGTGGAGTGCCACTACAGCGACGCTTCTCAACCGCCCCGTAACGCAGCAGGCTACATCGGGATGAACAACAATACTGCGGTGATCGTCACTTGGTGTATCGTATTGAGATGGTGGCGCGCAGGGGGCTTCATGCTTCCAGCGAACTTGCGGGGTCGCTCTGTCGCAGTAGAGTGTACAGGCCAACCGCGCTGCAGTATACAGTATGCAACCGCGCCCTGTCTTGCCGACCGCGGCCCGTCTCACGACCGCAGAGAGGACGAAGATGACGATGCTACGTGTATCTACGGCCGTAGCTATAGCAGTACTGGCACTGCTCATGACCGGTTGCGGAGGCGGCGGGGGCGAACGAGCCGCCATAGATGGGCCCGCAATCGGCGACAACCAGACCCATCAGGTCGGCCCTCTGGTGGTGCAGACCGAAAAGACCGGCAAGTTCAAGGCCGACACGATCCCTACAAATGGCGAGTGCTCTTTCCTGGCCCTGTATGGGGCACAGATCAACTATCTCGCCTCTACCGCGATGATGGATCGGCTGGTATATACCGGCGGGTCGGCGAGCGTCTCGAATCTGTACATCTCCAACTTCGATGGCAGTGGCGCAACTCGGCTGACCAACAACAATGCCTGGGAGATAACGCCGCGCTGGTCTCCGGATGGGACGAAGATCGCTTTTGCGCGCCGATGGCCCGGCGAGAAGTCCAAAATCTACACGATCAATGCCGATGGCTCGGACGCCAGGATACTGACCCCGGACACTTCCACAAACCGATTATGGCCTGGCTGGTCACCTGATGGCGGGCGGATAGTCTACATGGCCGAAATGAACCCGTCTAAATACATCCTGCAGATGATATACTCCGAAAACGGTTATTTTGTGGCCAACCTCACACTGGTGGCCAACAATTCGATGTACCCGGATTGGTCGCCAAACGGCAAAGAAATTGTTTACGCCACCACCCAATACGATGGGCTGTTCGAGCTGGCCCTCGTAGAGTATCCCGGCGCCATCACTCGCCTCACCTACGACAATACCGGTTACACAGCGCCCGCGTGGGATCCCACAGGCACATATATCAGCTTCCAGACGCCAGCTTATGGCGCGTCCGAAATCGGCATACTGCGCAGGGACGGAGCTGACAGACGCAGCTTCACCTCACATTCGGCAGCCGACCAATACCCACGGTACAGCAGCGATGGGCGCTACATCTTTTTCATCAGCAATCGCAGCCACACTGATCATATCTGGGTGCAGGAAGTCGTCGAAGGCCCCGGAGATGTGGTTGGGCCGGCGCGTGCCTGGCGCGCGCTTACAGACACCTACAGGGAGACGTACGTGGACGCTGGCAGCCCCACCGTGCAGACCCAGCGCGTGCTCATCGGCGCACCGGGCACCGACCTGTTTGCCAACCATCCGATATGGGACAGCGCACCGGCGGCCATCGTCGCCCTGGACAGAGCGGGCTATCGCAACTTCGTGCGCATCGGAGTGGCTGCCGCCCATCTTGCCGGTATGCAGATAAATCCTCTGCCAAACCCGGGCATCGGCACTGCTGGAGTTGAGGTGTCGGCGGCAAAGATAGCCAACCTGCGCGAAGATAGAGGGCTGGGGCAGGCGGCGCAGGTGTGGGACTTCACCGCACTGAACCCCGGCATGGTGCTTTTGTACCTCGATTCGAACACCGGCAAGCTGACATCAGTCATGCCCATAAAAGATATGGCATATCCGGCGAGCGCCGGGGCATCTGCAGGCGGCTCACAGCCCATCCCATACGCCTCTGAGGCCGAGGGCGACGGCGTGCGGCTGACGGGCGCCTTCGCGGCGGTGTTCGATGCCAAGGGGCACAACCTGGCGCCCTCCGGCGCCTCCTCTGTGACGCTGGGCGCTGAGGGGCAGGTGCTATCGGTTAACTGAGCCTGAGCTGGACGTGTATCGTGCTCACATGACGCAAATTGCCGGGTCTGTGGTGCGCTGTGTCGGCCTGTGAACCACATATGCTCAGGCCCATCGACTGAGGAGGAGCGTCGCGGCCACACACACGCAAGCGCGTACATGACGCGTGCACGTATCTCACCTGATGCCTGCGTATGAAGCATACAGATGATGTGATGTTTGCGAGCCTTCTTCGTCTGTCGCATATTGTGTCTGCATACGGTGCCTGCACACCGTATACAGACACACTTTGCCAATTTCCCCACTGAAATTGTAGACTTCCTCACTTACTTAAGAAGACACAATTTCGTTGACCTGGCTTCCCGCCTGGCCTATACTATAATCTCTCTAGGATGTTCGACAATTGCAACATTCATAGTATAGTACAGTAACAGCTTCACCGTGCCATTTCTGCAGTAACAGCCGGATCACATTTGTCGTGAAAAACGAAAGGGGTTGATGAAGTGTCCCGACGCAGAGGTTTTACGCTTATCGAGCTGCTGGTAGTCATCGCGATTATAGCGATCCTGGCGGCAATTCTGTTTCCCGTTTTCGCGAGGGCCCGTGAGAAAGCCCGGCAGGCCTCCTGCCTGAGTAATGTCAAACAGTTGGCACTGGCAGTCCAGATGTACGCTCAGGACTATGATGACACAATGTTGCCGTGCAACAACGTCGCTGCTGCGGCAGTGTCGGTGATACGTGTCGATGGTGTCAAGACTACTACCCACGTATGGCCTGGGCTGGTGTTCCCGTACGTGAATAATGCCCATGTCATGGTGTGCCCCAGCGCTCCTGATGCCATCTGGGGCCGGCTGACCAACTACGGCATGAACTCCATGATATCCGGTACCAGCGCCGAGGTGCGCCCTAAGCTGGCCGAGATCAAGTATCCGGCCGAGACCATGGTTTTCGCCGACAGCGCCTGGGATGTGGCGCGCACAAACACCAACTCCTGGCGGATCCGTTATAACAACTGGAACCGCTCCACTTTTATCCCCGATCGCCACAACGGTGGGGCAAACATGGCCTTCTGTGACGGCCACGCCAAATGGCATAAAATCGAAGCCAACCCGGATGTTGACTTGACCACCACCAGCTATCCGTTCAACAGCGCGCTTACTCTTCCGCCGCTGGACATCTGCTGGACACCTGCCGGCGCGCCGAAGTACTAAGCAGCCTACACTGAAAGCCATCGGCTGAGGCGCACAAGGCTGACTGGCACAGTCAACTGGCGTAATCCAAATCGTTAAAATCGCGCAAGCATCATACGCGCAAAGCCTACCGACGGCGCGGTGCTTTCGAGCCCGCGTCGTCTACTATCTACGTCCTGGGTACACCGCCTACCACCAGATGTATCGCCTACCGCCGGATGTACTGGCTTATCGTCAGATATACCTCTCTCTTCTGAAGCGTAACAAAACGAAAAAAACAACAAATCCACCACAGTTCACGCAGAGCAGCTTTCGTTGACATCACTGCTCCATTTGACATATAGTATTCACAGTGAAATGGGCGTGTCGTCACAGAAGACATGGCAGGATGTGGCTTCATATTTTCGTGGCCGCAGTAGTGGCTAAACAAGTATCTACTGTAGAAACATGAAGAGTATGAAAGGGGACGACAAGATGTCTAGGCGCAAAGGCTTCACACTGATCGAGCTGCTGGTAGTCATCGCGATTATCGCGATCCTGGCGGCAATTCTGTTTCCCGTTTTCGCGAGAGCCCGTGAGAAGGCCCGACAGAACGCCTGCTTAAGCAATGTCAAACAGATGGCACTGGCAGTCCAGATGTACGCCCAGGATTATGATGAAAGCATGGTACCCGCTTACGGTGCGACCGTGCGCTTCACCCGGACAGATGGCGCCACTGTCAACACCACCATCTGGTACGGCCATCTGCACCCATACATGATGAACGCCGCTATCTACATGTGCCCGAGTGCAGTTGAGCCCGCCTATGCGAACATCAGCAACTATGGCATCAACCTGGCCATCACCACTCCGGCCGCCGGCAATTCGATCAAGCTGGGCGAGATCAAGTATCCGGCCGAGACCGTCGTCATCGCCGACAGCGCCTATGATCCGCTGCGCGTCAACACTAACCACTGGCGGATCCGCCACAACAACTGGAACCGTTCCACCTTCATCCCGGCGCGCCACAACGGCGGCGCCAACATCGCCTTCTGCGACGGCCATGCCAAGTGGCACACCATCGCGCTCAATCCCAATGCGGACATGACCACCACCAGCTATCCGCTCAACAGCGCGCCCACTCTGCCGCCGCTGGATATCTGCTGGGAAGCCGACGGAAAACCGAAGTATTGAGCAGCCCGAGCTGAAAGCTATCGGCTGAGACGCACAAGGCCGATGGACACAATCTGTGTTGCACATGCCCGCCGCGCGTTTGCCACACTTAGCCATGCAGACGCGCGGCTTTCTGTGTCTCCGATATGTCTGGTATATCCGGACCTGTCCACTGTCAGCCAGGGCATCGCCCGTCTTCAAAACTGCCTGTGTCTGCGGTCGCGCCACACTTGGCTAAAACAAGGTTTGCAAACGATAGGATTTGGCGTATAATATATTTGACCATCGGTATGGAGCAGCATTGAATCGATAGGCCGCAGTCTCCCCGCGCCCGCCTTCTCATCACTTCGGATCCGGCGAGTTAGTGGTGCGATTGTCCCTCGATTTGATACCCGACGCTGCTATGTGGGCGCAGCAATTGTGGTGTGTGCGTCGCCCCGATGCCGGAAAACTGTACAACATATGAGGTGAGAGGAGCATCACAGATGTCGAGACGCAAAGGCTTCACACTGATCGAGCTGTTGGTAGTCATCGCGATTATCGCGATCCTGGCGGCAATTCTGTTTCCCGTTTTCGCGAGGGCCCGTGAGAAGGCCCGACAGAACGCCTGCTTAAGCAATGTCAAACAGATGGCACTGGCAGTCCAGATGTACGCCCAGGATTATGATGAAAGCATGGTACCCGCTTACGGTGCGACCGTGCGCTTCACCCGGACAGATGGCGCCACTGTCAACACCACCATCTGGTACGGCCATCTGCACCCATACATGATGAACGCCGCCATCTATATGTGCCCGAGTGCAGTTGAGCCCGCTTATGCAAACATCAGCAATTATGGCATCAACCTGGCCATCACCACTCCGGCCGCTGGCGATTCGATCAAGCTGGGTGAGATCAAGTATCCGGCCGAGACCGTCGTCATCGCCGACAGTGCCTATGATCCGCTGCGCGTCAACACCAACCACTGGCGGATCCGCCACAACAACTGGAACCGCTCTACCTTCATCCCGGCGCGCCACAACGGCGGCGCCAACATCGCCTTCTGCGACGGCCATGCCAAGTGGCACACCATCGCGCTCAATCCCAATGCGGACATGACCACCACCAGCTATCCGCTCAACAGCGCGCCCACTCTGCCGCCGCTGGATATCTGCTGGGAAGCCAACGGAAAACCGAAATACTGAGCACATAAGTATATCCAGCAGCTCAGCCTGAGCACTTGACAGGCGGACCTGTACCCGATACAACTGCCGCACGTTCACCGCATCACCGCATGCAGGCGTGCGGCTTTTTCTCTGCTCCCGATCAGCTTCTCATCTCCACAACTCACCCGACCCATCAATTGCCGCTCATAGGCGCATATGGCATGAGCCGACGCCGTGTCGCCATCCGCGTACCACTCGTGTATCAGCTTTCTACCACAGTCTTCATATCTCGTAGAAAACTACACTCCTGTAGTGAGAGCGCATATGCAGCTGCTGCATTGTGGCAGCGCAGAAGGCAGACTCGAACACACATGAGACGGAGAAGCGAGGAAGAGGAAGACAGGCCATACAGAGTGCACCTGCGACGTATGGCATGCACCATCTGCAGTGCACAGGCGAGCAAGTGCGTGGCGGAAATAGAGGGGCAGGTGGTCAGAGAACTCTGGCATACGGCCCACTTCGCGGCAGATATGTGGCCGATTTAGAACGGTACGAGCTTGTAGCCCACACCACGGACGGTCACAATCCGGTGCGGCTTGCGGGGGTTTTTCTCAATTTTTCGTCGGAGGTTGGCGATATGTACCTCGACCAGATGGGTATCGTACTGGTCATAGTCCCACACCCGGTGCAAGAGCTCCTGGTGGCTGAAAACTCGTCCCGGTTTGTCAGCCAGGGCGCGTAACAGGCCAAACTCGGTCGGCGTCAGTTTCACGTCCTTACGCCTCACGGTGACCTCATGGCCCGCAGTGTCTATGGTGATATCGCCAACATGCACCAGCGATGTATCTGCCGTAAAGCTGCGATCAGGGTTGGCGCGGCGCAGCACCGCTCTGACCCGCGCCATCAGCTCATCGAGGCTGAACGGCTTGGTCACATAATCATCGGCACCGATCTCGAGGCCGAGGATGCGATTGACTTCCTCAGAGCGAGCGCTGAGTATGATGATCGGCACACCGGAGTTGATGCGGATGCGCTGGCAGACAGTCACCCCATCTATGTCGGGCAAACCCAGGTCGAGAATGATCAGGTGCGGCTCACGCCGCTCCAGCATCTCGAGAGTCTCCCGTCCGGTTCCCACCGGTAGCGGCTCGAAGCCCTCTAGCTTCAGTTTGGCGCCTACTACCTTACGAATAGCCTCATCGTCATCCACTACCATTACTACCGGCAAATCAGTTGGCATTGCGCTCCCTTTTTGGTATGCCCTCCCCCTCCACGCCCACATTTTACACCCGCCCTATTCTCACCGCACGCTGCCGGCCGTGTTGCGACCCAACGCAGCAACAACCACGGTCCTATACTATATTCGTCTTAGGGCCCCAGAGGTCCTCCTCCACCACCGAAAGTCTGCATCACCTGCACTGCTCCGGGGCCGAGTACGACTACGAACAGTGCGGGGAAGATGCACAGTACCAGCGGGAAAAGCATCTTGGTCGAAAGTACTGCACTCTGCTCTTTTATGCGAATACTGCGCTGGGTGCGTAGCGCGTCGGCGTGGGTGCGCAGCGCCCGGGCGATGCTGACGCCCATAGTCTGGGCCTGATACAGTGAGGCCACCAGAGTGCTGACCTCCTGAACCGCGGCCCGATCCGCCATATCCTGCCATGAGTCGTTACGCGGCTTGCCCAGTCGCACTTCTACCAGAGTACGCGCGAACTCATCCACCAGCGGCCCTTCCTTGCGTGATACCACCTCGGCCAGTGCCGCATCCAGCCCCATGCCCGCCTCGGTGCAAACTACCAGCAGGTCGAGCAGGTCGGGTAGGGCGCGGCGAATCTGCGCCTGGCGTGTCTTCTGGCAATTGCCGACATAGTAATCGGGCGCCATCACTATGACCAACAGCACGAACAGGGTGACAGCGATCCGCATCATGGGCTCCATGGAATCGAGCATCCCGAAAATGCTGTAAGCCACTGCAGCGCCCAGGAAAGCCGCCATGGCGCGGGCCAGCAGAAATACTGGTTCAGTTATCCCGAACGGGTGTCCCGCTGAGTCGAGCTTGGCACGCGCCGCTTCGATCATGCCTTCGGGTGCCACCTTGCCAAATCGCTCCACTATGTTGCGCCATACCGGCACCAGCACGCGATCGGTGAAGGAGCTGGCCAGCTCCTCGGAGACCGCCGAGCGCGACAGCGTCGGGGCAGCCGGCTGCAGATACTGCTCACGCCTGCGCGCCACCCTTTGCTCAGCATCCGGTTGTGACAGGCCTATCAGCAGCAACACTATCACGCCTAATATTAGCACTATCACCAGCAGGAGGATCATCAGCTACACCTCTTTTTTGCGGCAATTCTTCTGCTTTCGACAGCCCGCAATCAGGCCTCAGCGAACCACACATTTGCCATGCTCGGCAACTTCTAGCTCATCTACGGCATACGACGACACCACACTACTCCACGCCACCTATCCGCACAGCGTCTGACGGCTCCCTGCAGCGCGGTTGCGCGCTTACGCATGCAGCTCTCTACACATCCGACACAATGATACGGCAACAAAACGGCTACGACAGCGTCCCGATAGGCTGTGGATAGACTATATAGCCTACAGTGTCGACACAGGTGCTGTGTGGCTTCTCATGCTATAGGTCTATGTTCAGCATGCCACGGATAATCAGCACGCCGGTCAGCATGAGCATGATCGCGCCGCCCAGCAGCATTCGCCCCAGCGTCTCGGTAAACAGCGGCGTCAGATAGCCGGGGCTTACTATATTGATGATGAAAGCCAGCAGAAACGGCATGCCCACAAGGATCATGGCCGACATACGCCCTTCAGCGGTAGCGGCGGAGATCTCACCGGCCAGCCGTACCCGGTCGCGGATCATGGTGCCGATGTTGTCGAGCACCTCGGCCAGGTTGCCACCTACCGTAAGCTGCGTCTGTACCGCCGAGATGATCAGCTCCATGTCGTAGTTGTCGGTCCTGTGCACCATATCATCCAGCGCGTCACTGAGTGAGGCGCCAAACTTGACCTCCTGGATAACCCGCGCGAACTCATCAGTAATCGGCTGCTGCATCTGGGTGACGATGATCTGCATACCACTGAGGATCGACTGGCCAGAGCGCAGGGAGGAGGCGAGGATATCGAGCATGTCGGGGATCTGCGCGCTAAGCCGTCGCTGGCGCTGCGAGTGCTTGGCCTTCAGGTAGATATACGGCAGCGACGCAGCGACCAGGGCCAGCAGCACACCCAGTGCGGGGTTGCCCTGGCCGGCCAGAAATCCCAGCAGATAGCCACCCATCGCCGCCCCACTGGTTAGCGCAGCGAATTCAGAGGGACGCCATACCAGCCCAGCGCGCAGGATCGCCAACTGCAACTGCTTTCCCAGCGATGAACGCTGCAGAAGGCCGGTCAGCAGCGGCGCCGGGTCGATATCGGACTTCTTCTTGGTGCGCTTAGGCACCGTCATATCCGGCATGGTAGGCCGACCGTCTTTTACCTCAGCCAGCCGGCGACGGCGTAACTCGTGTGTCGAGATGGCCGCCGAAAGCAGCGCCAGAGTGCCGGCGACTACAGCGATGAACAGAAATCCTAGAGGCAGCCAAAGTGGCATGATAACCCTCCCCATGACCGCACTGCGAACTGTATATGTTTTGGCGTATCCAAAGCAGCGGAGGTGCCTGCTACCCCAATCGTGTGCCTCACGCCTTCTACTACAGCTTGTCTTGGCTTTATCTGCTACTGCGACTGTGTGCTATAAGGCTGCTTCTCCGACCTCCTGTGACAAAACGGAGGGCAGAAGCCGCATCATGCGCTCACTCTGCGGCACCGGCTCACTCTGCAGCAATGGAACATCCTGCAGTGCACAGTTCACGCCCGGTGCTTCATGCCGACGCTACCACTACATGCGACGGCCCAGTTCGTACGGCGGCGAGCTGCTTAGTGACTGCCAGGCTCGAAAATCTCCCAGCCGAAGCTGATACCTTCAGCCTCCATCCGCTCCATGAACAGAGGCCGGACGCCGCATGCTTCGTGGTGGCCGATGATACGTCCATCGGCTGAGAAGCCCTCGCGGCGGAAGGTGAACAGATCCTGGAGTACGATGGCATCGCCCTCCATACCCTGCACTTCGGTTATATTCGTGATCCGGCGGGTGCCATCGCGCAGCCGATCCTGGTGGATGATCACGTCTATTGCGGAGCTAATCTGCTCGCGAATAGCCCGTGACGGCAGGTTGGCGTTAGCCATCAGCACCAGCGTTTCGACCCTCGAGAGGGTATCGCGCGGGCTGTTCGAGTGCACAGTGGTCAGCGATCCGTCGTGGCCGGTGTTCATCGCCTGTAGCATGTCCAGCGCCTCAGCACCACGGCACTCACCGACTACGATGCGGTCCGGGCGCATACGCAGACAGTTGCGTACCAGGTCACGGATGGTGATCTCACCGCGGCCTTCGAGGTTAGGCGGCCTGCTTTCCAGAGTGATGATATGGTCCTGTTGAAGCTGCAGTTCGGCGGCGTCTTCAACAGTGATGATCCGCTCGTCGTGCGGGATCATGGACGAAAGCACGTTTAGCGTGGTCGTCTTGCCGCTGCCAGTGCCGCCGGATACCAGTATGTTCAAGCGGCTGAGCACGCAGCCTTGCAAAAATACATGCATGGACTCCGAGAGGCTGCCGAAGGCAACCAAATCTTCTGCAGTAAACGGATCGGCGGAAAACTTTCGGATGGTCAAGCATGGCCCGATCACTGAGATAGGGGGGATAATAGCATTTACGCGAGAGCCATCAGGCAGTCGGGCGTCGACCATCGGAGTGGCTTCGTCGAGACGGCGGCCCAGAGGGGCCACAATCTTGTCTATGATGCGACGTACATGGCCGTCGTCCATGAAGCGGCGGTTGGTGCTCTCCACCCGACCATCGCGCTCGATATAGATGCGATCCGGACCGTTTACCATCACCTCGGAGATGGTGGGGTCGTCGAGGAAGTTCTGGATAGGTCCATAGCCGATGACTTCGTTGAGCACCTCGGCCAGCATCTGCTCTTTTGCGCGAGCCGAAAGCGATATGTCGCGGTCATGGATGACTATCTCGATGAGAGTGCGCACCCGGTCAGTCAGCTCCTGCTGAGTCATGATCTGCAGGGCGCGGTAATCGGTGTCTGAAAGCAACCGCTGGTGCACCACTGTGCCGATGCTCTCAAGCGCTTCGGCCTCCTCCACGGATATGCCTAGATCGGCCGCCATCTGACGGGCCGCAGAGATGTCATCAGGTCTCATACTGCTCTCCTCACTGGTCTACTCTGTCAGGATTCTATCACACCGCTACAGCCAGCTCAGGCCCTGGCCTCCAAAACCGATCAGCACAGCAACAGCCCCGGCCCTGCAGTCGTGCTCGGCTGGTACATCATATATCGCTCTATCGCCGGCTGCGCTGTAGCGCACAAGCCGAAATCGCACCAAATTTTGTACCATATGCAGTATTTGGTGGGTAACATGCGCCATCTCTATCGGCAGGGAAGAGGCGCTACACCGTCCACTTATCTGCTATCATGCCCGCAGTCGGCTGCAGCTAATCCACGACATACAGCTTATGCGACATATACGCTCACACGGCATACAGCTAAGACGACATGCGTCTTACTTGACAGTCTGCCACTGCCTCGGGCGGCTATTGCTTCATCGCGTCAGGACGGGCCGCCGGGGCGCCAGAATCTTGCAGCAGTCGGTCAAGCATATCGCTGTAGGCACGACTGAGCGCCTCACGTGGGCGTCCGATGACACACGGCACACCCTCGTTTCTAGCCGCGTTGGCCACACCATAATCGTTTGGCAGCCGCGCCCATATCTTCATGCCCGTGCTCTCTTCCAAGTCCCGGATATTCAGCTCCGTCTCTTTGCCCACCCGGTTGACTACCAGCTTTATGCGCTCCAGGGGCACGTTTGCGTTCATGATTATGTCCAGCAGCGCCGCTGTGTCGCGCATGTCGCCGATGTCATCGAGGGTTGCCACCAGCAGGATGTGCTGGCAGCGCGATAGGATGTAGGGGCTGGAGGGCCACAGCAGCGGCGGGATATCAAAAATCGTGAAACGATTGCGGCGGCGCAACATACCCAGCAACGAAGCCAGTTGCGGCACCTCAATACGCGATAGGCCCTCTTGACTGCCGCGAGAGACGCCTGCCAGCACCTTCAAGCCCGACTCGTGAGATATCAGATGGCTCTCGACCAGATCTACGTCCAGCTCCTGATAGCCCAGCAGGTCACCGATGCCTATGTTCGGGTGCAAATCCAGGCTGAGCGCCACGTTGCCGAACTGGCCGAAGTAGTCCACCAGCACCGCCTGTTTCGGATATCTCCTGGCCAGCAGCGCTGACAGATTCGTAGCTACGGTAGTCTTGCCGGCACCGCCCCGTGCAGAGGTCACGGCGATAGATATCGGCATCTTCTCCGGATCGGTGGCGATAGCGAACTCGGGCTTGAGCTTGGCTTCGCGCACCTCCATCAGCTGGTCTACGAGCGTGCGCAAAGCCGTCTCGGACTGCTGCAAGTCTAGCACGCCCCGTGCTCCGGCGCGCATGGCAGCAGTGTGGACCTCCATCGAGGGCGCCTCAGCCACCATCACACAGATGGTGTCAGGATTGGCCGCCACCGCCAGTTTACAGGCCTCAAATCCGTCTATGCCCGGCATCTCGGTGTCCACGAACATCAGGTCAGGGCGTGCATGGGCGGCCATTTGCGCTACATCGAGCCCATCACGGGCATAGCCGACGATATGCAGCCTGCGCCCCCCTGCGACCACTCTCATCAGCGTCTCACGCAGCTCGTCAGCCGAACCAGGATTCGCCTCAGTGATGACTACCCTGATAGGAACGCTTGCGCTGCTTGTATCCATTTCCGTCGTCCTCTTCGTCCATCTATCGCGCTAGAGGTGCGCCTGGCATCTATTTCTACGATATACATCTTCTGCTTACGCGTGCCGCTTTTCACAGTCTCCAGCCATGCGGCGCCACTCATACACTCATACACTACACTTGTGGCCTCTTGTAGCAGTCATACTGCGCCATAGGAAATGCTGTATGAGCCACATATCTTATGACACTTGCCCCCACCCCAAGCCCTCCGATAGCACAGTAGGGTAGATGAAGCCTGAGCGCACAGCACAAGTCATATGCCTATACACCACATACCCACACAGCCTACTGTGTGTCGCCACACTGCGCTGTAGGAAATGCTGTATGAACCACATATCTTATGATACTTACCCCCGCCTCAGGCCCTCCGATAGCACAGTAGGGTAGATGGAGTCTGAGCGCACAGCACAAGTCGTATGCCTATGCGCATCGGCAGTTGCGAAAAAGTTCGCACAGCCGGCATTTTAGGCGCTCACGGTCACTGTAAAAGCTCTCGTACTTGATGCTTCTGAGCGCCATTGATAAGCCTGAGCGCCGCAAGCTGTGCACCCATGCTTCTGGGGCATAGTATGCGGCGATCTCAATATGTATCGCCTCCTGCGATACGCAAAAGGTTGCACAAGCGACTGTGGCCTGTGCAAATGCTTCTAGCTTTTAGTCTGCTATTTGGCGGATCGTCTCCAGGTCCTGCTGGGCCGGATGGGGCTCGTCAGCAGTGCGCTGCTCGCCGGTGGCGATGCGCGGAGTGACGAAGATTACCAGCTCGGTTTCGCCCTCGGTGAATTCCCTGTGCTTGAACAGCTCGCCGATGATGGGTATCTGCGAAAGTAGAGGGATTTTGCGTACACTTTCGATCTCCTCACGCTGCAGCAGGCCTCCGAGCACCAATGTGTTGCCGTTTTCCAGACCAACACTGGTGCTGACCCTGCGCGTGCGCAGCGCCGGGATGCGAAAGCCGCTGACATCCAGAGCGTTGGCCCAGTCCAGAGAGCTGACCTCCGGCTCGATGACTAGATCCAGCGTCTTGCCGTCAGTCATGATCGTGGGGGTGATGAGCAGCTTGACGCCGTATGGGCGATACTCGATGCTCATCGAAGTGGCTTCATCGCCGCCAGGCTGGATCACCGGTATCGGGATCTCGCCACCGACCAGGATCTCCGCTTCCTTCCCGTCGTTTACCATCACACGCGGATTGGCAAGCAGCCTGCCGTTGACCTTCTGGCGGATGGCGTCTACACCT
>LSQX01086274.1_pt1 | contig 14274 bp, 11 predicted proteins | sample 654561 | NCBI WGS metagenome assembly LSQX01 (sample SAMN04489861, study PRJNA283612) | anaerobic digester metagenome | isolation source: 4 biogas reactors fed with cattle manure at either 37C or 55C with and... | place: Denmark: Kongens Lyngby | collected 2014
CTTTAAACCCAAAGGGCCTAAAAGAAAAGACTGCAAGCAACAAGATAAACTCAAAGGGCTTATCCGCAAAGAAAGGGCTACAAGACTGGAAGGTAGCTTTGGAAAGGACAAGGAGCATTACCATCTACGTAAGATAAAAGCCCGTACAAAGGCCAATGAAAAGCTTTGGATATTTTTTGGCATTCATACTTCCAATGCCATTGAGATAGGCAGAAAGATGCTCGGGCAAAAGCAAATAGCAGCTTAAAGAACAGAAAACATTAAGATGAAACAGCTTTTTATTATTAAAGAGCTAGAACCACTATGGCTGCAACCTGCCAAAACTAACTTTTTTTCGAAAAAAATTCTTCCACACATGATTTCTAGGATAAAAAAAATCTCCCTTTGGGTATTTTTATCCAAAGAGAGATTGTTGAAAGCTGTTTTTAATCCCAAAAAGTAGAAATTATTCTATTTTCTGAAAGTGCCTACATGGCATCACTTTATTTACTCATGATTTATGGGGTAAAACAAAGCGGTGCCTTTTGTTTTTTGTTGATAGCAATAAATTTGTGCGCAGCTTACAGGTTTGAATGCGGATTAGTATCAGTATTCTTATCCGGATCTATGGCAGTGGTGTTTGAGTAGTAATAAGTTCCAGTGCTGCCATCTGGATTTATATCTGAGTCATCATCCTCATCGGCTTCCTCAAGTTCATCCCATTCCCACTGGTAGCGATCACGCTGTGGTCCTTTATCACGATGATACCATGCCAGGGCAATACCGGCCAGCATTCCCATAAGATGACCTTCCCATGAAATTTTCTGTTTTGGAAAAAAATCAGGAAAAAGCCCCCATACCATACTTCCATAAAGAAATAACACAAGTAGTGCAAAAGCCAGTAGATTCTTGTTTTTCTTTATTAGTCCTGCAGTGATATGAAAGGCTGTTAGTCCGTATACCAAACCGCTGGCTCCAATATGAATGCTACTATATTCTCCTAAAAGCCAGAGCCAGAATCCTGAAATAATGAATAACTGAATAAAGATAATAAAACTGGTTTTACGGTAAAAATAAAACAAAGCAACTCCCAGAAATAGCAATGGAAGGGAATTGGAACTCAGATGACTGAAATCTTTATGAAGAAAAGGATAGGTGAAAATACCAATAAGTCCTCGCCATTCTTTTGGCTTCATACCATATTGAGCGAAACTTGTATCTGTCAGAGTTTCAACTACTTTTACCAGCCAGATGATAGCCACAAAAATAGCAGGCCAAATCAGACTTCGTAAAATCAGTGATTTTTCAATTGCTTTTTCGCTATGGTTATAATTATGCATGCATATCAGCATTAAGCTGACAAATGTACATTTTTATTGGCTGATACTACTTTTTGAACTTATGTAATGTGGAAGATTTTGTCGTTTTATTTCAGAATATATCCCTCAGGAGCAAAATGAGAAAATTCTTTTTATTTTAATGTGGGAATTGGGAATTACTAGGTTTTGAACTTTTAATAAAAATAAATAAAATGTTAATTAGTTCGCAAGTATCTGAAATACAGTTAAATACAGCAGGGTTTACAGTTATGTGTGTTTTGAATATTGAAAAATAATTTATTTTTGGCTTGAATTACATGATTTAATGAATTTGATTTTAGTTTACTTTGTAGAATATAAATAACTGAAACGACTGGAAATACAGATTATGTGAAACCACATTAACCTGATTCAGATTTGACTGAGGATGTGGTCAAACGATAATTGTTGGATAAAATTTAATAAAATAGGAACAACAGGTTTACTGCAGATTAGATTGCTGAATAATAATTAGATATGAAAAAAGATAGTTCAGAGAAACAGGGAAAAGATTTAAAGCCACTTATAATTGAAAGTGCCCGTGAAGTCTTCAGGCAATATGGTTTGAAAAAGACCACAATGAATGATATTGCCAAAAGAATTAATAAAGCTAAAAGCGCACTTTATTATTATTTCAGCAGTAAAGAAGAGATTTATGAAGCAGTTATAGAAGATGAAGCTGATATTTTCAGAAATGAACTGATAAATGCTGTTAATAAACAAACTGCGCCAGCAGCAAAGCTCAAATCATACGTATTAACACGTATTGGTCTTTTTCAGCATCTGGCAAATTTTTATACAGCTTTCCAGAAAGAATATTATGAGCATTATGCCTTTTTAATGCAATTTCGCGAAAGATATGATAAAGAAGAAATTAACATGATAACTGCCATTCTGGACTATGGGATTGAAAAAGAGATTTTCGAGATTGAAGATGCTTCGCTTGCTGCAAGTGGTTTATTGCTGGCAATAAAAGGGTTTGAATACCAGTGGACTTTGGAAGCCGATGTAAAGAAAACTGAGAAAAAAATTGATTTCTTTCTTCAAATCATTCTAAACGGCATAAATAAAAGATAGTCCCGAGAATTTATCAGCCTGAGAATTGAATGTTAAATAGCTATTTAACATTTTTTTTAAATTATTTTATTGACCATTAATCTATTTTGGTCAAATGGTATTATTTTTGCTGTCAATTTCTGATGATATGAAAAAGCTTACTACATTTATTCTAAAACACCGAATTGCGGTTATAGTAATAACTATAATACTCACTTTGATCTCAGCCTGGGAGCTGCGCAAAATTGAGATCAACAGTGATGTAACTACCTATCTGCCTGCCGATGACCCTTCGGTGAAGTTGTTCAACGATATAAGCCAGGAATATTCATCAAGCTGGACAGCTGTACTGATACTTGAAAGTCTTGAAGTTTTTACCAAAGAAAATCTTGAGGAGATAAGTTTGTTAAGTCAGGAACTACAAAGGCTTGAAGGCATTGATTATGTTGTTAGCCTTACAAATATTCTGGATATACGAACAGATGAATTTGGTTTTGAAATTGGACGACTGATTGATGAGTACGAATTGCCCTCAACCAATGAAGAACTTGAACAACTGAAACAATACGTTTTGGGTCAGAAACTTTATAAGCATCTGGTTTCAGAAGACAGTAAACATACATTAATAGTATGCCAGATAAGCGCTGACTATGACAAAAACTCGATAGCCAGAGAAATAAAGGATCTGGTAAAGAATTTTGATATATCTCAGAAAGTATATTTTGAGGGAATTCCTTTTCAGGTATTATCCATAATGGATTTTATAGTTCAGGATCTGCTATTACTTACTCCTCTTATTATTATTGTGATTCTAATAATGCTGTATATTGGATTCCGCTCTTTTAAATGGGTTGTTTTACCACTGGTTACTGTTGGTATAGGCATAACATGGATGATGGCTCTGATGAGTTTCAGCGGCATTGCACTTACGCCCATCTCCGACGCACTTCCGGTAGTACTTTTTGCTGTTGGCAGTGCATATGGAATACATGTGGTAAATGCCATACGGCTTAATGTCCCCGGAAAAGAAAATACCAGAGAAGCGCTTATAAATGCGGTTAAAGATATTTCTCTGGCAGTTATACTTGCCGGAGTAACTACTTTTGCAGGGTTTCTCTCGTTCGTCTTCAGCTCTTATCTTACTATTATCCGGGATTTTGGGATTTTTGCAGCAGCAGGTGTTCTGATAATTCTGGTTTTATCTATTACCTTTATTCCTGCATGGGCTTCTTTTTTTAAGAAGTTCCCGGGTAAAACCAGCGAGAGCGAACTCCCTGAGCTGATAACTAACCCATTCAGGAATTTAATAATTAAGCGTCCGGGAATTATTCTTACTCTGAGTATTATATTATCAATAGCAGCTTTTACCGGAATCCCGAAAATAGAACGTAAGGTGGATATTCTTGAATATTTCAAACCTTCATCATCACTGAGGCAGTCTTCAAATATCATGAATAAAAGTTTTGGTGGTTCATTGCCTGTAATGATAAGGATAAGCGGAGATGTCTTTGACCCTTCAACCCTGTTGCTGGCAAATGAAGCCGCAACATTTCTTGAATCAATTGATGGGCTGTCAAATTCAAGATCGCTGGCAGAATATATTATGCGCCTTAACGAAGCAATGGGCGAGGGGAAACAAATCCCCGATTCGAGAGAGAAAATACAGAATCTTTGGTTTATGCTCGAAGGGGAGGAAATGATGCAGCAGATGGTGAATTACGAAATGGATGAAGTTGTTGTGTATGCAAGCATGAAAAATATGGATGCAAGATCAATGCATGATATCTATGATAAAATTGAATATTATGTAAAACAGTATCCGGGTAAAATGCAGGCTACAGGTATGCAGGCTATTTATTCAAAGCTGGGCGACAGCATGATGAACAACCTGCTGCAGAGTATGTTGCTTGCATTTATTTTTGTGTTTACCACCATGATATTCCTGATTGGTTCAGTAAAAGGAGCCATCGCAGGTTTCAGTACTCTGTTTTTCTCAATGCTTATGGTTTTTGGCCTTATGGGATATACAGGGATCGCGCTTGATATCGCAACATTACTGATAGCCGGAATAACAATAGGTATTGGAATTGACTACAGCATACATTTTACCACTGCATATAAAAGGTTCATAAGTCAGGGAGCCACTTATGAAGAAGCTGTATCAAAAACCCTTGCCACTTCAGGTAAGGCTATAGTGATAAATGTAGTTACGATCATTGCAGGATTTTTGGTATTGCTTTTTGCAAACCTGATCCCATTGCAGCAGTTTGGCATCCTATTTTCAGTAAGTATGCTTTGCGCCGGCATAAGTGCTCTTACACTACTTCCTGTATTAATAAAAATTTTCAGAGTGAATAATAAACCAAAGAAAAATAGTTAATAACCATTTAAAATCTTAGAAGAAATGAAAAAGAACCTTGTTTTATCATCCTTGATTCTTGTGTTTATAATGATCCATGGTGTTACAATGGGTCAGAAAGATGCAATGCAAATTTTGCAAAATGTTGACAATATGCTTAATGCACCAAAAGATCAGAGTCTTACTGTGGTAACCTATATTGTTGACCGCAGAGGAAATGAAAGCACACGTGAACTTACCATGCTACAGAAAGGTAGTGATAAGCGTATAGTTAAGTTTCTGGCTCCTGCGGATCAGAAAGGAATAGGATTCTTATCGCTACCAGGCGATAATCTTACTTTGTATATGCCTGCCTATCGTAAAACTCGTAAGGTGGGAGGGCATGTCAAAAATACAAAATTTGCCGGAACTGACTATACCTACGAAGATATGGAAGCAAAACGCTATACAGAGAGATATGACCCCGAGCTTATTGAAACCAATAACGATAACTGGGTATTGGAACTTATTCCGAAAGACGGGATCAGAACAGATTATACCAAACTGCATATGACAATACGCCGCAGCGATAATTATCCGGTTAAGATCGCATATTTTGATAAGGCCGGAGTAATGGTTAAAACCCTTGAAAGCAGTAATATTCAGAAAACAGGTGAATATTGGCTCGCACGTCAAACTAAGATGACCGACCTTAAAACCAAAACATCTACAAAAATGGAGATCACTAATGTGAAATTCGATATAGGCATTAATGATGATGTTTTCACTGAACGTTATCTAATGCGTTAAAGCATATTGATATGTTACGAATTTGAATATTTAGATAGTTATACAAACTATATTATGATTTCTTGAAGCATATTATATATATCAAGGTAGAGTTTTGTGTTCGTAATATTAAAGCAAAAATAAAATGAAAAGAATATTTTTACTACTGCTGTGGCTTGGTTTGCAAATCTTTGGTTTTGCTCAGGAATACGGTGGCGCTAGCGACTACTTTGGTTCAGTGCTTGAAAACCTGAATTGGGATGGATATTTTTATTCCGATGATCGTTTTGGAGTTACATCGCCAAATAAAAAGATGATGTTTCAGGAGTATCGCCTGTCACTTAAACCTTCGGTAAAAACAAGAAGAACTGCATTCAGCAGCGAAATATGGGTCAGGAGCATGCCGGGAGGGAGCATTACATCGTACACCCAGCTAAGCGACAGAAAAAAGACATTTCTCACTGATGTGGAACTTCGTGAAGCATGGTTTGAAGTGTATGATATTTTTGCAAAAGGTTTAGATCTGAGGATAGGGAAGCAGCGTATTGCATGGGGTACTGCCGATCGTTTAAACCCCACGGATAATATAAACCCTTACGACCTTGAAGATATCTGGGATTTTGGCAGGCATCTTTCGTCGAATAGTGCTAAACTTACCTACTATAAAAATAATTTCTATGTGTCGGGAGTATTTGTACCTGCTTTTTCTCCTTCGGCGGCACCGGATATGGAATGGATGAGTGCATTTATGCCGGAGTTCAGCATGCCGGACGAATATGATTTTAACGGCATAAACTATAAACTCATTAATAAAAGTTTTGATGATTTTCTCCTGATGCCCGATAAGACTATTAAAAAATCATCAACCATGGGACTGAGAACTGGCTTAAATATTGGCAGTTTCAATCTTTCAGCTAGTTTTGCCCATAGCTTTGATGTAATGCCTTCGCCGTCTAAAGCGCATCTTACCGATGTTGAGCGTGTTCAGGACAAAAATATTCTGAGTTACAACCTTGATGTAGAGCTTAAATATCCTCGTATGAATATTCTGGGATTTGATTTTGCCGGCTCGCTGGCAACAGTAGGGGTATGGGGTGAAGCAGCTTTGTTTTTTCCTGAGATAATCCAGATGGCTGTGGATATGAGGTATATGGGACTAAATATAAGGGTAATGGATTCAACAGTAATTGATAACAAACCCTACCTTAAATATGTGCTGGGGCTTGATTATACTTTTCCTCATAATATTTATGCCAATTTCCAGTATCTGCACGGTTTTTTCCATGAAAACGGAACCGCTGGACTAAACGATTATTTTGTACTGGCTGCCGACTGGAAAGTCTTTCAGGAAAAGCTTAAGATATCTCCTTTTAACTTCTGTATTCAGGTTAACGACTGGTCGGACCTGAGTAATGAATATGCATGGATACTTCTTCCTGAAGTTACCTATCAGCCTGCCGGAGGCGTGGAATTAACTGCCGGTGCACGTATTATTAATGGCACAGGTTCAACCATGTTTGGGAAGTTAAAAGATAAGGATCATGTGTTACTGAAATGCAAAATCAGTTTTTAAAGGCTGTTTTCAACCCCTAGCCGGACGGCTGAAAATTGTGTTAGATATCCCTAATAAAAAGAAAAGCCACTGACATTAGTTTGTCAGTGGCTTTTCTTTTTGTGACTCCGACAGGATTCAAACCTGTAACCTTCTGATCCGTAGTCAGATGCTCTATTCAATTGAGCTACGGAGCCATTTTATAAGATTGGTCTATTATATTTTTTCAATCGGTGTTATTTGCGTGTGCAAAGATACATTATTTGAATAATACAGCAAAAACTTCGAATTGTTTTTTCGTGACGGGATTCAAATTTTAAAAATATTTGAGTTTGAATATGTCAGGTTTCAGATTTGGGCTAAAGCGCCTGTTTTGATTGGATTTCATTTGTTAAACGGGCTGAAGCCAGTTCCTATTCATAATGATGTAATATTGAATTGCCACTGACTTTAGCCGGAGAAGAACACTGTTAGGCCAATATGTTAAACAAAGGTTAAGATCTCTTCATTTATCAATAGAATAAAATGTACCTTTGCGCACTGATACTACAATTTTTAAAAACTTTACTAACTAATTGAAACACTGAGTATATGAGTCTAATGGAAACTATCAGGAGCAAGGCAAAGAAAGCCGGAAAACGAATTGTGCTACCTGAAGGAACTGAAGAAAGAACATTAAAAGCTGCTGATATTCTATTAAATGAGGAGATTGCAAAAATAATTCTGCTCGGAAACAAAGAAAAAATTCAATCACTGGCAAAAGACTTTGGTCTCAACAATATATCAAAGGCTACCATTATTGATCCTCAGAACAATCCGCGCAAGCATGATTATGCTGCGATGCTTTATGAGATCAGAAAAAACAAAGGCTTAACTATTGAAGCTGCTGAAAAGCTGGTGGAAGATCCCCTATATCTTTCTACTTTATTAATAAAAAACAAAGAAGCTGATGGCGAAGTTGCCGGAGCAGGCAACAACACAGCCGATGTGCTTCGTCCTGCATTTCAGATAATAAAGACCTTACCTGGAATTGGCGTTGTGTCAGGAGCATTCATCATGGTTCTTGAAAACAACAAGCATGTTCCTGATGGCTTGCTGATATTTGCCGATTGCGCTGTTCATCCCGATCCCACCGATGAGGAACTTGCACAGATAGCAGTAAGTACAGCAGCTACCGCCCGTAATATTGTAGGTATTGAACCACGTGTTGCCATGCTTAGTTTCTCAACCAAAGGTTCAGCAAAACACAAGCTATGCGACAAGGTCATAAATGCTACCAATATTGCAAAACAGATGGAGCCATCGCTTCAGATTGATGGCGAACTTCAGGCTGATACAGCCATTGTGGAGGCAATCGGAAAAAGTAAAGCACCCGGAAGCAGCATAGCAGGCAGGGCAAATGTATTGATATTCCCTGATCTTCAATCGGGGAATATTGCTTACAAACTGGTTCAGCGTTTAGCCGGTGCTGAAGCCGTTGGTCCTGTATTGCAGGGACTTGCAGCTCCTATCAATGACCTCAGCAGGGGATGTTCGGTAAGTGATATTGTAAATCTTGTTGCAATAACTGCCACTCAGGCTGTTTAAACCAATTAATGAATAATAATTCAACTCTTAAACTTTATAATGTATGAATGACAGATTAGAAGATTTTAGCCTTAGCAGAACTATCAAGCCCAAAAAAACTCTTCAAAAAGTTGGTATAGTCGGATGCGGGGCAATGGGTCAGGAAATCTCAATACTCATCAGTCAGTCGGGTATTGAAGTAGCTTTTATTGATATCAGCCAGGAACGTATTGATGAAGTATTTGAAAGAATGAACCGCTTGCTTGACGAGCGCATCAATAAATGGGGTCTGACCAATAATGAAAAGAAACTGATACTTTCACGAATCAAAGGTTCTACTGATTATAATGCTATCAGTGACAGTGATATAGTGCTCGAAACGGTGAATACCAAGAAGAAAGGTACAAGTCTTGAACTTCGCCAGCAGATATTCAGGAACATTGAAGAAGTTGTATCTGAAGAAACTGTTATAGCATCAAATACCGCAACTTTGATGATAAGCGAAATAGCATCGGTGTTAAAACATCCCGAAAGAGCTATAGGACTTCATTTCTTTGGCTCAGTAAACAGGGTTAAGATTATTGAAATGGTCAGAAGTGTTTTTACAAACGATAAAACCGTTGAGCTGATACAAAAATTTACTATGATGATAGGCAGGAAGCTTATACATGTGAATGAATCATCGGGCAATGTAAGCACCAGAATGCTGGTTCCAATAATAAATGAAGCTTGCGAAATATTAATGGAAGGCGTTGCCACAGTTAGTGATGTAGATGAAATTATGAAGGAAACTGCCGGTTTAATGAAAGGACCTTTTGAAATGGCCGATTCTATTGGATTAGACAAAGTCCTGAAATGGATGGAGAATCTGTATGCCGAATTCGGTGATCAGAAATACAAACCATCGCCAATTATTAAGCGTCTGGTCAGAGCCAATATGATGGGAAGACGTACCGGCGAGGGTTTTTATAAATATACAGATGGAAAGAAAGATGTTAAAGGCGGCTCTATCCATAAATTAGGGCGCGAATAGTTGGTTCTTGTTAAAAACTTATTATCAGATAATCCCAAAAGACTATGAAAATTATTGTATTGAATTGTGGTAGCTCATCTATTAAATATCAACTTTTTGAAATGCCCTCGCAAGCTGTGCTGGCAAAGGGTTTGGTAGATAAGATCGGATTGAAGGGTTCGCTTATTAAGCATCAGCGCAACGATGGCGTTGAAGTAAAACTCGAAGGTGAAATCCTTGACCATCAGTCAGGTATTGAATATCTGCTTGGAGTGTTGGTGAGTGAGAAATATGGCTCAATAAAAAATGTAAACGAAATAGATGCTGTTGGTCATCGCGTGGTTCACGCCGGCGAGAAATTTGGAGGCAGCGTTGCGATAACTCCTGAAGTAGTGTCAGCCCTTGAAGAATGTATTGATCTGGCGCCGCTTCATAATCCGCCAAATCTTGAAGGTATTTATTCAATAACAAGGCTTCTGCCTCATATTCCGCAGGTTGGAGTGTTTGATACAGCCTACCATCAAACTATGCCCGATTACATTTATCTTTATGGAATACCTTATTCTTTATATGATAAATACAGGATACGCCGCTATGGTTTTCACGGCTCAAGCCATCGTTATGTTTCACAGCGTGCATGCGAAATGCTGAATGTGGATATTAACACCCAGAAGATCATAACCTGTCATCTTGGAAATGGTGCTTCGATTGCTGCTATTAAAAACGGACAATCTATTGATACCAGTATGGGCATGACCCCGCTTGAAGGATTGATAATGGGCACACGTTGTGGCGACCTTGATGTGGGTGCAGTGTTGCATATTGCCAATAAAGAAGATATTGGGCTGTCAACCGTAAACACATTGCTTAACAAGCATAGTGGTATGCTGGGAATTTCTGGTATCTCGTCAGATATGCGCGATATTGAAAAAGCTGCTGTAGAAGGAAATCAGCGGGCAAAAGTTGCATTACAAATGTATCGCTACAGGGTAATTAAGTATATAGGTGCATATGCCGCTGCTATGAATGGACTGGATATCATTATTTTTACCGGTGGTATCGGAGAAAATGATTATGAAACCCGTAGTGAGATACTGGATAACCTTAGCTTCCTCGGACTTGAATATGATAAGGACCTTAACCACGGACTAAGGGCAAAAGAAGTTATTTTGTCCACTGACAAGTCAAAGGTCAGGGTTATGGTAGTTCCTACAAATGAGGAACTGGTGATAGCAAAGGATACATACGATATTGTTATAAATAACTGATATTTATGAGTTGATCCGGGATTCAGTGGCTTATAAGCTGAAACCAATTGTTTTTAAATTTTGCAGGATAAGTCCTGATTTGTTGATATAAGCAGGTTGCTGTAAAAAATATTATACTTGTAGCAAACTGATAATTTTTGATATTTTACCAATAATATATTATACACATGAAAAGAAAACTTTTACTCATCAGCAATTCCACCAATGCCGGGGAAGAATATCTGGGCTGGCCACGTAAGCATATTGTTGATTTTATGTCAGATACCGGAATAAAAAAGTTGTTGTTCATTCCCTGGGCAGGAGTTAATCTTTCGGATGAAGGATTGAATGCTTCATTTGATATTTATGAAGAAAGAGTAAATAATGTGTTCCGTCTTCTTGGTATGGAAATTTATTCTATTCATAAGGAGAAAGATCCTGTAAAAGCTGTGAATGAGGCTAAAGCCATTGCAGTAGGAGGGGGCAACACCTTTCATTTGGTTTATATGATGCATAAAACCGGGATCATTAATGCCGTAAGGCAGCGTATTTTTGACGGAATGCCATATATGGGATGGAGTGCCGGTGCCAATGTAGCCTGTCCTACTTTGCGAACCACCAACGATATGCCCATAATTCAGCCTGCAAGTTTTGAGTGCTTTGATGTGATCCCGTTCCAGATAAATCCTCATTACCTTGATGCAAATCCTCAGGGGCATGGCGGTGAAACAAGGGAGCAGCGTATAAATGAGCTTTTAGCCATTAACCGTGAAGTCATAGTGGTTGGATTACGCGAAGCCACTGCTTTATGGATCGAAAAAGGTAAAATAGATCTGGTTGGAACCCGCCCTATGCGCTTGTTCAATTATGGGCATGAACCTGTTGAGTTCCAGCCCGGAGACGATATCGGGTTTTTATTCAAGAGCCTTAGCTAAAACCGGTTTTTTGAAAACCAGCGAGGTTTTATTGCAGAACTGAAATTATTGTTCTGCAGGTGAATTGCAGGTTTTTCAGTAAACTGCTCTTCCTATTGCCTGTTTGCCGTATTTAAGCCTGATACGATCCATAGCCTGATAAAGGTTTACCATTTCGGGCGTATCGTCGAACATGCTGATCTGCTGCATACCTGACACCAGATGGCTGAATCTGACACCTATCAGACGTATCAGCATACGGCGCTGATACACACGGGTAAACAGTGATTTTACGACCGGTATCAGCAAATGGTCGAGCGATGTGTACGGGATACGCTGCTGCATTGTATGGGTGTCGAAATTGGAATACCTTACCTTAACTGTAATACATGAAGTGAGTTTTTGCTTTCCACGAAGCTGATAGGCAAGCTTTTCCGTCATTCTGACAAGCAGGTCACTGATCATGGCAATATCGGTGGTATCAGTCTCAAAAGTAGTTTCTGTACTTACCGATTTGCGTTCCGACCATGGTTCTACAGGCGTAGGGTCAATACCATTGGCTTTTTTCCACATTACAATTCCGTTTTTCCCTAACACCTTCTCAACCATTTCGGGGGGCATGCTTCTTAATGTACGAATGGTGGCAATACCCATAGAACGTAATAAATTATAGGTTTTCTGACCTATCATCGGTATTTTGCTTATTGATAGCGGATCGAGAAATGATCTGACATTCATAAGTGGTATTTGTAATTCTCCGTTGGGTTTGGCTATACCGGTAGCAATTTTTGATACGGTTTTATTAACAGATAAGCCTACCGATATTGGAAGTCCTGTATTCTTTATAATATTCTGACGGAGTTCCTGTGTCCATTTCATGGAACCAAAAAAACGATCCATGCCGGTAATGTCAAGATAGTGTTCATCAATGGATGCTTTTTCGAACACAGGAGCTTTTTCGGCAATTATCTCAGTAACCATACGTGAATAACGCGAATAACTTTCCATGTCGCCACGTATATAAACTGCATCAGGACAAAGAACACGTGCCATTTTTACGGGCATTGCCGAATGTACACCAAAACGTCTGGCTTCGTAGCTGCAGCCGGCTACTACACCACGGTCTGACATACCGCCAATTACAACCGGCACACCATTCAAACGGCTGTTGTGAAGCCGCTCGACCGATACAAAAAAAGTGTCGAGGTCCATGTGGACAATAGTACGGCGTTCGGTATTATCAATTATGTTTTTCATTTCTGAAAAAATCCGGGCTGAAGGACATATTATCAAAAAATGTATTACCTTTGACGAATATTTAATCATTTAAGCGGCGATAATATAATCAATTTATTTATTGATTGTATCATAAATGAAGTTAAATTTTTTTAACAATATGATATTCTAATGAAAATGAGGAGTTTATACAGGTGTTGTTCAGCGGGTTTATGTTGTATTACAATTTTGTTTCACTATAAAAGATCTCAGTCATGTATTTAGCAGGTAACATAAAATTATTGCGCAAACGTCGCAGTCGTACTCAGGATGATGTGGCTTTTGCCTTGAATATGAAGCGTTCCACCCTCAGTGGTTATGAAAACAGAGTAGCTGAGCCTGGCGCTGAAGCTCTTATTGCTCTGTCGCAATATTATAAAATATCAATTGACACGCTGCTGAAGGTTGATTTGTCGAAACTACGGCCAAGTGAACTTTCTCAGCTTGAAAGAGGATATGATATGTTCTACTCGGGTGAGACCCTTAGGGTGCTGGCTACAACCATTGACTCCAAAAATGAGGAAAATATTGAGCTGGTTAATGAAAAAGCTACTGCCGGTTATACTACCGGTTTTGCTGATCCTGAGTATATAAGGATACTGCCTACATTTCAGTTGCCTTTTCTTTCAAAACAAAAGAAATACCGTACCTTTCAGATCAGCGGCGATTCAATGTTGCCAATTCCTGATGGTTCGCTGGTAACAGGAGAGTTTGTACAAAACTGGAGCACTATACGCGATGGTCACGCATACATAGTACTTACAATTGCTGACGGACTTGTTTTCAAGATTCTGCATAATTTTCTGGAAACCGAGGGTAAATTGCGGGCTTTTTCCCTTAACCCTTTGTTCGAACCCTATGATATTGAAGGAAAGGATGTAAGAGAAGTTTGGAGATTTGTTCATTATATAAGTTCGGAGATACCACCGCCCAATTTAACCAGAGATGCACTTGAGGATACAGTATTGCAATTGAAAAAGGATGTAGATCTGATTAAGCGTGAGATCAGCTTTAAATCACAGGTATTGCCTTTTCCTGACAAATAGAATCCGAGCCTTAAATAAGTCCGGACATAAAAAAGCAGCAGATAATCACCCCATCATCTGCTGCAAAAGGAGAACAAAACAGAAAAAAGCAGTTTCTTAATTTATTAAATTATGCTTGAATTAACGATTTACGAAAACTACG
>LSQX01293986.1_pt2 | contig 14273 bp, 11 predicted proteins | sample 654561 | NCBI WGS metagenome assembly LSQX01 (sample SAMN04489861, study PRJNA283612) | anaerobic digester metagenome | isolation source: 4 biogas reactors fed with cattle manure at either 37C or 55C with and... | place: Denmark: Kongens Lyngby | collected 2014
TGAAATATGAATGGCTATTTGGCCGGCGTTTTAGAACTCGCGATGAGGCTCGTGCTGCGGTATTTGAATATGTCGAAATCTTCTACAACCGGTTTAGGCTACACGAATCAAACGGATATCTCACACCGGAGGAGTACTATGGCAACTACCGTGCATCTTAGCGAAATACAAAGCAATTCTGTGATTTATTAAGCTATCTTTGTGTTTACGCTGTCTGTAAGGCGGGGTACACTGCACCTTCTAGGGTTTCTAAGATCTTTTTTGCTGCCAAAAGTAATTTCCTCCCGGAAAACCTACGGTAATTTTACACTAACTTCGTCAAAAGATGGGGGCCGTCTCCGGCAGCCGGGCGGGCGGCCGGTAGATTTATTCAAGGCAAACCGGTAGAATTGGGATGCGGTTCAGAGCAAGGGGTGAGTGATATGGGCAAAAAGATCACCAAAGGATTCACCATTCTGGCCCTGGCAGCGCTGGCAGGGCTCTGTTTCCTGTTTTACGGCAACAATTCGCTCCAGCGCTCCTGCTTTCACCTGACCATGGATAAACTGCCCCCGGATCACGGCGGACTGCGGATCGTCCATCTGAGCGACCTACACGGGAAAAAGTTCGGACGGCAAAACAGACGGCTGGCCCGGGCGATCACCCGGCTGGAGCCGGATCTGATTCTTGTTTCCGGCGATATGATCGACTCGCATCATGACGACGGCAGCCCCTTCGTTGCCCTTCTCGATGAGCTGGCAGGACGTTATCCGGTCTACTGCTCGCTGGGCAATCACGAGCAGATCGTCAGGGGGATGATCGGAACAGACCGGTATCCCCGTTTCGTCGAGAGAATTGCCGAAGCCGGTGCGATCTTGCTTGACAATGAGCGAGCCGAGCTGATCAAAGACGGAATCACCTTCGGCCTCTACGGGTTCACGGCAGCGCTTTACCACTACTCCAGCCAGAGCACGGCCGAAATATGGGAAGATGCAGAGCTGAAACTGCCATTTATTGAAGAGAGAATCGGCCGGCCGCGGGCCGGCGAGATCTCCATCCTGCTGGCCCATAACCCCAAATATTTTCAGGAATATGCTGCCTGGGGCCCGGACCTGATCTGTGCCGGCCATATTCACGGCGGGATCATCCGGCTGCCCTTCCGGGGCGGCATCCTCTCACCTGATAGAACCTTTTTCCCATCCTACTCCGCCGGCCTCTACCGCTCCGGTAAGAGCACCATGCACGTGAGCCGCGGCCTGGGCAATTCGGTCATCCCCTTTCGCATCTTCAATCGACCCGATCTCTCCTTGATTATCCTGGAACCGTAACCGGCCGCCAACCGCGGAGGCAGCTATTTCCCCAACCTGACAACAGGATCGGAGCTTGTCTGACAATTATTATTATTGCGCGTTCGCTGGAAGGGAATTGCGCCCTGGCAGGGAAATAATGTTCAGGAGATCCCGGTGTAATTATTCTTTTCCGGGAGCGGCATCAATTTAGATATCTGATAGGGATCCCACAACAGAAGCCCGCTTGACCGGGCTGGGAAGGTGATTGCCCTTGTTTGACCAGCCGACGACTCCATCCTCGTGGCAGCGCCCGTGGCAACTGGAGGGGAACTGTTTGACCACCGCCATGGGGATCTTGCCGCATCATGATGTGGATAAAGCGCTGCAGCTCTCGCTTTCGCTTGATATCCCTTTCTGGCCGCAGCTTCCCGGGGTCAGCTTCTACGAGGATATGTATGCCCAGGCTTCGGAAAATTTCCCGGGGATAACGCTGGATCTGGAGCGGCGGGAGATCCATTTTTCACTGGAGCAATTTCACCGGGAGCTGGAGCAGTATCTGGCCCACTGGGAAGACGAATCGTATTTTCGCCTGTCACCCCGGTACAGCGCTGTCTATCACCAGTTTCTGAAGAAGGAGCTGGGCGGCTTTCCCTATATCCGCGGCCAGAATATCGGACCCGTCAGCTTCGGCATGAAGATCCAGGATCGCGACAGGCGTCCGATGATCTATTTTGACGAGGTCCGCGAGATCATCTTCGACTTCTTTGCCCGGAAACTGCAGGCCCAGTACAGCGAGCTGGGCGAGATCCACCCCCGCCCCTTTGTCTGGGTCGACGAACCCGGGCTGGAGATGCTGTTCATGTCCTTTACGGGCTACACCAGCGAGCGGGCCGCCGCCGATTACCGGATCTTTCTGGAGAATTTCCCCGGACCGAGGGGGGTTCACCTCTGCGGCAATCCCGACTGGTCCTTTTTGCTCAATCTGGATCTGGATATCCTTTCCCTCGATGTGCTGGCCCGCGGTTATATCTTTTCGCGCTACCGGGAAGAGATCCGTTCTTTTCTAGATCGGGGCGCCATTATTTCCTGGGGAATTACTCCCACCCTGACCGAAGAGTATCAGCAGGAGGATCTTCAGTCGATGATCGGGCGGATCGAGGAGTTCTGGGGTTACCTCGAGCAGGGCGGCATATCGAGGAAGCAGATCCTCCGGCAGGCCTGGTTCGCCCCGGCCCGCTGCTGCCTGATCAATCCTGACAGGGAGGTCACCGTGGAGCGCTCATTCGGGCTGTTGAAGAAGGTGGCGGCGCACTTCAAGAAGGAGCTTTGATTGCAGCAGCAGAAGCCGAAAGCGTTTTCACCGTCACCAGAGCGGAGGCAGCAGCCTGTATCTGACCCTCCGGGCATATTCGCGGTACCCCGGCAGATGCTCGAGCAGCATCCTGTCCTCCAGAGAAGTGCGGATCACCAGGATCACTATTGCCAGCAAGGCCGGATACAGCGCCGCCCTTGAACCGGCAATCAAGGGAAGCGGTAATGTATTCACAACCATCCCCAGATAGCCGGGATGGCGGATACAGCTGTACGGACCCCTGCTGACCACGTGCTGCCCACGCTCCCTTTGCCAGCGTGCGGTCCCTTCGAAAAATGGATTCGCCAGCATCGCCCGGAGAACCACCGCTGAACCGATCAGCTGGAGAGCTATTCCGATCAAAATCCAGTAATCGGGCAGCTGGGCCTGGCCGCAGCGGCCGGTTTCAAGACCGGCAACCGCCGGCAGCAGGATCAGGTTGGCGGCAAAGAGGAGCAGCAGCAGAACTTTGTCGCTCCTTGCAGTCTCATCACCCAGGCGCCCCCTTTCATTGAGCAGCTCCGGCGACCGGAAAAAAAAGAGCAGGCTGCCGCCGAGGGAGAGCGCTGCCACCAGCAGGTAGTAGAGCCATCCCCGCAGCATCCCGAGCCGCCCGGCCGAGATGAAAAAACAGCAACCGGAGATTGCTATCATCCGCAGAGGAGAGAAGAACGCGCTCCACCCGGTCCGGGTTAACCGCCTGCTTAATTTGACCATACCTGCCTCCTTGAAAACTCTGAAATGTTTCCCAAGGATCTTGCCGGGCAGAAAGAAGCATCCGGCCACCGATCTTCCTGTTTTTATTCAACTGCTGTACCTGTTTTCCTGCTTTGAGCAGCCCGGATCGATCTGCTGTCCCGTTACAGGTTTCCGGACTGAAGGATCATTCAAGCGGATCTTTGACCACAATTCCGGTACGCACCGCAGAAAAACAGGGTCAAGCAACCGGGGGTGAAACGGGTCTACGCTTGATGGTGAACGGGGTAAAATAATGGGCTGTTTTTGCAACCTTCACGATCTTTGAAATATAATAGACTAGAGCAGTTAACCGGATCAATGCCGCAGCCAGAAGCAATCCCCCGAAAGGAGATTCTAAAAGGAGAGGAGCTGTTCGGAGCAGCACCGGGATGGCTGAAAACGCGGCAGCCGTCCCCGACAGGCGCTGAACGGTGGAGAAAGCACCCAACCGAAAATTTAATTGAAATTACTTTTCAGGATCGAATTCGTAGGGTACAGCGGGTAATACTAATTTCATACCGGAGTTGTTCAAAGATGAAAAAGATCAGGGTCTGCGTGGTCGGTTATGGCAATGTTGGCCGGGAGGCGGTCGAGGCGCTCGGGCAAACCCCCGATATGGAGCTGGCCGGCGTGATCAGGCGGGCTACCGGGGAAGGCCCCACGGGTATCCCGGTAGCTACCGGGGTGGAGTCTTTCGGCCCCGTAGATGCCGCGCTTTTGACGATCCCTTCCCGGATCGTGCCGGAAGCAGCGCCTCTTTATCTCCGTAAAGGGATCAACACGATAGATGGGTATGACCTTCAGGGTGAAGCGATGGTCGAGCTGCGTCAAAACCTGGACCGCCAGGCCCGGGAAGGCGGCGCGGTTGCGGTAACCGGTGCCGGGTGGGATCCGGGCACCGATTCGATCATCCGGATGCTCTTCTCCGCCATCGCCCCGGTGGGGATCACCTGGACCGACTTCGGTCCCGGCATCAGTATGGGACACAGCACCATGGCCAGGGCGATCCCCGGGGTCAGGGATGCTGTTGCCGTGACCCTGCCCCTCGGCTGCGGCGAACACCGCCGGGATATCTACGTGACGCTCGAACAGGGGGCCATTTTTTCGGAGATCGCCGCCAAGATCAAAGCAGATCCGCTTTTCAAGTCCAGCCGGACAGAGGTGATCAGGGTAGACCGGCTCACTCCCTGCAAAAACAGGAGCCATGCGGTGCGAATAACCCGCACCGGCAGCTCGGGCAGCGCTCACAACCAGCTGCTCGAGCTCAAGATGAGGATAACCAACCCCGCCGCCGCCGCTCAGATCATGATCTCGGCCGCTCGCGCCACCATGCGGCTCCAACCGGGAAGCTATCTGCTGGGAGAGATCCCCCCCATTGACCTGCTGCCCGGAAGCCGCGAGGCAATCATCAGAAAGATGGTTTGAATAAACAGTGAGACTGATCGGAGCCGGCGCGTCGTGCTATCCAACAGCTTTCCGCGAGTACGCCATCAGATAGACAAGGCGCATCAAAAGGGCTTCAACGGGATGAATCGGCCGGGCGCCGCCAAAAAAGTGGCTGCCGATAACGGCCCGGCAACCCTTATCCAGAACCTGCGCCGCCGCAGCGGCATCGCTCCTGGAGGGCCCGCAGCAGAGAGCGCCGTTCCCTTCAATCATCACCGCATAACGGCCCCGCAATCTTCGGGCTATCAGGGTTGCCGCCTGCAGCGGGGGGCTGCCGGCAGCAACCCTGGCATTGACTCCGATAATCTGGGCAAAATCATCGAGGAGCGGGTAGACGGTGCGCCCTGTCCGCGAAACGGCAAGAATATCCGGTGAGGCGGCATGGATAATCGCCCGGATCCCCTTGAATCCACGATATATCTTCCGGTGTATTTCGGCTTCCGGTGGGATCGTCGCGTTATCCTCGAGGGGCCGCTCAAGGCTGACCCGAAGCCAGCTCTGCTCATCCTCCAGGAAAGGATCCCCAGGGGCGCCATTTAAGTACAGTTTAAACTGACCGCCCGCCCTTTCGCTGCTGTAAAGCGGCTGCACTGCAGGCCCGCTTGCAAAAAAAGAAGGATCGGCCGAGGATAACGCCCTCAGGTAAGCAGCCCTCAGCCCGTCCCAATCCGCCCTTTTATGCCCGCTTTCCCGAAGATAGCGGTGCATGATCAGAGCGGCGCTCAGCCGCTCCAGCTCCGTGGCAACATTGAAAGCTTCGCTTCGATCCTCACCAAGGCAGAGGGCACCGTGTGAAGCGATCAAAAAAGCCTTTCCCTGCGAGCGGGAGAGCGCCTCAACAACCCCTCTCTGCAACTTTTTTGTGCCGGGCAGCCCGTAGGAAGCGCAGGGTATCCTGCTGCTGCCGAGCACTGCAGCAGCAGCGGGATCGATCCCCGCTATATCCCGACGCAGCGTGCTGAGCACGGAAGCATTGGTCTGGTGTGTATGGACAATGAAGCCGATCTCCGGGCGATGCCGGTATACCGCTGCGTGAATCCCCTTCTCGGAGGAGGGCTTGTTCTCACCCCGATAACTGCCATCGGCAATCTTGACGGTAACGATCTCGGATGGGGTCAAAGTATCGTAAGCCCGGCCGCTGGGGGTGATCACAAAGTCTGTTCTGCCGATCCGGGCGCTCAGATTACCCCAGGTACGAGCGATCAGTCCGGCTTTGACCAGCTGCTTCCCTGCTTGAACCAGATCTTCACTGGCCTGCTGCCGTTCCATCGCTTTTTCACCTCCGGGCAGGATAGGGATCCGGATGTGGCTAAAAAGTTCACCCCAACCGGCGCCCTGCCAGTATAACAGCCATTGATTTTACCGTCAATTCTCTTTCAGCCCCACATTGGCAAAGACCCGCTTGAACCGATCCAGGGCCTCGTCGATCATCTCTTCATCGTAAGCCGCGCTGACATAGAGGCGGCTGCCCGCCAGTGTAACCAGCCCTTCAGCCATATAGGCGGCTCCCATATGCTCCATCTCTACCTTCCGTTCCGCGGTAGCCCTGATCACCGCAGGTATGCGCCAGAACCTGCTCCAGTCGATGGCGAAGTGCATTGTGCCCACGGTCTCCAGGTGAACAATGGAACCCTGGTTGAAAGCGACAAAGGGCAGCCTGTACTCCCGGATCAACTTCTGCAGTCCCCCGGTCAGACGATCGCCCATGCGGCCGGCATGCTGGGCTGCACCGGTTCGCTCTATCTCGCAGATCGTATAGTAGCCGGCAACGCAGCTCAACGGGTTGGCAGCCATGGTTCCACCGACCAGGGCTTTTTTATGTTTATCACCGCCCTTGATCCCGGCGGCAAGATATTTCATATATTCTTTTTTACCCCCGAGTCCCCCGGCGCTGGGATAGCCGCCGGCGACAACCTTTCCGAAAATGGTAAGATCCGGGGAGACCCCGAAATAACCCTGAGCCCCGGAGAGGCCCATCCGGAAAGCGGTGACCACCTCGTCGAAGATCAGCAGGGTCCCGTATTTACGGCAGAGCCGCTCCACTTCCCGGTTAAATCCATGATCGAGCGGCCGGGTACCGCTTTCGGGGCCGACCGGTTCAATCAGGACCGCCGCGGTACCGCCGCGCAGTCGGTTCAGCCAGAGTTTTCTTTCCAGATCGGCGAGATCGTTGGGGAAGAATTCCTGGGTGTACCTGAAAATATGAAGGGGAATCCCGGGTGCCTGGGTCCATTTTGAACCGGGAACGCGGATCCCGTAGGCCAGCTGATCGCTCCAGCCGTGATAGGCGCCGCCCATCTTCAAGATCCGCTTCTTCCCGGTAGCCAGACGGGCAACCCGAAGCGCGGCCATACAGCTTTCAGTGCCCGAATTCAGCATCCGGAACATCTCCACCGAAGGGATCAGCTCGCTGATCTTTTGAGCCAGTTTGTATTCAAACTCATGGAAAAGGCCCGTTGAGGGGCCGCATTGATCGAGCAGATCGAACACTTTCTCCCTGACAGCGGGGGGATTGGAACCGAGCACCGTCGGCCCGCCGGCCTGCAGAAAATCGTAGTACCTGTTGCCGTCAATGTCGTGGAGATAGGGGCCCTCGGCCCCGGTAAAGACCAGCGGGAAAGGATGATTGAAGGCCAGATTATGCTGGACCCCGCCGGGGATAACCTCGACAGCCCGCTCAACGATCTCCCTCGATCTTCTACATTTTTTCCCGTAGTATTCATCTTCGTACCTCTTCAAAGCGTCGGGCCTGATCGTGTAGATCGGCTTTCTGATCAGCTGATCAAGCTGACGGATCACTGCAGCGGCGTCATGATATTCGGCGATGGCAAATTTCCGATCCATGGGCTATCCCCCCGCGTTCAGATATTTTTTGGCAGTGAGTGAGCAGTCACTCACTGCCAGTCTATCCTTTCCGGTTATCCTTGTCAACCGGGCGCAATTCCCTGTAAAACGGGTTCTCCCGAACTGTTTTGAGCCGATCTTCGTTCCTCCCCAGCGCTTCCGCCGATTAAACTTTCACTACCGCGAAAGGATATGTTAAAATGGATCGGTGAGTGAGCAATCACTCATATCAAGAAAAGATCCTGGAGGCCCTCATGAAAAAAAGTTATCATAAAGCGATCTTCGACCGCATCCCCCATAAAAGGCGCCACAAGATCATCGATGTGGCGATAGATGAATTTGCCAACAAGGGTTTCGATCATGCCAATATCAACCAGATCGCCACCGGCGCCGGGGTAAGTGTGGGCTCGCTTTACAAGTATTTCGATACCAAGGAGGACCTTTTTTTGACCTGCGTTCTTTTTGGGGTGGAAACCCTGCAGGCGGTCCTCGACGAACTGCTCACCTCCCCAGGGGATCTTTTCTCCAGGATAGAGAAGATCGTTCGGATCATTCAGCGCCATTCGCGTGAACAGAAAACCCTGATCATCTTCTACAATGAGATGACCTCGGAGAGTAACACCAGGCTGACCCGGGAACTGGCTTCACGGATGGAGACGCTTTCGGCCGGGATCTACTCCGCCCTGATCAGGGAGGCTCAGAAGGCCGGCGAGGTGCACCCGGAGATTTCGCCGGATCTATTTGCCTTTTTCCTGGACAATCTTTTCATGATGCTGCAGTTTTCGTATGCCTGCAGTTATTACCGCGACCGATTCAAGATCTACGCCGGCGAGAAGATCCTGGAGCAGGATGAACTAGTGGTGGCTCAGTTCATGAGGTTCTTCAAAGGAGCGCTGCAGCAGCCTGATTGAGCAATACCAATACGAAACAGGGGGTTTTCCGGTGTCGGACTCCATTCAGGTGATCACTTACGACGTGGGTACAACGGGGATGAAAAGTTGTCTTTTTGCCATCGGCTCAGAGATCAAGCTGATCGATTCGGAGATGGGCACCTACGACCTGCATATCCTGGAAAATGGCGGTGCCGAGCAGGATCCTCTTGAGTGGTGGACCGCCATCTGCACGACCACCCGCAGGCTTCTGGCGAGGACCGGTACCGCTCCCGGAAGCATTGTCGGAATCTCTTTCTGTTCGCAGATGCAGGGGTTGGTTCTGGTGGATCAAGAGGGCCGGCCGCTACGGCGGATGATGAGCTACATGGATCAGCGGGCGGTGGAAGAGCTGCGTGAGGGAATGGCTCACGGCCTGCAGATCGCCGGGGTCAATATCTTCAAGTTGCTCCGGTCGATCCATGAGACCGGGGCGGTGGCGGCAAGCGTAAAGGATCCGGTCTGGAAATATCGGTGGGTCCGTAAAAACGAACCGGAACTGTTCAGTCGGATCCACAGATGGCTCGATGTCAAGGAGTTCTTGATTCACCGCTGCACCGGCCGTTTCATCATGACCCGGGACTCTGCTTTTGCCACCCTGCTTTATAGCATTCGCCAGGGCCGGCAGGGCTGGAGCGAGGCAATCTGCCGGATGACCGGTGTGGAGATGAAGCACCTTCCCGAGATAGTTGGCTCGACCGATCTGGTCGGGGGGTTAACCGCCAGGGCAGCCGGGGAGCTAGGCCTGCGCCCCGGAACCGCCGTCTTCGGCGGGGGCGGCGATGCCTCGCTTATCGGTATCGGTGCCGGCGCAGTCGCTCCCGGGGACACCCATATCTATATGGGCACCTCCGGCTGGGTCTCCACCGTTGTCGAACGGTCGATCGTTGATCCGACGGCGATGATCGCCGCAATCGTCGGAGCACAGCCCGGCAGCTTCAACTATTTTGCCGAACTGGAGACCGCCGGCAAATGTTTCGAATGGGTCAAGGATCACCTTGCCCTGGACGAGATCGGGATCTACCTGCAGAAACAAGCGGTCCATGAATCGAAAGAGGCGGCCTACAAAAGCCTTTATGACTATATGACAGCGGTGATCAAAACGGCCGCCCCTGGCAGCAGCGGGGTAATCTTTACCCCATGGTTGCACGGCAACCGCTGCCCCTTTGAAGATCCCGCGTCCCGCGGCATCTTTTTCAACATCGGTCTGGACACCGGCAAAACCGAGCTGATCCGCGCCGTCCTGGAGGGGGTCTGCCTCCACCTGCGCTGGATGCTGGAGGCGCAGGAAAGAAAGGTGCGCTGCTCGCCAGCAATCCGCTTTGTCGGCGGCGGGGCCCTTTCGGAGACCACTTGCCAGATCCTGGCCGATGTGCTCGGCCGAAATGTGGAAACAGTGGAAAACCCGCAAAACGTGGGCGCAGTGGGAGCAGCTGCAGTGATCGCGGTGGGACTGAAGCTGATCCCCGCCCTCGTCGAGGCGAAAAAGATGATTCCGATCAGCCGCTCTTTTTCGCCCAATTCCGAAAACAGGCCGATCTATGACCGGAATTTTGATATTTTCAAAAGGCTCTACTACAGTAACAGGAATAATTTTGCCCGGCTCAACAGCGGCAGGGGATCGCTTTCCAGATAGAGCGATCACTTCTGCCGCTTCCGGTTCTGCCCGGTCGGATAGAAATCGGGCTGGTGTCCCTTCTGCGGCGACCGGCCAATTCCTTCATCCTCGCGGCTCATCGCCGGTTACTCCAGTTTTTCCAACGCTTTCCGGTGAACAGCCAGATCCGATTCGCTGAAGAGAACGAAACGAACCGTTTTGACGTGCTCCAGTGCAGGAGCCGTTTCGGCGATGGCACGACAGGCCACTGCCGCCGCTTCCTCAACGGGATAGCCGAAAATACCGGTGGAGATGGCCGGAAATCCGACCGATTCAAGTTCGTTCTCCTCGGCCAGCCGCAGAGCGTTGCGGTAGCAGTTGGCCAGCAGTGCGGCCTCGGGTCTGTCCCGGCCGTAAACCGGACCCAGGCAGTGGATCACATGGCGGTTGGGCAGGTTGTACCCGCCGCTGATCACAGCCTCGCCGGGTTTGATCGGAGCCAGCAGGCGGCATTCCTCCTCCAGCCTGGGCCCGGCCGCCCGGTGGATTGCCCCGGCCACACCGCCGCCGCTTCTCAGCTGTGCATTGGCCGCGTTGACAATGGCCTCCAGATCGGGCTGGGCCACGATATCACCCCGGACACACTCGATGGTCACCCCGGATACGATCTTCTTCATCTGGATCCCTCCTGAATTGTTTGATCGCAGATCCACCCCGGCCACCTCCTGCGGGTCGCAGAACCTGTGGTTGCCGTGCTCTCCGGCAAACTGATCATCCCCGAGCAGATCGTGGAAATGATCCCACCGTTTGAAGGGAAGCCCGGCAGCGGTACAGATCTCGGCAAGGCGATCGCGGGCATAGATCCCGTCGGCATAGGCTGCGGCAAAGCGGTCGTTGAAACCGTCGCCGACATAGAGCACCCGGAACCCTTTTTCCCGGAGTGCGATGACCAGGGCTGCCTTGCAATTCCCACAAACCGGACAGCTCCGGTGAGCATGCGGCGTCAGCGTCTCCAGCCGCCCGCCGGCAGCGATCGTTTCATTGCAAAAGATCCCGCTGACATATTCCCTGCAGCCGTGCCTCTCCAGTATCGGTTCGATATAGAGGCCAAAACCGTCGCTGGCGATATAGAGGGGGCGACCCCTTGCCCGGGCAAAGATAAAGAATTCTTTCAACCCCGGGCGCAGTCCCGCCCGGATCCCGGCAAAGGCCAGCAGCTCGGCCGTATCGGAAGGAAGATGAGCGGACATCCGGGCAAGCCATCCTTTCATCCCGAATTCGCCGCGCCCGTAAGCAGCGCTGCATTCATCGTAATGCTTCCCGCCGTAGTGACGGGCCATCTCCCGGGTGATATCCCGCTCCGTGATCGTTCCGTCAAAATCCAGAACATAGGCTACCTTGGATGCATTCAATTGATAATCGACACCTTTGATCTGTTTTGGAAGAGGCCGGAATGCCCCGCCGGCCGAGTTTCTTCTCCTACACTATAGTCAATCCGGCCCCCAAATTCAAGGGAACCTCCAACCGGGGAAACCGTTGACGGAAACTGCGGGATCGGCCATACTCTAGATATGCCCGGATATCCCTTTGATTTTCCCAAAATCAGCGGACGGCTGCTGCGGCGGCTGAACCGTTTTGTGGTCGAGGCGGAGGTCGGGGGGCAAACGGTGAAGGCTCACCTGCCCAATCCCGGACGCCTGTGGGAGCTGCTCTTGCCTGGGAGCACCCTGCTGCTCAGCCCGGCTCTTTCCAGGGGCAAGCTGCCGTACACCGTGCTGTCCTGCGAGAAAGAGGGCCGCCAGATCTTGCTGCACACACAGCTGACCAACAAGGTCATCCGCGCGCTCATCGGCGAGGAGCGGCTCCCGCTCTTCAGGGAATACCGGGTCAGCAGGGCGGAGCCGGTCTGGGGAAGACACCGCTTTGATCTTCTGCTGCAGCACCGGCTCGATGGGAGCCGTTTCTACCTGGAGATCAAAAGCTGCACTCTTTTTGAAAACAGAACGGCTATGTTTCCCGATGCGGTGACCGCAAGGGGTACCGCACATCTGCTTCTGCTGCGGGAGCTTTCCAAACAGGGTCTGGAAAGCGGTTGTCTTTTTGTCGTCATGGACCCGCTGGTAAGATATTTCATACCCGCCGATCAGATCGATCCGCGATTCGCCCGAACCTTCTGGGAGGTGCACGGCCCGGTCAAGCTGAGTGCCGTCGCCCTCGGCTTTGATCCCACTTTTACCACAGTTAACGCTGTCGAACCGGTGACAATCCCAAATAACAACCCTGTCGCAGCCGCCCGTGACCGGGGCTGCTATCTCCTGCTGCTCTTCCTGAAGCAGCCCCGGGAAGTGAGCCCGGAACAGGGCCGCAGCATTTTACTGAAAAGGGGTTATTATCTGTACGTGGGGCCGCCGGTAGATGGTCTGGCTGCAAAGATGCAGCGTCACCGGCGGAGAAAAAAGAAACCAGGGACTCCCCTGGATCACTTGACCGCCGCTGCCGATGCGGTCACGGCTCTGCCGATCACCACCAGCGAAAACCTGGAAGAAGAATTGACCGCTGCGCTGGAGCAGCTCGCCGGCCCACCGCTGGAGATCTGCCGCCCCCCCGGCGGCAGCCGGAGGCTTCGCCTTTTCCGCTTTTCATCAAACCCCTTGCACGACCGCTCCTTCATCGAGATGATCCAGCACTACCGCATTGCCCGGCGGGAGCAGGAGCTGCTGAAAGCAGATCCGACCCTGAAATAGTAGATACAATGCAGCTAGAAGATCGATATGGCAGCAGCCAATCCCTTATCCATTCTCTTTGAAATAGAGCGCACCGCTGGGGCACGCTTCCACACAGAAAGAGCATTCGGTGCAGGGCGATTCGCCAATGGGGCGATCCTGGAATGTGGTCACCCGACGATCGATCCCGCGGTTGGAAAAACCGAGGGCGCCGACTTTGGCCACTTCCCGGCAGATCCAGACGCAGCGGCCGCAGAGAAGGCAGCGGCTGCGGTCAAAAGCAAAGGTTGCGGCGCTTTCGTCAATCTCCACCTGCTGCTCCAGCGGCGCCAGCTGGAAAAGCTTCATCTTCAATCCTCTTTCCTTCGCTATCTTCAGCAGCTCGCAGCTTTTTCGCCGGGGGCAGCGGCCGCAGCCGAGGCGATGGTTGCTGAGGAGCAGCTCAAAAGCTCTCTTGACCAGATGATCGACCTGCGGGCTGCGCGTCTGCACGGAAAGACCCTCTTTGACCGCCAGCGTACATGCTGTGACCGGTTCAGCCCGGCCCTCCACCTGGACATAACAGAGGCGGCAACTGCCCGAGGGATGCTGTTTCTCCCTGATTGCACAGAGATTGGGGATATAGATCCCGTTATCCAGAGCCGCCCAGAGCAGCTTCTCCCCTTCGGGAGCTTTTATCTCACGGCCGTCTATGATTACAGTTACCGCTTTGCTCATGAGCTTTTTTTCCTCTCTTTCTCGTCCAGCAACCAGGGCGGCGACAGCTTGATCACAGCGTTGTAATCAGGGGGACAGGTTTTGAGACAGTTGTCACATTTGGTGCATTTGTCCTGATCGATCGCTTTGAGACCGTCGTCCCGGGTGTAGATCGCCTCGGTCGGGCAGCTGCCCACGCAGACACTGCAAAGTTTGCTGCATTTTGACGGTTCGATATAGTAAACGATCAGCTCGCTGCACATCAATGCCGGGCAGCGTTTTTCGTTGATATGTGCTTCGTATTCATCCCTGAAATAGCGCAGGGTGGTCAGAATGGGGTTGGGTGCCGTCGCCCCGAGGTTGCACAGAGAGCCCCGCTTGACATCCCGGGCCAGCTGCTCCAGAATTTCAAGATCCTCCGGCTTGCCGCGGCCTTCGGTGATGGCAGTCAGGAGATCGAGCATATGCTTGGTTCCGAGACGGCAGAAGGTGCACTTGCCACATGATTCCTGCTGGGTGAACTCCAGAAAATAGCGGGCGATAGCGACCATGCAGTCGTCCTCATCGAGAACGACCAGTCCGCCTGAGCCCATGATCGCCCCGGCCTCCTGCAATGAATCGAAATCGATGGGGATATCGATAGCCGCTTCGGGAAGGCAGCCCCCCGAGGGGCCGCCGATC
>LSQX01227530.1_pt1 | contig 14271 bp, 11 predicted proteins | sample 654561 | NCBI WGS metagenome assembly LSQX01 (sample SAMN04489861, study PRJNA283612) | anaerobic digester metagenome | isolation source: 4 biogas reactors fed with cattle manure at either 37C or 55C with and... | place: Denmark: Kongens Lyngby | collected 2014
TTCATACATATCAAGAGAACCAGAACCCGCTACCAACCTTCCAGGGTGAGCCTAGAAGAGTAATTATTCCAAATTCAATCGATGATTTTACTGAGGAAATTTGGGAAGCGTTAGACAGTGATAATAGAATCTCTCTATTCGTTCGCTATGCTGATCTTGAGTCAGGCGATGTAGAGACGAGAATGATTAATAAAAACAAGTAGGAGGCATCAATGAAGGAACTTGAACTAAAGTATGGCTGTAATCCCAACCAGAAGCCAGCAAGAATATATATGCAGGATGATTCAGACCTGCCTATCGAAATCCTTTGCGGTCGCCCAGGATATATTAACTTTCTAGACGCTTTCAATTCATGGCAGCTAGTGCGCGAGCTTAAGGAAGCTCTTGGGTTGCCAGCAGCGGCATCCTTTAAGCATGTAAGCCCAACCTCTGCTGCGGTTGGAACTGTACTTCCAGAAAAACTCAAGAAAGCTTGTTTTGTAGATGACATTGAGGGCCTTGATGAAAGCCCGCTTGCATGTGCTTATGCTAGAGCAAGGGGTACAGACAGAATGTGCTCATTCGGAGATTGGATTGCACTTTCAGATGTATGCGATAAGACTACTGCAATGATTATCAAGAGAGAAGTTTCAGATGGAGTAATTGCTCCTGGTTATACAGATGAAGCATTAGAGATTTTCCAGCAGAAGAAGAATGGCAAATACAATGTTATTAAGATAGATTCAAGCTATGAGCCAGCTGAAAAGGAGACAAAGCAAGTGTTCGGTGTAACTTTTGAGCAGGGAAGAAATAATTTCTCAATCAACAAAGAGCTAATCTCCAATATTGTTACGGAAAAGAAGGAGCTTTCGGAAGAAGCTTGCAGAGATATGATTATTGCACTAATCACTTTGAAATACACACAGTCAAATTCGGTTGCTTTTGCATTTGACGGGCAAGCAATTGGAGTTGGAGCTGGCCAGCAGTCAAGAGTTCATTGTACAAGACTTGCAGGCGATAAGGCAGATACATGGTTCCTGCGGCAGCACGAGAAGGTTCTTAACCTACCGTTTAAGGCTGGAATCAGAAGACCGGACAGAGACAATGTAATTGATGCTTATATCAATCGCAACGAAGAGGACTGCTGCGCTGAAGGCGTATGGCAGAACTACTTTACGGAAAAGCCTGAATACTTCACTGATAAGGAGCAAAAGGCACATCTTGAGACTATCAAAGGTGTGGCTTGCGCATCGGACGCTTTTTTCCCATTCTATGACAATGTTCAAAGAGCATACGCAAGTGGAACAAGCTATATTGCACAGCCTGGAGGTTCAATAAGGGATGATGCTGTTATTGATTGCTGCAACAAGCTGGGAATCACAATGGCATTTACTGGAATGAGATTGTTCCATCACTAAAATAAAGGATAATTCTTTGGACTAAGGAGAGATGACATGAAAGTAATGCTAGTAGGTGGCGGCGGAAGAGAGCATGCCATTGCAAAGAAAATACTCAAGAACCCCGAGGTTGAGTTACTAGTAACTTTGCCAGGAAATGGTGGAATCGCGTACGACTCGGTTTGCGTATCAATTAAGGCAACAGACATTAATGCTCTTATAGCTTTTGCCAAGGAGAATGAAATTGATTATGCAATTGTAGCACCCGACGATCCTCTTGTAATGGGACTTGTAGACAGGCTTAACGAGATTGGAGTACCTGCCTTTGGACCTGACGCAAAGGCTGCTATTATCGAAGGAAGTAAGGTTTTCTCAAAAGACCTTATGAAGAAATATGGAATTCCAACAGCTCAATATGAGACTTTTAGTAGTTTAGACGATGCACTTAAATATCTTGAGACAGCACCTATTCCTACTGTAATCAAAGCAGATGGACTAGCACTTGGCAAAGGCGTAGTAATTGCTAATACAAGAGAAGAGGCCACATCTGCAGTGAAGTCTATGATGGTTGATAAGCAATTTGGTGCAAGCGGAGAGACTATTGTTATTGAAGAGTTTCTGGAAGGCCCAGAGGTTTCTGTACTATCTTTCACAGATGGTCATTGTGTAAAACCAATGATTTCATCAATGGACCACAAGCGTGCAGGTGATGGAGATACGGGACTTAATACAGGAGGAATGGGAACAGTTGCACCTAATCCATACTATACAGATGAAATAGCCAAACGATGCATGAAAGAAATATTCGTTCCAACAATCGAAGCAATGAATGCCGAAGGAAGACAATTCAAGGGGTGCCTATACTTTGGCTTGATGCTAACAAAGGATGGACCAAAGGTAATTGAGTACAATTGTAGATTCGGTGACCCAGAGACACAGGTTGTGTTGCCACTTCTAAAGACTGATTTACTTACAATTATGCAAGCAGTTACAGAAGAGAGACTAGAGGATATAGATATTGAGTGGTCTGACATGAATGCATGCTGTGTAATCGCAGCGAGCGAGGGCTACCCAGTATCATATGAGAAAGGAAATGAAGTTACAATTCCCGAGAACATTCGCAGCAATGTGTATGTCGCTGGAGCTACAAATGAGAATGGCATTTTAGTTAATACTGGTGGCAGAGTTCTAGGGGTAACTGCTATAGAGCCAACTTTGGAGAAGGCTATTCAATCCTCTTATAGGATGATGGATAGGATAGAATTCAAGAATAAGTATTGCCGTACAGATATCGGGCAAAAAGCGCTAGCTGCAAATAAAGAGAAATAGATTAAAAACACATTTTTCATAGAGACAATAAGGAGTAGGAAATGGTATATAGAATATTTGTTGAAAAGAAGCCTGAACTGGCTAATGAAGCTGCAGGACTACTTGCCGACATTAAGACTCTACTTGGAATTCAAAGCCTTGAGTCTGTAAGAATGATTAGCAGATATGATGCAGATAACATCGACAAGGATTTGTTTGAGTATGCAGTGAAGACAGTTTTCTCAGAGCCGCAGCTTGACAACACAGCGGACACCGTAGAAGGACTCAATTGTTCAGGATGCAAAGAGCTTTTTGCTGTAGAACAGTTGCCAGGTCAGTTTGACCAAAGAGCAGACTCAGCGGCACAGTGCATCCAATTGATCTCCCAGAAGGAGAAGCCTCTAGTAAAGTTTGCAAAGGTGTATGCACTTTATGGGGATTTATCAGAGAATGAAATTGCAGAAATAAAGAAATATATAATTAATCCTGTTGAGACAAGAGAGGCATCACTCGATGTCCCAGAGACTCTTGAAATGAAATTTGATGTTCCTAAAGATGTAGAGGTTCTATCAGGATTCACAGGAATGGGACAGAGCGACAGAAGTGAGTTCATTAAAAACTACGGACTTGCAATGGATGAGGCAGACCTTGCGGTGTGCGTGGACTACTTCGCATCAGAAAAGCGCAACCCTACTATTACAGAGATTAGAATGATTGACACCTATTGGTCAGACCATTGCAGACATACAACTTTTGGCACTGTCATCGATGAAGTAACTTTCGAAGATGATCTTTTGCAAACTGCATATAATGAATACATTTCACTTAGAGGTGAGCTTGGCAGAGATGAGAAGAAGATTTGCTTCATGGATCTTGCGACTATTGCAGTTCGTCAGCTTAAGAAAGAAGGTAAGCTTGACAGACTTGATGAGTCCGAGGAAATCAACGCTTGCACAGTAAAGATTACTGTTACAGTGGACGGAGAACCGCAGCCTTGGTTGCTTCTCTTCAAGAATGAGACTCATAACCATCCAACAGAAATTGAGCCATTTGGTGGTGCTGCAACTTGCGTTGGCGGTTGCATCAGAGACCCACTGTCAGGTCGTTCTTATGTATATGCAGCTATGAGATTGACTGGAGCAGCAGACCCATTGCAACCTGTAAGCGAGACATTACCGGGAAAACTGCCACAAAGATCAATTGTCACAACTGCAGCTGCTGGTTATTCTTCATATGGTAACCAGATTGGTCTTGCAACAGGAATGGTTGATGAGATTTATCACCCAGGTTATGCTGCAAAGAGAATGGAAGTTGGCGCTGTAATTGGCACTGCACCTGCTGAGAATGTTAGAAGAGAAAGACCGGACCCTACAGATGTAGTTATGCTACTTGGAGGAAGCACTGGGCGTGATGGCATTGGCGGAGCAACCGGATCCTCAAAGGCACATGACTCACATTCTGTTGAGACTTGTGGCTCGGAGGTTCAGAAGGGTAACGCTCCTGAAGAAAGAAAAATTCAAAGACTCTTTAGAAATGGAGAGGCCACAAGATTAATTAAGCGTTGCAACGATTTTGGTGCAGGAGGTGTGTCTGTAGCTATCGGTGAGCTAGCTGATGGTCTTGAAATCAATCTAAATGCTGTTCCAAAAAAATATGAGGGTCTAGATGGTACAGAGCTTGCAATTTCAGAGTCACAGGAAAGAATGGCTTGCGTTATTGCAAAGGCAGATATAGATAAGTTCATGGAGCTTGCTGCAACTGAAAATCTTCAATGTGTTCAGGTTGCAGAGGTTACTGAAAGACCATATCTAACAATGAAGTGGAATGACAAGACAATTGTAGATATTTCAAGAAAGTTCCTTGATTCAAATGGCGCAGATAAGCATATTACAATCGCTCCAGAGGCACCAAAGCCTTGGAAAAAGACAGTGGAGGGTAGTTTTGCAGAGAACTACAAGGCTCTTGCGTCAGATCTCAATAGCTGTTCCAAAAGAGGACTATCTGAGAGATTTGATTCAACTGTCGGTGCAGGTTCAGTTCTAATGCCTTTCGGCGGCAAGAAGCAGCTTACACCAATTCAGGCGATGGTTCACCAGCTGCCATTGATTGAAGGACAGACAGACGATTGTTCATTAATGGCTTGGGGCTATAATCCATTTATTGCGGAAAAGAGCCCTTACCATTCAGCATATCTTGCTGTAGTTGAGTCAGCATCTAAGCTTGTAGCAACAGGCGCAAGCTTTAACGAGGTTTACCTCTCGTTCCAGGAGTACTTTGAATCTCCACGCAAAGATGCAAAGAGATGGGGCAAACCACTCGCAGCACTTCTTGGTGCATTCAAGGCACAGCTAGGATTAGGTATTGGGTCAATTGGCGGAAAGGATTCGATGTCAGGCTCATTTGAGAATATCGATGTTCCACCAACTTTGATTTCTTTTGCAGTAACAACTGAGAAGGTTTATAACATTACTACTCCAGAATTTAAGGCAGCTGGAAATAAGGCGGTAATGATTAGACCAGAGCTAGATGAAGAGGGACTTCCAGTTGCGGAATCACTGCTCTCTGTATTTGAGAAGGTGACAGAACTTGCTAGAGCTGAAGAGGCCTATGCAATTTATACACCAGGTATTGGCGGTGTTGCAGAGGCAGTGCTCAAGATGAGTCTTGGAAACGGATTTGGCTTCACTTATGACAAATCAGTATCGATGAATGATATGTTCGGCTACAGTTACGGTGCATTTATTGTTGAAGTTGACGCTGATTTTGAAGAAGAAGGCTTTACAGAGCTTGGTGTTATAACAAAGAATTCTTATATCGATTGGGGAGAAGCTTCTGTTACGATGAGTGCTTTGACAAGCGCATACGAGGAGAAGCTGGAGAGCGTGTTCCCATGCAATATCGAGGATAGTAAAGCACCTGTAAAGAATTTTGAATATAGAGCGGACTCTTGGAAGACAGGAACAGTAAAAGCTGCAAGTCCAAAGGTAATTATTCCGGTTTTCCCAGGAACAAATTGTGAATTTGATTCAGCTCGAGCAATTCGAGAGGCTGGCGGTACACCTGAAATAATGGTAATTAGAAATAGAACAAGCGAGGATATCGCTAGATCTATTGAGGATGTTTCAAAGGAACTTAAGACTGCGCAGATGGTATTCCTTCCAGGAGGATTCTCCGGAGGAGATGAGCCAGATGGATCAGCTAAGTTCATTACTGCATTCTTCAGAAACGCCGCTATCAAGGAAGGCGTAACAGATCTTCTTGAGAATAGAGATGGATTGATGTGCGGAATTTGTAATGGATTCCAAGCACTTATCAAGCTAGGACTTGTACCTTATGGTAAAATCATTGATACAGATGAGAATTGTCCAACCCTGACATACAATACAATTGGTTGTCACCAGTCGAGAATCGTAGATGTTAGAGTTGCATCCAACAAGTCACCTTGGCTAAGACATACAAATGTTGGAGATGTTTTTTCAGCACCTATATCACATGGAGAAGGTCGTTTTGTTGCAAGCGAAGAATTGATTAAGCAGCTTGCAGATAATGGACAGATTGCAACGCAGTATGTAGATGAGAGCGGGAATGCTACATCGAAGATTCATTTTAACCCAAATAATTCAGCATACGCTATAGAGGGAATTACATCACCAGATGGCAGAGTGTTCGGCAAGATGGCACATGCTGAAAGAGTTGGAAAGAACCTGTACAAGAATGTTCCAGGCAACTATTTCATTGGCATGTTCGATAGTGCTGTAAAATATTTCAAATAGTATTCGATTAACTAGGGATGATCAAGCGAGGTCATCCCTTTTGCTTGAAACATAAAAGACGCAGGTGGGCAAATCCCAGATGCGTCTTTTGTCATTTATTTAGGCCCTTAATTAGCCTTTTAATTTCTTAACAGTATTCTGTATCTCGAGAAGTTCTTCCTTACTCAATTCTGAAAGGTGCTCAAGCTTATCCATGAAGACCGTTGCGGTCATCTTCTCTCTTCTATTGATTACTTCCATATAGTGACTCACAATTACTCCTGAAAAAACTGCAACAATAGCAATTTCGTAAATCGTGATATATACGGTTAGGATTCGCCCAAGCGTTGTAGTTACAACGAGGTCACCAAACCCAATGCTGGTCGAAGCAACAAATATATACCAGATAGAATCACCATAGGTATTTATGTTGGGCTCTATCTTCAGCAAGATTAAGCCTACTATAAGAATGCTTGCAATAAACCCGGAGAAAATCTTTTCAGCTTGACATTTCTTGATTATATACCAGAACAACCTAAAACCATGTTTCATTACCAAAACCCCCTTATTATAATTTTGATAACAATGCTTACTTTCGCTTAGTCTTCAAAAGGAGGGGTCTTTCTCGCTTTAAAGTCTTCACTTGTCGCTTCAACTGTACCTCTTCCATTAGAGACTTCTTCATAATCATTTGTTAGCTTTAGCTTATCAAGAATGTAGAAAATCAAACCTAGAAGCATTGCAACGAGGGCTGAAAGGCTCATTCCCTTAAGCTGGCATGAACCGATTTGTACGAATGCACCAGATAGACCTGTTACAAATACAACCGATGTTAAAGCCAGATTACGAGGTCTTGAATAGTCGATTTTGGAGTCAACCATCAGACGAATACCCGAGGCACCAATCATTCCATAAAGAAGGAAACTCACGCCACCCATTACAGGAGCAGGAATTGTCTGAATCAAGCCGGATGCTTTACCAATAAATGAAAGAAGTATTGAGAAAACAGCAGCTCCACCAATTACATATACGCTGTATACTTTTGTAATGGCCATAACTCCGATGTTCTCGCCATAAGTTGTTGTAGGTACTGATCCCACCATTCCAGATAAAGCTGTTGACAGACCATCTGCAAAGATTGAGCGGTGAAGACCTGGATCCTCAAGTAGGTTAGTTCCAATAATCTCTGATGTTACAACCTGGTGGCCAATGTGTTCAGATACGATTACAAGAGTTGCAGGTATTATAATTGCAATTGCTTGTAAGTCAAACTTAGGCGTTAAGAAGTTAGGCAGTGCAAGCCATGATGCGCTTTGCAATGTTGTAAAATCAACGATGCCTAATGCAAGTGCTGTAATATAACCAACAATAATTGCTATTAGAATTGCAATCGCAGAAGCAAATCCTCTGAAAAGAATTTGTCCAAAGACTGCAATTAGCAGTGAAATTAGGAATACTGCAACGAATTTTGGGTCTATTGATGTGTATGTATCTGTAAGAATCAATCCACCGTTTTGTGCAGCTGATGAAGCAAGTTCAAGTCCAATAAGCGCAACTACAGGACCCATTGCAGCTGGTGGAAGAAGAACATCAATCCATTTTGTACCTATAAACTTGATAATAATTGCAATTATCATAAAGACAATTCCAGTAACAACAAAGCCGCCAAGTGCATATTGATATCCAAGTTGAGGGTCGTTGATTACCAGTAATGCCGGTGAGATGAAGGCAAAACTCGAACCCAAGTATGCAGGAGATTTTCCTTTGGTAATCAGGATGAAAATTAGTGTTCCAATACCATTCATCAATAGTGCAATTGCAGGGCTGATTCCAAGAATGTATGGAACTAGAACTGAAGCACTGAACATAGCGAATGTGTGCTGGATAGAAAGCGGAATTCCTTTAGCCAAAGGCACTTTCTCGTTAACCTGTATAATGTGTTTTGAACTGCTCATTAGGTTTATCTCCTTATTTTTCTTTCTATAAAATAGCATAATAACCTCTAATATTTTACTACTTTATCAGGCAAAATCATATAGGAAAGTTTGCATTAAAGTGTATAATAATAAAAAAAGCACAGGAGGTTCATATGAGTAAACCATTTGAAGAAATTAACGGAAATTTTGGATTCGGGATGATGAGATTACCGATGCTAGATGATAAAACGGTAGATGTTGCAAAGGTTAGTGAGATGGCAGATGCCTTTATTGATGCCGGGTTTAACTATTTTGATACAGCGCATGGATACCTTGATGGATTAAGTGAGCTTGCTGTAAAGGCTGCTATTTCATCAAGATATGATAGGGCACAATATCTTCTTACTGACAAGCTAACTGCAGATTATTTCGATAGCAAGGAAAGCGCTAGAGCATTCTTTATGTCACAGCTTGAAGCCTGTGGGGTGGATTATTTTGATTTTTACTTGATTCATTCAGTAAATCGATGGAATTACGATAAGTTTAGAGACTGTGGTTGCTTTGAGTTGGTAAGGGAATTAAAGGCAGAAGGTTTGATTCGACATGCTGGTCTGTCCTTCCACGATACTGCAGAAATGCTTGATTCAATAATTACAGATTATCCATGGCTTGAGTGTATTCAGTTGCAAGTCAACTATCTGGATTATAATAGTGAAGCAATTCAAAGCGGCAGATGTGTTGAAGTATGTTGTAAGCATGAGAAGCCAATAATTGTTATGGAACCAATCAAGGGTGGTATGCTTGCTAGACTTCCTGAGAAAGCAAAGTATATTGTGGATAAACGGACTAATAAGACCCCAGCAGAACTGGCGCTAAGATTTGCGGCTGGTTGTGATAATGTGTACATGACTCTTTCAGGAATGAACTCTGTCAAGGATATGCATGAGAACATTACCGTTATGAAAGACTGCCGTAAGCTGAATGACGAAGAGATTTCTATTGTTGAGGATGTTCTTGCTGTCTTTAATGAAATGAGTATGATTCAATGTACAGGTTGCAGATATTGTGTTGCAGGCTGCCCAATGAATATAGATATTCCAGCACTTTTCTCATGTATGAATATACATAGCATAGAGAAAGGGTGGAATTCAGAATACTATTATGAAAGAAGCATTGCGGGAAAAGGAAAGGCAAGAGATTGCATAGGGTGTGGTTCTTGCGAGGAGTCCTGCCCGCAGCATTTGCCGATTAGAGAGCATCTTAAGACTGTTGCACAAATATTTAAGAAGCAAGAAGAAGATAGCGAATAATTGAAATGTCATAAAAAATAGCGATAAACTATATTGAAATGTCATAAATTTTCATAATCGATGAAATTCAGGCATATCCACATTTGCTTACATTGCTGAAGTTCTTAGTGCGAGATAATAGAATTAGCTATATTGCGAGTGGATTGCACACGGACATAAGTTGTACTATGCAATGAAAGACAGATATCTAGTAAAGGTAAAATCACATATTTGCCAATCTACTATGTAATGTTTTATTAAGATTTAAATAAAAAGGGGTCTATCAATGCACTTGTATGCTGATATGATAGGCCCCTTTACTTTATTTGCTTTCTTCGAGCGCTTTCTCAAGCGCGTAGGTTAGCTGGTCAGCGCATGATGTCGGCTTGTAACCACAAGTGATTCCGCGAAGCTTCTCAATTGCTTCTGCTACGGTCATTCCAACAACAAGCTTAGATAGTGCTTTGAGGTTGCCATCGCAGCCTCCGAAAAATTCTACGAACTTGATTTTATCTCCATTAAGTTCAACTGTAATTAGCTGAGAGCAAACGCCCTGCGGCTTATAATTCATATGTTATTCCTTCTTTCAAATTTTTTAATTTATTGCATTTGTACTATTAGATTTACAGATCGATTTCATCAGCAATTTCGAGCATAGATTCCATCGCGATATCGATAAATTCATCGAATGAAATGCCAACTTTCTCAATTTCCATCATATATTGACGGTTAGCCCCAGCTGCGAATCTTGTCTCTTTAAATCTCTTCGCAACAGACTTGTGCTTAACTGATGCGAGCTTCTTGTCTGGATATATCTGGGCAACCGCCTTAACAAAACCGCTCATTGGGTCAGCTGCTATCATTGCATACTCAAGTGTAGTCTCCGGATTCTTACCGCATATTGGGTTATGTGCCATGATTGCATTGAACATAACTTCATCATCCCAGCCAGCTTCCTTTAACATCTTAGCTGAAGTAGGACCATGAGTTGATAAATCATCTCTCCAAGGGCAAGTCTCTTCATCAAGGTCGTGGAGAAGACCGATTGCACCCCAGTACTCAACTTCATCTGGAGCCAATCTCTTAGCGAGACCTTTCATAATTGCCTCTACTGCCAAAGAATGAGTGATGTAGTTCTCTCCTTTTACATTGTTGTTAAGTATTTGCCATGCTGCTTCGTGATTCATTTTATCCATTATCTTACTACCTCTTATCCTCTATATAAACTATTATTCTACAATAATAATATTACAGTGAAACAGCAATGTCCATTGCTTTTCGGAAGTCTTTTCTTGCATCCTCCGCAACGGCAGCAAAATCGAGTATAGTCAATTCATCAGACAGGATACCAGCCGCCATATTTAACTGGCATGAAATACCAATTATCTCCATGCCGGCATTGTTAGCAACGATTGCTTCTGGAACAGAAGACATCCCGACGGCATCAGCACCAAGAGTGCGAAAAGCTCTTATTTCAGCAGGAGTTTCAAAGCTAGGGCCTGGCAATCCTAGGTAGACACCTTCTTGCAATTTGAGACCTTGCTCTGATGCTCTTTTGATAAGCTCCTTGCGCAGGTTCTTATCATAGGTGTTAGTCATATCAGGGAATCTTGAACCGAATTGCGGCAGATTCTCGCCAATAAGAGGATTTGTACCAAACATGTTGATATGATCCTTTACAACCATTAAATCCCCAGGAGTATAGCTCTCATTGATTGCGCCGGCAGCATTAGTAATGATTATTCTTTTGATTCCCAGCGAGAGCAAGACGCGGGTGGGAAGAACAACTCGTTGAATACTATGTCCTTCATAGAAATGATACCTTCCTGAAAGTACAATTACTTTCTTTCCAAATAAATCCCCGAAAATAATCTCTCCGGCATGACTATCGACAGTAGATTGTGCAAAACCAACGATGTGGTCGTAGCGTACTCTTATTTGATTCTCAATATTTTCAGCATAGGCGCCAAGACCTGTTCCAAGGATTATTCCCACCTCTGGGTTTTTGATTCCATATGATTGGATATCCCTTACAGCTGCATCAATAATCTTAGGGTCAGCATAATTAATAAAATCCATTTTCCACTTCCTTACTATAACAAAGTTATGATGCCGCTACTTTTCAGGCGGCGGCATCAATTTAATTCTTTTTATTCAGTTGCAAGTAGCTGTGCAATTTGAACTGTGTTAGTTGCAGCACCCTTACGAACCTGGTCGCCACAGCAATATAGATTGATTCCGTTATCATTAACCAAATCCTTGCGAATTCTGCCAACGAATACAATATCCTGGTTGCTTGTAACAGAAGGCATAGGATATTCTTTCATATCTTCGTTATCATAAAGCTTGCATCCAGCAGATTTTGAAATTGCGTCTTTGACAACATCTAGGTCAAGCTTTTCTGCAGTTACTACAACAGCAGAAATTGCGTGAGAACGCTCAACCGGTACTCTTACACATGTGCAAGAAACCTTGAGCTCTGGTAGGTGCATAATCTTACGACCCTCATTCTGAAGCTTCATTTCTTCTGCAGAATAACCTACCTCATCAAAATCACCAATTTGAGGAATCAGATTATATGCAATCTGATGCTGGAAAACCTTAGGCTCAATTATAGCAGCTCTCCCTTGCTCTCTAGCATCAAGAATTTCCTTCGACTGGTCATACATTTCTTTTGGCCCGGCAGCTCCTGCACCACTTGTAGCTTGGTAAGTTGAAGCCACGATAGACTCAATCTTTGAAAGCTTGTTAATAGCAGCGATAGCAACCAAAGTAATGATTGTTGAACAATTTGGATTTGAAATAATTCCATTGTGCTTAAAGGCATCTTCCGGATTGATTTCGGGAATAACAAGCGGCACATTTGTATCCATTCTAAATGCACTCGAGTTATCAACGAAAACCGCGCCAGCTGCTTTTATTGCGGGTGCAAATTCAAGGGCAATACTATTTTCTGAAGCACCTAGAACGATATCAAGGCCATCAAAAGCATCTTTGCTTGTCTCAACAACTACGCAATCGCCAAAAGGAGTGCTTATTGTCTTGCCTGCACTTCTAGCACTTGCCAGAAGCCTTAGCTCGCCAATAGGGAAGTCCCTTTCGCCAAGAACATTTATCATTTCCTGTCCGACGGCACCTGTTGCACCGAGAACGCCAACATTATATTTCTTCATCTTTAAACCTCTTTTTATTATTAAAACATCAATTAAAGTTTTTAAATCTATTCTTGTTATCTTATTTTGCAAAACTCTCATACAACACGCGTATAGCTGTCTCGAAGTCCGCGGTCTCAACTCCAACGAGAATACTGATTTCGTCAGAGCTCTGCTCTATAGTTCTAATATTAACATGATTAGAGCCCAGCGTACTGAATATTTTACCAGAAATTCCTTCTTTATATGCCATCTGTCTACCGACAATAGCAAGAAGGCTAATGCCCTCTGTGATACTAATTGTACTGTCCCCGCAAACCTCCTTAAGCGCAGATACAAACTCATACCGCTTGGTATCAATGCTCGATTGGGGAACAACGAGAGAGAAGCAATCAACACCTGACGGAATGTTCTCAACATAAATCTCGAATTTCTCACAAACCTTAAGAACCTTTAGCAATAGAGAAACCTTTGACTCCATGTTGCTCTTGTAGATGTTCACAACATCAAAATTCTTCACGCCTGATATGCCTGTTATGAATCTGCTGTCGTCAGACTCGTCGTCAAAACTCTCTCGAATTATAGTACCGGCATTTGACGGGTCATTCGTATTCCTGATATTAACCGGTATGTCCTTCTTGCGTACGGGGAAAACCGTACTTTCGTGAAGAACAGAAGCGCCCATATACGACATTTCGCGAAGCTCGGCATAAGTCAGTTTTTCAATCGTGCTAGGATTCTTAACAATTCTAGGATCAACCATCAGAATGCCTGACACATCGGTCCAGTTCTCATACATATCAGCATCAAGAGAAGCCGCAGCAATTGCGCCAGTTATATCTGAACCGCCCCTTGAGAAAACCTTAATATCTCCATTTGGCATGCTTCCGTAGAAACCTGGTGTTACGATTTTGCCATAAACATCAACTAATTCTTTTAGTTTTCTTTCGGTCTCTTCGTAGTCAACCTTGCCGTCATATTTGAATGTCATCCACTCGATAGAGTCAACAAATTTGAATCCAAGGTGTGAAGCCATCAGCTTAGCATTAAGATATTCACCTCTAGATGCAAGGAAATCTTCAGATGTTCGCTTATCAATCTTTGAGAAAATCTCGTCAAGTTCCGAAGCAATATCTACATCAAGGTTGCAATCTTTAGCAATCTCAGAATACCTTTCGCAAATCATCGCTTTGATATTATCGTATGGTACATCGTACTTAAGATGTGCAAGTGCAAGATACAGTAAATCTGTAATCTTAGTATCTTCCTTGAATCTTCTTCCGGGAGCAGAGACAACAACTACCGAGCGGGAGGGGTCAGCCTCAATAATCCCCTTAACTTTATTAAATTGAGCTCCATCACTAAGAGAGGAGCCTCCAAATTTACAAACTTTTATCATTTATATACCTCTATATACTAACTGGAATTGTACTAAGCTCAATAGAAATGAACTATTCAGCAATTCCTGCAAAGAAAAA
>LSQX01075976.1_pt1 | contig 14269 bp, 11 predicted proteins | sample 654561 | NCBI WGS metagenome assembly LSQX01 (sample SAMN04489861, study PRJNA283612) | anaerobic digester metagenome | isolation source: 4 biogas reactors fed with cattle manure at either 37C or 55C with and... | place: Denmark: Kongens Lyngby | collected 2014
AACAATTAACTATTTCTAAAAAAAAGTCCAAGACTAATTAAAATCTTGGACTCTATTAATTAAGATTAGTTTTATGCTGCTATCAACTATTTACTACCGATAGCTACAGGACGACTTGGGTCACTACTCCACTCACTCCAAGAACCGGAGTATAACTTAGCGCCTTTAAGCCCGGCTACTTCCATTGCTAAAAGATTATGGCATGCGCTAATTCCGGAACCGCACTGGGTAACTACCTCACTTGAAGGCCTGACACCTAACAACGTCGAAAGCTCTTGACGCAACTTATCAGCCGATTTAAATTGACAATTCTCATCTAAATTTTCAGTAAAGGGCCTATTAACTGCACCAGGGATATGACCGGCTACTGCATCCATCGCCCCGTCCTCACCACTGAAACGTGCTGCAGCACGCGCATCTACCACCAAGAAGTCCTGCAAACGAATATTAACTTCAACCTCGTCAGCATTGACCCTACCACCAACCAATCGAGGAGATTCTTGCCAGTCTACTGCTGCCCCAAAAGCAACCTCTGAAGCATCCAACTCACCACCACCAGCTTGCCAAGCCTGTAAACCGCCATTTAGCACTTGCACATTGGCACAACCCACCCAACGTAACATCCACCACAGGCGGGAAGCAAACATACTGTTAGCGGCATCATATAGCACATAATGGTCAGTCATTTGCATGCCGCGAGAAGCAAGTAAGGCCGCAAAATCATCACGCTCCGGTAAAGGGTGGCGGCCATTAGTACCCGTCGGTGTAGCAGATAAATCCTGGTTTGTATCAAAAAATACGGCTTGGGGAATATGACCTTCTAAATAGACTCTGCGCCCTAAGCTTTCATCCTGCAGATCAGAGCGCACATCAATAATATGTAGTTTATTAGCAGCATCGGACTGTTGAAGTAAGTCCTTAAGCTCATTTACTGTAATTAATGGATGCATAGCTGTCTCCCTTGGTATTTAACGTTTTATCTGTTTAGTATAGACAAGATTATCTTAAAATATAAACTATTTTCAAACTTAATTGTTATTAGATACTCTTTGCAACTCTGCTACTTTATGTGCCTGCCGCACCGTCGCCCATGCTGACAACCCGCCTGCTGCGACCACACCGGCAATACCAAGCCAAACGAACAAATCAGGCACATCATCCCAGAACAAGACACCCATTAAGACGGCAAAAACAATAGTCAAATACTGCAATACCGCTGATAAAATCGGAGATCCTGAACCATAGGCCTTGGTAATGCATAGCTGCCCAACCAAGCCACAAAGCCCGACCGCTAATAAAGCCACCCATGCCTGAGCCGAAACATTGGGTACAGCACTTCGATCAAGCCCTATAAAACCAATGATTGTCACTACCACCGAAAAATAAAAAACGGTAAGCCAGGCAGACTCTCCCAATTTACCCAAAGAACGAAGCTGCATCATTGCTACGGCCGCACAAACTCCTGAACACAAACCTAAGAACACAGCAAAAAACTGGTCCTCGCTTAGACTCGGCCTTAACACCATCAACACACTGACAAAACCCAGCAAACAGGTGAACAAACGAAACCAGTCCCTTTTGCCTTCAACACCCTTGATAAACACCCATAAGCCTATAAATATAGACGATGTATAGTTTAAAGTGGCTGCAGTACCCAATGGCAATACTGAATAGCAGTAAAATACTAAAATAAGTGCAGTTGCTCCAAATAAATTACGGAGAAAATGTATTTTTAAACTTTTAGGACGCAGTGAATGCTTCGTGACTACTGCCCAAACAAGGATCAGTAATACCGAAGGCAAGCCCCGGGCAATAATCGTCATTGCTAACGGGACATTTAACTCTCCAGCAAATTTAACACCCGCCCCCATCAAGGCAAACATAAACGATGCTAATACCATCCATAAAGAATGCATGTAGAAACCTTTTAATCACAATGTGAAACTGACATTCAACTGACAATTCCCACGTGATATTGTTATTATTGAATGCACCGAATTTATTAATTATTCTATCCCTACTCAATAAAAATGGAATGAAAATCATATGATGCGCATTATTTTATTCTTGGCAACCAACTTTGCAATTATTTTGGTGCTATCAATTACAACCCGTATTTTCGGCTTGAATAGCTGGTTAACAGCACAAGGCATTGATTACAATTCCTTGCTCGTTTTTGCTTTAATTGTCGGTTTTACCGGCTCAATTATCTCTCTACTAATTAGCAAGCCGATGGCTAAAATGAGCACTAGAGCCCGTGTCATAGACCCAAACAGCCCGGCAAACTACCAAGAAGCCTGGTTGGTAGAAACCGTCTCACAGTTTGCACAGCGTGCGGGAATTGGCATGCCCGAGGTGGCTATTTATGAAGGCGCCCCAAACGCTTTCGCGACTGGGGCCTTCAAAAACAACGCCCTAGTTGCTGTCTCTACCGGCCTTTTACAAACTATGAGTGAAGAGGAAGTTGCTGCCGTATTAGGTCATGAGGTCGCCCACATCGCTAATGGTGACATGATTACCATGACTCTTATCCAAGGTGTAATAAATACCTTTGTAATATTTTTAGCGCGCGTGGTCGGCTATGCAATCGATCGCGCTGTATTTAAAAATGATCGAGAAGGCATGGGTCCTGGCTATTTCATTACTGTTATTGTTTTAGAGATCGTCTTTGGCGTTTTCGCTTCAATGATCGTCGCCTGGTTCTCCCGTCAGCGTGAGTTCAGGGCAGACGCCGGAGCAGCTCAACTAATGGGCACGCCAAGCTCTATGATCAAAGCACTTCAACGCTTGCAGCAACTGCAATCAGGTGAGTTGCCAAAAAACATGCAGGCTTTAGGTATTTCCAGTGGCAAAAAGGTAGCTCAACTTTTTGCTACACACCCACCATTAGAAGTACGTATTCATGCCTTAAGCAATTAACTCCTAACGATAAAAACACCGTTTCATACTTAAATGAAACGGTGTTTTTCCTTATAACTACGGTACTTGTTCCGCTTTATTTAGCATCACTCCAATTATCACCCACCGCTACTTCTGCCACCAAAGGCACGCTTAATTCAGCAACATTGGTCATCAGCTCGGGTACAACTTTGCGCATTAATTCCTTCTCATCTTCCGGCACTTCCAGAACAAGTTCATCATGCACCTGCATAATCATGCGTGACTTCAACTTCTTCTCCTCAATGAAATTCTGCACCTCAATCATCGCCATTTTAATCAAATCCGCTGCTGTACCTTGCATTGGCGCGTTAATTGCTTGTCGCTCAGCGTTAGCCTTGCGAGGGCCTTTGGCACCTTGAATTTCAGTAAACCATAAGCGCCGACCAAAGGCAGTTTCTACAAAACCATTATCTGTCGCTTCTTTTTTGATGCGATCCATATAATCCGCTACGCCAGGGTAGCGAGCAAAATAACGATCAATATAAATTTTTGCTGCATCACGGGTAATATTCAGATTTTTTGCCAAGCCAAAAACACCCATGCCATAAATCAACCCAAAGTTGATCGCTTTGGCAGAATAGCGTTGCTCCGCAGTCACATCGTCAATATTATCTACTGAGAAAATCTCAGCTGCCGTACTGCGGTGAATATCCTTACCCTCGGCAAAGGCCTGACGCAAACCTTTATCACCGGAAATATGAGCCATGACTCGCAATTCAATTTGTGAATAGTCGGCCGCTAAAATAACATTACCCGGCTCTGCCACAAAAGCACGACGAATTCGTCGTCCTTCTTCTGTGCGTACCGGAATGTTTTGTAAGTTAGGATCAGAGGAAGATAAGCGACCGGTTACCACTGAGGCCTGGGAATAACTGGTATGCACCCTACCCGTAGCCGGCCAAACCATTGTTGGTAACTTATCCGTATAGGTAGACTTCAATTTAGCCAGGCTGCGGTACTCTAAAATCAGCTTGGGCAAAGGAAAATCCTCTGCCAATTTATTGAGCGTTTCCTCATCTGTTGAGGGCGCACCCTTAGGCGTTTTTTTGACAACCGGTAAAGACATTTTTTCAAAAAGGATTATTCCAAGTTGACGCGGCGAGTTTAGATTAAAAGGCTCACCAACAATCTCATGAGCTTCTTTTTCAAGCTCATCTAAGCGCGCCGCAAACACCCGACTCTGCTCCAGCAACGACTTTTCATCGATCTTTACCCCATTACGCTCTATCGTTGTCAAGACCGGAGAGACCTTCATTTCTAATTGATAGATTCGATCAAAACCCTCTTCTGCCTTTAGCAAAGGCAGCATCACTTGATACAACTGCAAAGTAATATCCGCATCTTCACACGCATACTCTGATGCCTTATCAATAGGTACTTGGTCAAAGGTAATGGCTGATGCACCCTTGCCGCAAATTTCTTCGTAACTAATACCACTACGACCCAAGTAACGCTGCATCAGCTCCTCCATACCGACACGCTTGGAGGAGTCCAAGACATAAGCCATTAGCATTGTGTCATGCTCAATGCCCTTCAATCTCACCCCTTCATTAGCTAAAACATGGGTATCAAATTTGGCATTTTGCAATACTTTAGATGCCTGTTCATTTTCCAACCATGGACGTAATTGCTCTAAAACCAATTGCTTATCTAATTGCTCAAATTGCTCATCTAACATCGAGCCATTGTGACCGACTGGCACATACCAAGCCTGGCCCGGCTTAACCGACACAGACAAACCGACAAGACGTGCACCCATGGAGTAAAGACCATCAGTTTCAGTGTCTAAAGCAACGATTTTAGCAGTTTCAAGGACCTCAATTAAGTCTTGAAGCTGAGCTTCGGTAGTCACTGTTTGATAATCTATCTCGCTTGGTGTTTGAGGAATCACGGCAACCTCCACTCGCGAATCCTGCTCTGGGATAGCTTCAGGGTCCCCAGTCAACTCACGCAACCAAGTACGAAAACCATATTTTTGAAAAATATCAATCAAAGTATCTCTATCTTGATTGAGCGGTCGCAAATCATCTGGAGAATCAATTTCATCGGGTAAAGTACAATCCTGTTTGATGGTGACCAAGCGACGTGTCATCTCAAAATTTGGAATAAATTCACGCAAATTCTTACCAGCAACACCCTTGATCTCATCAGCGTGAGCTATAAGATTATCTAAGGTACCATACTCCTCTAGCCACTTAGCCGCAGTCTTAGGACCAACCTTAGGCACCCCCGGAATATTATCGGCCGTATCACCCATCAGCATCAAGTAATCAATAATCTGCTCTGGCTTCACACCATAGCGCGTCTGCACACCTTCAATGTCCATCAGATGATTACTCATGGTATCGATTAAAGTGACGTTTTCGTTGACTAACTGAGCCATGTCCTTATCGCCGGTAGAAATAACCGAATCAATACCATTCTCAGTCGCTTTTTTGGCTAAAGTTGCAATCACATCATCGGCCTCTACACCCTCCAGAGCGATCACAGTCCAGCCCATTGCGCGTATCGCATCATGAATAGGTTTTATCTGAGAACGCAAATCATCAGGCATGGGTGGACGATTCCCTTTATACTCTTCATAGATATCGTCTCTAAAGGTCTTACCTTTAGCATCAAATACACAAGCCATATAATCAGGATTATAATCTTGGTTTATTTTGCGCATCATGTTCATTACGCCATAAAGAGCACCCGTAGGTTCACCTAAGGCATTTCGCAAATTAGGCATAGCGAAAAACGCACGATATAAATAACTTGAACCATCAACAAGTAATAAGGTTTTTTTCATGTTAAGCAATAAAGAAAAATTAACTGTAGATGCTGATCTTACAGTAGAAGACAACGCCGATAACAACAAAACTGTTAGCCGCCAAGAAATGAAGCAAGTAGAAGCTTCAAAGGCTGACACAATCAAGGGGCAAGTATCAGAAATCTCTGAAGAGTTGGCTACAGCTGCTCAGCATTTAATAGGTCTTAATAAAGCGGTCAGCATTTTTGGCAGCGCCCGCACTCCTCGTAATTCTTTTTACTATAACAAAACAATAGAGATCAGTAAATTACTCGCCGAGGCAGGTTTTAGTATTATTTCCGGTGGTGGCCCCGGTATCATGGAAGCAGCAAATAAAGGCTGTTTTGAAGCGGATGGCCATAGTGTCGGCTTAAACATCAAACTACCCCACGAGCAGAGCGATAACGGTTATCAATCTGATAGCTTATATTTTAAGTATTTTATGTCGCGTAAAACCACTTTCTTTATGAACAGCTCAGCTTATATTATGATGCCGGGTGGTTTTGGTACGATGGATGAGGTCTTTGAAACACTCACCTTAATACAAACAGGTAAAGCACATTATGCACCCATTGTTTTTGTTGGCAGTGAGTTCTGGAGCGGCTTGGTTGACTGGATCAAAGAGCAATTACTGGGTTGCAGCTATATCTCCGCACCCGACCTCGATCTATTTATAGTTGAGGATGATCCCCATAAAATCCTGCAATACATCACAGACAAGCATGAAGAACACTGTTTCGATGTGAACTGCTTTGGTTTGAAGTAATTTAATCAAGCCTTAAGAGCACTTTAAGCTGCTGAATAAACAATAAGCAATAAACATGCAGCTTAAGCATAACAGAAGCTCAAACTAATTACTTCCCTTAGCTTCTTCCTCCACATCCGCCGGCGGTCGGCAAGTCACATGCACCGATCGCGCTTGGCGCTCCTCCTGCCTTAACTCAGCTTTTAATTCCTCACTGATATAACGCTCTCGGGCTATATTAACATCAACCACCTCACCACCGTATTCAGCACAAGCCGCACGCATACGCTCTTGACACTCATCACCCTGCTCGATACAAGTCACTTCAAAATGTATATCTCCCTCGGTATACAGAGGTGTCGTCCGGCAAGCACTAAGCGCTAAAAGCAAAATGCTGACTAAAGAAAAAAGCAGTAATTTTTGAGTGCAGTACGTATTCATAAGTTTAAACAATGATTTTCCTGGCCCCTGGTTATGATTAAATTTAAGCTCAATCAGGGGTATAATGGAGCGTTTATATGAAGAACAAAAATAGCGCTTTAGAAAAGCAACTATAAATCATGAGTGCTATTTTATTCTAATAAAATCTAATTTTTATCACTATTATCTTTAGAAGTCTATCCATGCAAGAACAATATCATTCTTCTGCTGTTGAGAAAGAAGCACAGAAAATTTGGCAAGAACAAGATGTGTATCGTGTCGTAGAGGGCGCCAAAAACGCCGCCGGTGAAGAAAAACCAAAATACTATGCTTGTTCCATGCTGCCTTACCCAAGTGGTAAGTTACACATGGGGCACGTGAGAAACTATACGATCAATGACGTGATGACACGCCAACTCAGAATGCGCGGCTACAATGTTTTAATGCCAATGGGATGGGATGCTTTCGGTATGCCGGCAGAAAATGCGGCGATCAAATCTAAAGTACCACCTGCAAAGTGGACTTACGACAACATCGCTTATATGAAAAAGCAAATGGAATCCATGGGCTTAGCTATCGACTGGTCTCGTGAAATGTGTGCCTGCGATCCTGAATATTATCGTTGGAACCAATGGCTCTTCTTAAAGATGTTAGATAAAGGCATCGCCTACCGTAAAACTCAGGTTGTTAACTGGGATCCTGTAGATCAAACCGTTTTGGCAAACGAGCAAGTCATTGATGGACGCGGTTGGCGTTCCGGTGCTTTAGTTGAAAAACGTGAGATCCCAGGCTATTATTTGCGCATTACTGACTATGCCGAAGAGTTGCTCGATTACACTAAAAATCACTTAGAAGGCTGGCCAGAGCGTGTACGCTTAATGCAAGAAAACTGGATTGGTCGCAGTGAAGGAGTACGTTTTGCCTTCACCCATGATATTCATGATGCTGACGACCAACTGATCCAGGATGGCCGTATGTATGTATTTACGACACGTGCTGACACCATTATGGGCGTGACTTTCTGTGCCGTTGCACCTGAGCACCCGATTGCTACCGAAGCTGCGCGCCGTGATTCAAAGGTCGCTGCTTTTATCAAAGAAGCGATAAAAGGTGGCACCAGTGAAGCGGATTTAGCCACTAAAGATAAAGAAGGCATCCCTACTGGCCTGTACGTTACCCACCCTATTACCGGAGAGCAAGTTGAGGTTTGGGTTGGTAATTACGTCTTAATGAGCTATGGCGACGGTGCTGTTATGGCAGTACCTGGCCATGATGAGCGCGACTTTGCCTTTGCCCTCAAGTACAATTTGCCCATTATTCAAGTAGTTGATATTGACGGTCAAACATATTCTGACCAGGAGTGGCAAGATTGGTATGCTGACAAAGAAGGTGGCAAACTCATCAACTCCAGCCAATATAACGGCTTAAGCACTGCAGAAGCTATCGACAATATCGCTGACTTCATGGTTGAAAAGCAATTAGGCGAGAAAAAAGTTACTTGGCGTATCCGTGACTGGGGTATTTCCCGTCAACGTTATTGGGGTACTCCTATTCCCATCATCCATTGCCCTAGTTGTGGTCCTGTCCCTGTACCTGAAAAAGATCTACCGGTCGTATTGCCGGAACATCTAATTCCGGATGGCAGCGGCAACCCCCTCAACAAGTGTGAGGAGTTTCTCCATACTCAATGCCCTTCTTGTGGAGCTGACGCTCGTCGCGAGACTGACACTATGGATACCTTCGTTGATTCATCATGGTACTTTATGCGCTACGCTTCGGCCAAAAACGACACAGCAATGGTTGATGAACGAAATAATTACTGGATGCCAATGGACCAGTATATTGGTGGCATCGAACACGCAGTCATGCATTTGCTTTATGCCCGCTTCTGGACCAAGGCCATGCGCGATATGGGCCTATTAAATTACGACGAACCCTTTGTTAAACTACTATGCCAAGGGATGGTTTTAAACCACATTTACTCCCGTCGTAACGAACTTGGTGGTATTGAATATTTTGCGCCCAGCGAAGTAGAAAACACGCTGGATGCCAAAGGCAATATTATCGGTGCCAAGCTCAAAAGCGATGGCTCTGCGATTCAATACGAGGGCATTGGCACGATGTCCAAGTCCAAAAACAATGGTATCGACCCTCAGCAACTCATTGATCAAATGGGTGCTGACACAGCTCGCTTATTTGTTATGTTTACCAGCCCTCCTGAGCAAACTCTAGAGTGGTCCGGCAGTGGTGTCGACGGTTCAAACCGTTTCCTACGTCGCCTATGGAACTATTGCTTTAAGCATCAAGAGCAAATCCGCCAAGGCCACGATAATTTTGATTGGTCTTCAGCTGAGAGCTTAGACAAAGCGATTAAAGACTTACGCTTGGAAACACACGCTTTATTGAAGCAAGCAAATTACGATTACAACCGTATTCAATACAATACTGTTGTTTCAGCTAATATGAAATTATTAAACGTGCTTGAAGCAGCACAATTACCTGAAGGCGACTTTGCCAATCACGCCATTCGTGAATCGGTATCTATTATGCTACGCATGCTCTACCCTGTGGTGCCGCACATTACTTGGCATATTTGGCGCGAACTTGGCCTTGTCGATGCTTATGGTGATCTACTTGATGCGTCTTGGCCTGAAGTTGACGAAAATGCCCTAATCGCTGATGAGGTTGAATTAATGCTTCAAGTCAACGGCAAGCTTCGTGGTTCTATTATGATCCCTAATGATGCCGGCAAAGAGCATATTGAGACAGTAGCCAGAGCACACGAAGCTGTTGAGCGCTTCCTAGAAGGTCGCCCTATTAAACGTGTGATCGTGGTACCGGGTCGCCTCGTTAACGTGGTTGGTTAGTTATGACATTAAATAAGGTATTCGCTTTTAGCAGCAAGTCACAACGCTTTAATCTGCAGCAATATGCTTTGTTTTTGCTGCTTCTGTTGATAGTGATGAGCCTTGCTGCTTGCGGCTTCAAGTTACGTGGGGCGACACCGCTACCATTTAATTCTCTCTATACAAATATCAGCAGCCAAAGCTCCTTTGGTGCACAAATCATCCGTGGAATCAGGGCTAACTCACCCAACACCCGAATTGTTGAAGATGCGAGCGAAGCTGAAGTACGTCTAATTCAAATTAATAACCGCCGCACGCGCAAGGAAATGTCCTTAACCGTCGACGGTAAAGTTGAAGAATACGAATTAGGTCTTTATATCAGCTTTACTTTGGTAGATCATGCTGGCAATACCTTATTAGAACCTACCACTTTATCCAATTTACGCTTATTACCTTATGACGAAGATAACTCAGCTGCCAAAGCCGCTGAGATGCAGCAACTCTATGCTGATATGGAGCGTAATATCGCCACCTCAATGTTGCAACGGATTACTTCAGATGAGGTGATTCAGCGCTATAGGCAATTACATGGAAATTAATGGCTAATATCAATCTTGACAAGATAGATCGTCGGCAAGAACCAGCACCACTCTATTGCGTAGTTGGTGATGAGCTATTGTTGAGAATTGAAGCTGTTGATGCTCTTCGACAGTGGGCCTATGAGCACGGCTACTCAGAACGCAGCTCCTTAAGTCTCAACGCCACTGACGATTGGGGGGTAATTGAGGAGTTCACCCAAAGCATGTCCTTATTTGCCGAACGTAAACTATTGGAATTAGTCATTCCTAGCGGCAAACCTGGACGTAAAGGCGCTGAAGCATTGGTTTCACTGGCTGAACAAGCCAAACAAGGACAACTAATCGATACTGTCATAGTTATCAGCTTCCCTGAGCTAGACTGGCAAACAAAAAAAACCAAGTGGTGGCAAACTCTTTCTACTGTCGCACAGACAGCAGATTTACCAAAAATCACTCGTGAACAGCTACCTCACTGGATTGCTCAACGCTTAAGGCGCCAAAAGCAATCAGTCGATAAAGAAACCCTTGATTGGATTGTCGATAAAGTTGAAGGCAATTTATTTGCTGCTCATCAAGAAATACTTAAACTGGGTCTTAGCTATCCTGAAGGCGAAATAACCTTTGAAGCTATTCAGCAATCGATACAAGATGTTGCACGTTATGATGTTATTTCTTTAATGTCTGCTATGCTAGAAGGTGATGCTAAACGCACTCGTAGAATCCTTGAGGGCCTAGAAGCAGAAGGCGAAGCACTACCACTTATTCTCGGTTTTATGATGGTCGATATTCGTCATTTATATAATTTGGCCGTAGCAAGACAAAAGGGGTTAAACCCAGCCGGACAGACACAGGCGATGCGCATACATAAATCCAAATCAGGCTTGATTTTAACTGCACTTAATCGTCTTAGCCTAATGCAACTCATGGGTATCATTCAGCATGCTCACGATGTCGATCGTATCCTTAAAGGCATCCCCGTTGAAGGCCGTTTAAACGATCCCTGGCAGGAGTTGCTACGATTAAGCCTAAAAATAGTCAATCCTAAAGCGCTTTAAGCATTTTTATATTTAATAATTAACACTTAATTTTTAATATTGCCATGAATACTATACCGTCGACATTCGCATCCGAACTATCACTAAAGGATTATTTACAGCAACTAGGAAGCCAAGCTCGACAAGCTTCTCGCACCCTAATGCGTACTAATGATCAACAAAAATCGGCCGCTTTGCTAAGTTTGGCCGATTTAATCAATAAAAACAAAGACTTTTTACTCGCAGAAAACGCCAAAGACTTGGCAAAAGCCAAAGAAAAGAGCCTGGATGCACCGCTACTTGACCGTTTAGCTCTATCAGAAAAGTACTTGGATATTATGCAAACTGGCTTACGCCAAATTGCCGCTATGCCTGCTCCGATCGGTTCGCTCTCAGCTACCAGTATTCGTCCAAATGGCATGAAACTAGCACAAATGCGTGTACCGATTGGAGTGATTGGTATTATTTACGAATCACGCCCTAATGTCACGATTGATGCAGCGGCACTCTGTTTAAAATCCGGTAATGCGTGTATTTTACGTGGCGGGAGTGAGGCTTTTTATTCCAACCAAGCCTTTGCCAAACTTATCTCAGAAAGCCTTAAAATCAATAATTTACCAGAACATGCTGTGCAAATTATTGAAACCACAGATCGCGAAGCGGTTAGTGAATTAGTCCGTTTAACTGACTATGTTGATGTCATTATTCCGCGCGGCGGCAAGTCTTTACTATCGCGCTTGGCCAAAGATGCCCGCGTACCGATGATTATGCACTTAGATGGTAACTGTCATATGCATATTGATGAGTTTGCTGATATAGATATGGCCATTGAAACGGCCTTTCATGCAAAAACTCACCGCTATGGCATCTGCGGTGCTTTAGAAACCTTATTGGTTGATCAAGCTGTTGCTGAACAGGTGTTACCAGAACTTGGAAGACGTTTCCAAGCGCACGGTGATGAGATGCGCGTTTGCCCTAAAAGCAAAGCAATTTTAAATAATGCTGGTCTGCAGTCAAATGAGCAAGCAGCAATCAAGGATGCTACTGCTGAAGATTGGGAAACTGAGTTCTTGGGGCCAATTATCGCAATTCGTGTAGTTGACTCACTGGAAGAGGCTATTGAGCATATTACACAATATAGCTCAGGTCATACTGAATCGATCATTACAAATAATATTCAGCGCGCAGAGCAATTCCAGTTATGGGTTGATTCTAGCTCTGTATATGTCAACCTACCCACCATCTTTGCCGATGGTTTTGAATATGGCCTGGGAGCTGAAATCGGTATTTCAACGAACCGCTTACATACGCGTGGTCCAGTTGGTCTAGAAGGACTTACCACGTACAAATGGGTACTTCACGGCAATGGTCAAAAGCGCGGTTAAATAGGATTTAAATAATGAGCTATCTTTGGTACAAGGTTTTACATATCGTCTTTTTCGCTTCATGGTTTGCCGGGTTATTTTACTTACCTCGCATTTATGTCAACATGGCTCGACTACAATACGGCTCTGAAGGCTATACTCTACTTTTAGGCATGGCCAAGCGTTTATTACGATTCATGACCATCATTGCCGTAGTAAATCTAATTTTCGGATTATTACTAATTAGCAAAATTGGCTTGCTCCACGGCTGGCTGCACTTTAAATTACTACTGGTATTTTTTGTCTTTGTTTACCATTATTCCTGTTACGTAATTTATAAGCGCTTCGAAAACGGCACTAATAAAAAAGAACATACTTTTTACCGTTGGTACAATGAAATTCCAGTGGTACTCATGCTTGTAATTGTTTATTTAGTTATTTTCAAACCTTTTTAAAATAACAACCCACTATGTCAGAACAAGACTCTTCAAAAAGAAGCACATTAAAATTAAACCCCGGTGCTAAAAAAAGCACTAGTAGTGCACGCAAAACAAGTCATGTACGCACCGGCCCTCGTGCCCGTCGTCTTGAGCAATCAGCTTATGAACATGGCCAAGGTAAAATTTCGGCACGAACTTTAGCTCGCACAGGCGTCAGCATGGACAAACTTAAGGAAGATAAAAATCTTTCTTACAGGCTTTCCAAATCAGGTATGACTGAACAGCGCCTAGCCAAGCAGGCAGCAGAAAGAGAAGCTAATAGACCTCAACGAGATAGGCCTAGTGTCCCTTCTGACGCATGGAACCCTCGTAATCGTGATGATTCACGAGATACTCCTCGGGGGCATAATGATACGCGCCGTGACTCGCGGAGCCATGATGATTCACGTCGTAACTCGCAGGGCCGTGATGATTCACGGCGTGACTCACGTAGTACTGGTGACTCGCGATTTGAATCCCGTGGTCGTAGTGATTCGCGTTATGACTCTCGCAACCCACAAAAAGACACTAGACGTAACGCGCCCCGCTTAGACCCTAGGCCAGGTCGCCCTGCGCCACAAGGGGTCAACTATAATCCTGACAATCCTCAGCAAGCGGCAACAGTCTTTGCAACCTGCCCTCAAGGTTTAGAAGATGTGCTCTCTCAAGAGTTAAAGCATCTAGGCTTTGCCGAGGTAGAAAGTAGCCGCTCAGGAGTTTATTTTAAAACAGATATGTTGGGTGTTATGAAGGCAAATTTATATAGCCGTCTAGCAACTCGTATTTTACTTCAGGTGGCCCAAGCTGAAATTCATAGTGAAGATGATATTTATCAATTATCGCTAGCAACAGCATGGGAACATTATTTTGGTCCCGAGCATACCCTGCGCGTAGATACTTCAGCCATACGAAGTCCTATGCAAAGCCTGCACTTTTGTAACTTAAAAGCCAAAGACGGAATCGTTGATCGTATCCGCGACAAAGAAGGTGAACGCCCTTCCATCGACACCGTAAGACCCGACGCCAAGGTACATTTGTTCCTCTATAGGGATCAAGCCACACTGTATTTAGA
>LSQX01161594.1_pt4 | contig 14269 bp, 14 predicted proteins | sample 654561 | NCBI WGS metagenome assembly LSQX01 (sample SAMN04489861, study PRJNA283612) | anaerobic digester metagenome | isolation source: 4 biogas reactors fed with cattle manure at either 37C or 55C with and... | place: Denmark: Kongens Lyngby | collected 2014
GTGCCCCCCGAACTGTCAAAATTCCTGCAGCAAAAACTGGATATTCCGGTATATTCAATAGGGGCCGGGCCTTGTGATGGACAGCTGCTTATATGCGGCGACATGCTGGGACTTTTCCAGGCCTTTACGCCAAAGTTTGTCAAGCAGTATGCCAACGTGGCAGAGATTGAAATAAACGCTTTCAAGGAGTATATAAACGATGTAAAGACGGGTAAATTCCCCACCGACGACCATGTTTATCATATCAAGGACAGCATGGAGGACTTCGAACGGTTGTTTAAAGAATTCGAATAGCCGAAAAGGAAAGCAGTTCGGTTAGCATTCCGAGCCGGAAGGCTTTGGATAATAATCAATAAAGGAGGGTGTTGTATGTATAAGGACTGTCTATCCATCAGCCCTTGTATTATTGACGACATCAATGATTTTCTAACCGACCCCCAGAACGAGCTTATAAGAAATGTTCTCCGTGTGGTTGAAAAATACGGTACGCCGGAGGAAATCAACGCCAAGGCCAGGGAGGCAAGACACCTTCCCAACATAATGAACCGTCTCCGGAACCAGGACTCCCCCTACGTAAAGGACCTGGAATGGCTGGTATCGGTTAGGGACAAAGGAGCCTTTGTACCCGTTTCCGAGTACAGGCAAAGGGTGCTGGGGGACGACTACAAAAAAGTATACTTCGACGAGGGCAGGGCTGTGACGCTGGAGATAAGCTCCATGCAGTTTTTCCCGTTCCTTATCGAGGAGGCAAAACAGGCCATAGACAAAAAAGAGATAATGCCGGGCAGGTACATAAGGGTACGCTGCATGAAGGAACAGGAAAACGACAACGGGGATACGCTGGCAATGGCCGCCGCAATGCAGATACTGGGCGCCAGCTACGTGGACACGCTGGATACCAAGGGCACCGACGGGTCAAACGTACACCTTAACGGCCCGGCCACCATAACCGGCTATTTCGGCGGTATCGGGCAGCCCAACGACTACCCCCTTGCATGGGTGGACGAATACCTTTATTATTACACCAATTACGGCATAGGGGAAGTGCTCAACACCAACCCCGGCACGGTGCTGCTGGGATACATCCTGTACAAGCTGGGCATAGACATAAAGTTCAAGATTTCGGTATTCATGGGCAATGACAACCCCTATTCGGTTTTGTGGACACTGCTTATGGGACGGATGCTTGCAAGGGAAGACGGAACCACGCCGCTTTCGGGGTTCAACCTGAGCAATTCGGTCAACAATAAAACCATTGCCCTAAGCTCCGAGATAAGGAGCAGGCTTGGGCTGGAAAGCAACGTCAGGATTGAGCATCATATCACCGAAGCCTACAAGAGCATTGTGCGACAACCCTACAACAGGCGCGACGAGCTTATAGAAATAGCCCGCAGTGTGCCCAATATATCCGCCAAACACGAAGGCGGTGACCCGGAAATAGAGGAAACCCTTGACCATCCCTCCGACATACTTGATTACTTCAGGCCAAAGAAAGAAGTGGAAGCCTCCGGTGATATGGACAAATTGCTTATAAACTACCTTGAAAAGCATAACTCGCTGAACAAAACCGCCGAGGCCCTTACCCGCGCCGGCCTTGCATTCATAGGCGCGCCAAGGCTGCATCGCCGTTAAGGCTCAAAAGAGCTTTTTCCCTTGGCCTTAAAAAGCTAAGACGCATAAGGCTTCATGAATACCCTATTCATGAAGCCTTATTCCGTTTCTTATAAACTTACTGTTTTTCTCCCACCGAGAACCCCTTATCAACTTTATGCCCCGGGCAGCTCTCAATTACAAGATTATGCAGATAAATCCTCCGCTTCCTTCGTTGACTATCCTTTGAAGGGTAAGTTGGAGCTTTGACTGCGCATCCTCCGGCATCTTCAAAAGTTTATTCTGAAGCTGCTCCCGTACCAGGTCATACAGCGATTTGCCGAATATATTGGACTCCCACAGCTTGGAGGGGTTGTTCTCAAACTCCGAGATAAGGTAGTTAAGCAGCTCTTCACTCTGCTTTTCGGTACCCACCAGCGGGGAAACTTCCGTCTGGATGTCCGCCCTGATCATGTGTATTGACGGAGCGCTGGCCTTAAGCCTTACCCCAAACCGGCTTCCCTGCTTGAATATCTCCGGCTCCTCCAGTATCAGCTCATCCAGCTTGGGAGCCACCACGCCGTAGCCGCTGTCCCATACGTCCTTCAAGGCGGAGGCTACCCTGTCATAGTGCTTCTTGGCCTTTGACAGCTCCTCCACAAGCCCAAGGAGCTGATGTTCCCCTTCCAGGGAATACCCGCTGATTTCACCGATAACCCTGTAAAACAGACCGGCCTCGGTTTTGACCTTGATTCGGGCAATACCTTCACCAAGGCTAATATCGTCCAGTTCCGCCTCTTCCACGAATTCATATATGCTGAAGGCCTCGGGTATTTCTTCGGTATCCTTTAGTCTTCTCACTTCACCGGTGCTTTCCCTGACCGCGTTGATTATATCCTGCTTAAGCCAGTGCTCTATGTCAAGGCCGTCTATCCAGCGCGGCAGGTCTATATGTATTTCGGTAACCGGAAACTCGAACAGTATCCTTTCCAGGATGTAGTGCACGTCGTCCATGGACATGTTCATGCAGTCCATGACACATACCGGCACCTGGTATTTTGCTTCCAAGGCTTCCGCCAGATTTCTTGTTTCCTCCGACCTGGGCCGGGTGCTGTTTAATACAATTACAAAGGGTTTGTCTAAGTCCTTCAGTTCCTTGACCACCCTTTCCTCCGCCTGTATATAGTTTTGCCTGGGTATCTCGGTAATGGAACCGTCGGTTGTGACCAAAAGGCCTATGGTTGAATGGTCGGTTATTACTTTCCTTGTGCCCAGCTCCGCCGCCTCTTCGAAGGGGATCTTGTTTTCGAACCACGGCGTGGAAACCATCCTGGGCATTTCATCCTCCATATGGCCCAAAGCTCCCTTAACCATGTACCCAACACAGTCCACCAGCCTCACCCTGAACCTGGCGTTATCCTTCAATTCTATTTCAACCGCTTCGTTGGGTACGAATTTAGGCTCGGTAGTGGATATGGTGCGACCTGCGCCGCTCTGCGGCAGCTCATCCTTTGCCCTTTCTCTTATGTAGGGATTGTCTATATTGGGAAGCACCAAAAGGTCCATGAACCTCTTTATAAAGGTGGATTTCCCCGTTCTTACAGGGCCCACTATCCCAATATAAATATCTCCCTGGGTTCGTTCGGCTATGTCTTTATATATATTGAATTCTCCCACCTCTTTATCCCTCCTTTTTACTAAATTGAACATGCTTTAACATTATATATATATGAGTAAATACCGGTATTATTACTAAAAAATAGGCCCTGCCCCGCCCGCGGGCAAGGGCGGAGCACACACCCCATCGGGAAGTGCCACGCACCTTGCCGGGTTCCGCCCTATAAAAAAAGCCCCGGGGTCATCCCCGAGACTCTTTCGCAACCTGTGATTTGCGGCCTACCAACCCTCCGCAATCTCCTCGCTTTCATGGGTCTTGCTTCTCATCATAAGGTTTTCCACCGACTTTTTCACATCCGCTCCTTCGAACAGTACTTTGTATATCTCGCTTGTTATGGGCATTTCCACGCCGTGGAGCATTGACAGCTCATAGGCGGCCTGGGTTGCCTTGACACCCTCCACCACCATGCGGGTGCCTGCCAGCACCTCGTCCAGCGTCTTGCCCTGCCCTATCTGTATCCCCGCCCGCCTGTTCCTGCTGTGCATGCTGGTACAGGTCACTATCAGGTCCCCTATGCCGGAAAGCCCGGCAAAGGTAGCAGCCTTTGCACCCATCTTAACCCCCAGCCTCGCTATCTCCACTATACCCCTGGTCATAAGGGCGGCCTTTGTATTGTCCCCGTACCCCAGCCCGTCCGAAATGCCGGCACCCAACGCCACAACGTTTTTTAGGGCACCCCCCATTTCCACCCCGATTATGTCGGGGTTTGTATAAACCCTGAAGGCCGGTGCCATGAACAGGTCCTGCACATACTCCGCCATTTCACGGTCGGGGCTGGCCGCCACCACCGTGGTAGGCACACCCCTTCCCACTTCTTCCGCATGGCTCGGGCCGGACATTGCCGCCACCCTGTTTTGGGGCAGCGCTTCCTTTATTACCTCGGAAAGTCTCCTTAGCGTGCCCGGGTCAAGGCCCTTGGCCACGTTTATAATCCTCTGTTCCGGTTTCACGAAAGGGGCTATGGTTCGCACAACGCTTCCTACAACGTGGGATGGAACCGAGAATACTATTGCCTCACACCCGTGAATGCACTGTTCCATATCTCCCGTCGGATTGATATTGTCACCAAGTTTAACCCCGGGCAGGTATAATTCGTTCTCCCGGGTGTTCCTAATCGTCTCAAGCAGGTCCTCTTCCCGAATCCACAGGTTCAGGCTTACCCCTTTGCGTTCAAGTACCGTTGCAAGGGCGGTGCCCCAGCTTCCGGCTCCCACCACAGCGATCTTCGCGTTCATTTTGAATTAGTCCCCCTTTTTCGGTGATAGTTTTATGCTAACCTTTGATTCCTGTCCCTTAAAAAGCCTTTTTATATTCTCCCTGTGCCTCAGAAGGGCAAAGGCACTTATAACCAGCGAAAAAGCAGTCATTTCCACCGAAAGCCTAAAGGCCGTAACCAGCACCGGGTAGAGCAGGGCGCAGACAACCGATGCCAGCGATACATACCTGGTTATAATTATGATGGACACCCCCACCGCAATGAGTATAAGGGCAACCCGTAATTCAAGGCTTATCAGCACGCCGAGGGAGGTGGCTATCCCCTTCCCGCCTTTAAAGCCCAAAAACACCGGCCAGTTATGCCCGCACACCACCGCCACGCCGGCGGCTATTGCGCCCATATCGCCGCCTCCAAGCAGCCTGCCTGCTATAACCGCCACCACTCCCTTTAACAGGTCTATTGCCAGGGCCATGGCGGCGGGTTTGCTCCCCAGCACCCTGTTGACATTGGTAGCGCCGGCATTTTTGCTGCCGTGTTCCCTTATGTCTATTCCTCCCACTGCTTTCCCGATTATGTATCCCCCGTTTATGTTACCGACCAGGTATCCTATCAGGGACGAAACAATCAACCCCATAGGTTATTCTCCTCCTTTATTCTTCCTTTCCCTGAGCACAATTCTAATGGGTGTACCCTCGAACCCGAAGGCCTCCCTGAGCTGGTTTTCTATATACCTTAGGTAGGAAAAATGCATTAGTTCCCTGTCATTCACAAAAAGCGCAAAGGAGGGAGGTTTTATCCCGAACTGGGTTGCATAATAAATCTTCAGCCTCCTGCCCTTGTCGGAAGGGGGCTGGTTAATCAATGTGGCCTCCCCTATTACTTCGTTCAATACCCCGGTGGTAACCCTTTGCGCCACCGCCTGGGCTGTTTTGTCCACCAGGTCCAGTACCTTTCCCACCCTCTGGCCGGTCTTTGCCGATATAAAGACCACCGGTGCATAGTCAATAAACTTAAGCTTGTTTCTTATATTCTTTATGTATGCCTCGCTGGTCCCGGTTTCCTTTTCCACCAGGTCCCATTTATTGACCACCACTATACAGCCCTTGCCCTCCTCGTGTATATGCCCGGCAATCTTGGTGTCCTGTTCTGTGGGGCCCTCGCAGGCGTCTATCACCAGGAGGCTTATGTCGCTTCTTGCCACCGCCGCCAAGGCCCTTATTACGCTGTATTTTTCCACCGCATCGTCTACACGGCTCTTTCTCCTTATTCCCGCAGTGTCTATTAGTATATACTCCCTGCCGCCGGCTGTAAAGGGCGTATCTATGGCATCCCGGGTGGTACCCGGCACATCGCTCACAATCACCCTCTCTTCCCCCAAAATTTTATTCAGAAGGGAAGATTTGCCCACGTTGGGCTTGCCCAGTATAGCTACCTTGATTACTTCACTGTCCTTTTCTTCCTCCTCCCGAGAGGGAAGTCTTGACACCACCTCGTCCAAAAGGTCCCCCAGGCCAAGCTGCTGCCCGGCGGATATGGGTATGGGGCTTCCCAGGCCGAGGTTGTAGAACTCGTAAACATGGTCCTCCAGTTTCTTGTTGTCCACCTTGTTGCACACCAGCAGAACCGGCTTATTGGTCTTTCGAAGCATGTCCGCCACCTGGTGGTCGGTGGAGGTTATTCCCTCCTGCACGTCCACCATGAATAAAATCACGTCCGCCGTGTTAATGGCAATCCCGGACTGTATCCTCATCTGCTCCAGTATAACGTCATCGGTTGAAAACTCTATACCCCCCGTATCTATAAGGGTGAATCTTCGGTCCAGCCACTCCACGTCGGCATATATCCTGTCCCTTGTCACGCCGGGGGTGTCTTCCACTATGGATATTCTTTTGCCCGCTATTTTGTTGAAGAAGGTGGATTTGCCCACGTTGGGCCTTCCCACTATCGCTACTATCGGTTTGGTCATTGTGCACCCTCCCGGATAATATTTCGCAAAAAATCACCGCCGTGCACCTCGCATGCTTCTACCCTTACTCCAAGCCTTTTTTCCACCTGCGGCACCGATACATCGTCAAGGAATACCTCTTCTCCCGATTTGAGCATGCTCCTGGGAATAATAAGCCTTGCGCCCAGGTCTTTTCCCTGGAGCTGTTCCATTAAATCGCCGCCGGTTATAAGCCCCGCCACATCTATAGTCTGCCCGAAAAAATTATTGGTTATCGGGAACACCTGCACCTTTAGTCCCGGCACCTTTTCTTCTACTGTCCTTACCAGGCTCTCTATAAACCGGCAGGCCGCCGTTCCCGTGGCCACCGAAACCCTTCGGCTTGTTTGCCGCCCTGTGCCCAGTCCCTTAAGGCCCTGTTGGAACTGCTGCCCGAAAAGCGCCATCATCCCGATACCGTTTTCAAGCTGTGGAAAGTTCTCATAGGCCTCCGGCGGTGGAAGCGGCTGCCCCGCCTTCAGGTATAATTCGTCGGCGGCATACACAATCCTGCTGCCGTACCTTTGCAAAAAAGCGTCCTGCCACCGGCTTACCGTTTTTAACGCCTCTTCCGCATCGTGCTTATCCACGGCCCTCAGCGGGTACAGGCCTTTCCTGAACTTTGTTATGCCCACCGGTACCACCCCTATGCTGCGTATACCCTCCCCCATGTTAAACAGGTCCCCAAGGGTTTGCTCCAGGTTTTCCCCGTCGTTCAGTCCCGGGCACAGCACTATCTGGCAGTTTATCGAAAGGCCGTTTTCCAGGAAAAGCCGCATATATTGAAGGGATGCCCCCGCCTTAGGGCTTCCCAGCATTTTTACCCTCAAATCCGGGTTTGTAGTATGTACCGATACGTTTAGGGGACTTATCCTGTACTTTATTATCCTTTCCAGGTCCTCCGTCTCAAGGTTTGTAAGGGATATGAAGTTTCCCTGCAGAAAAGACAGCCTTGAATCGTCGTCCTTGAAGTACAGGCTCTCCCTCATTCCCCGGGGCAGTTGGTCAATAAAACAAAACACGCACTTGTTTTTGCACCTTTTGCCCCGGTCCATAAGACCGGTTTCAAACACCAGCCCCAGGTCCTCGTGGGGCTCTTTGTCTACCTCAAGCAGCCACTCCTCGCCCGAGGGTTTTTGTATCAAAACCTCTACGTATTCATCATTTATTAGAAATTTGTATTCCAAAACGTCCTCCACCGGCTGCCCGTTAATCTCCACCAGCTTATCCCCCGGCCGGACGCCCATTTCCTCGGCGATGCTTCCCTCTTCCACTTCCATTATTAGATGGGCTTTCCCAGCCATTCTTATTACCTCCATTTAGTACCTGATAATAATATTATATCACAAATATCAATCCGGAACATTACAACTATTATCCCATTTTTCAGCAGCAAAGAAAAGGGATTCCGTACCTATTTCGCCAATACGGAACCCCCTGCCGGCAAACACCTTCAGTGCTTTACTATTACCAGGCATCCGTTCTCCAGGTCGTGTACCATGCCCAAAGTAATCTTTGATAAAAGCAGCGCCACCCTTTCCATCTCCTTGCGGTCCCTCGCATAAAAAACCGGCGCTGCCGAGTGCAAAACCCTTTCCTTGTCGGTTGTAACCACTGCCAGAATAACTTCCTTCAAAGAAGTGTCCATAACTTCGCCCCTAATCCGCCGCCTTTCTCCCGGCCGGAGAATCCAGCGGCTTTCTTTTTGAGCTCTCCAGCACCGGGGTCTTTTCAATGGCTTCAATCAGGCATTCGATATCCGGCTCAAAGGAAAAAACCGCGAACACGATATCCCCGCTTTCGGTGTTCCTCCTGGCAATGGGGGTGAACTCCGGCTCGTCCACGTCCTTTCTTATTCCCAGCTGGGTGGCGGCATTGTGCGCTATCGCCTGCCTCTGGCCCACGTTCCCCAGCGTAGCCCTTGCATTGTCGTCTTTGGGTATTATTCTTACCGCCAGCGCCCGGGTTAGGTATTTTTCCCTTGCCGCCGAAAGCCCCACGTTCATAAGCACAACCCCGTCCACCTTAAGAAGGGGACCCTCAAAGCTTATTTCGGCTTTAACCACCCTGGCAATATCCCCCACCCTTTGGCCCCTTATGGAATACACAACAGCCGCAAAAACAAGCGCGCCAATCCCAATCCCTGCAGCGATATTCTTGGTAAGGTAAACCCCCAGGCTTACCGACAGCGCTGTAGCCATTGAAATGTAGTTCCTGGCTTCGAAGGTTTTTGCTATATCCTCTATATAGTCCGAGCCCCTGGGCACCAGCTCGGTTCTGTCTATGGTGTCCAGGCTGTCCCGTTCCATGCTCCTTATTTCCCTAAACTGCTGCGCCGCCAGCGCAAGGAAGGTAACCGCCGTATATTCCTTTTCCACCAGGGCGGGGATGGCTATGGCCCCGAGAGCGGAGGCAATAAACCCCAGCATAAGGTGCGTAATATAGCCCCTCGGGAAACTGGGGTACTGCCTGTAGTCAACCCGGAGCAGCAAAAACCGTCCCAGGCTGCCCGCCACTATTCCGGAAACCAGGATCCGGCCGTAGTCCTCCATGACTTTATTTCTCGCCGTCCCTTTTATTTCTCCTGGCAAGGAAGCTTCCAAATTCCCTCTTTGCAAAGCCCCTTACCTTAGAAAACATCTCCCTGCCGCCGGTACTCAACAGCAGGAAGGCCAGCCCGCCAAGCCCGGCAATGACAAACAGCCATGTAAGCCCCGAACCGGTACCTTTGCTGCTCTGCTGCTCTCCCTGCACCCTCTCGCCCTTTGCGGTTGTACCGCCATACAGCGCCTTTGTGACTATTTCGGCAAAAATACCGGCGCTGTTTTCCGCCCTCTCCCTGGTATGCTCGTGGGTTCCGAATTCAAACAGCAGAACCCTTGGCGCAAGGTCCTGGTTGTAGTTTCCCCTGGCGTAGAATATGTCCCTTACAAAGCCGGGATGGGTATCGTCGGAAATAGCCTTTATCTTACGGGCCAGCTCCTCGTTTGCCTTAAGGTTTTGATTCCTCCTGCCCAAAACAATCCTTATCCTGGCCGCCGGGGTTTCGTTTATAGTGGTTATATAGTGCTCCTTGGGTATGGCGTCCCGGTGGATATCAAATATGGCATCCGGCCCTTTTTGCAGCAACCGGGTGGCGGTCCTCCTGGACCGTACATAGGAGTTGGCGTCATGGGGCTCATGGGACGTTGTATCAACGGTTGCCTTCACCCCGAATTTCTCAAAGCCTTTCTTGAAGGCTTCGCCAACTTCAACTATCCCACCGCGGCCCGGTTTGCTGTCGGTGCCGTCGGTAGGCACATAGGATTCCGCGTTGTGACTGAAATACAGCGCCACCTGCTTCTCCCTGCGGGCGGTCTGCATTGTCTCGGTTACGAATATCTCGTCAATCTCAGGCATTTTTACGTCTTCAATAAACTTGGCATAGGCTTTTTTGCCGTCGCGGTCCACTTCAACCACTTCGTACATCTTGTTATCCGTGCTGTGGTACCTGTCCCCCACATCCACCTCCCACGAAGTGGCGAAAATCTCTTTGTCGGTGCCCTGTTCAAACACCGTATAATACCCTTTGCTGCTGTGCTCGAACCCGCTGGTGTCGGCATATACCGTGCTTCCCGTAAACAGCAGCAGTGCTACCATCATCAATACGTACGCCTTCCTTTTATTCTTCATTCCCATCCCCGCCGTTCCTTTGCTTATTGTCTTTTCCCTGTACAAACTCGCCCCTCTCAAAGGCCATATCTTTTTTTGCGGTGCCTCCCTGGATTTTTTCCCTGGTCTCCCCTATTACTTCCGCCAGGACCACGGCAAATACCCCGGCTATTACCGTGGCGTCAAAGGCGCCGGCTCCTCCAAACACTGTCCTTCCCGGGCTTCCGGTGTACCAGTTGACCACCGCCTGCGCCAGGTCACTTAATACTATAGCCATTATACCGGCTATGAATGCGGACCTCCTGGACCTCCCCAGCAGGTAGGCAATACCGCCGCCAATTATTGCATACAGGTAATAATAGTTCATAAACTGGTTCTCTTCCGGCCCCGCGGGCAGAACCTTGCTCAAGGCATACACCGCCGCTCCCGCCGCCAGTGCCGCCACAACCGCCCTGGTCCTCTCCTTGGCGGTTCCCGCCCTGATAAACAGGTATACCGCCAGCGCAACCGGTATTATGGCCCCTCCCACATTTACTGCCACATTCCTGGTTATGCCAATGTCCGGTATGAAGGTGCCCACCAGCATCGCCGCGATTACCGCCAGGGCGCCTCCATCGGTAAGCCTTAACCTGTCCAGCACTCTGTGGGCTACCCCAAGCAATATCAACACCGATACAAAAACAAGTATCATGAAACCTACCGGCATTTCCTCACTCCATTCTTTAATTTTTCTTTATTTAGACTTCCCTCCGCCGAAAAAATCTATTCATTGCAAGGGCGTAGCAAGTCCCGTATCGTCCTTACATTTCGGCACAAAAAAAAGAAGGAGAGCATTTTCTCCTTAAGTAAGAAACCGGTTGCTTGCCCGGTTTCAAACGGCTGCTGCAAAGTGCCGGAGGATTCTAATCACATCAGCTGAAGCAGGGCCGCAAGGCTGCCGGTGTTCTTTCCCTCTCTCCTGTACGAATAAAACAGTTCTCCATTGCACATGGTACACAGCCCGCTGTCGGTTATGTTCTCGTCCCTTATGCCGGCTTTTTGCAGCGCCATCCTGTTTGTGGACTGAAGGTCTAATAGGTACTTGCCCTTTCCCAGGGGTGTTATCACATCCCTCCAGTACTTCATGTTCTCCTTGAGCCTTGAAACAACCGGTTCGTCCACCTCGTAGCAGTCCCTGCATATGGAGGGCCCTATCCCGACAAGCAAATCCTCCGGCCGACAGCCGAAGGCTTCATTCATCCTTTTTACCGTTTCTAGAGCAATCCCCGCCACTGTACCCTTCCACCCTGCATGGGTCAAACCGGCTGCCCTTTTCACAGGGTCCAAAAAATACAGCGGTACGCAGTCGGCATAGAAGGTGGTTAGCGTAACCCCCCTGCTGCTTGTAATCAGCCCGTCGGTATCTTTTATGTCGGAATCCTTCCAAAGGCCCTTGCCGGCATCCTGCCCGGTGACTTCCCTTATATGGGTCCCATGCACTTGGTGGGAGAACACCAGGCTTTTGCTGTCAATTCCCACCGCCCTGCACAGTCTTTTAAAGTTTTCCAATACGTTTTCCCTTGAATCCGGCCTTGAAAACCCAAGGTTAAGCCCCTTTACCCGGCCGCTGCTAACGCCGCCTGTCCTGGTGGTAAAGCAGTGCCTTACAAGTCCCGTATGGTCAAAAGAAGGTATAGTAAAATACACTAGCCCTTCCCTTTCATGCCTTCTAAATGCCATGTTACTCCTCCGCAGATTGGTTATTGTCCTTATCCAGCAGCTTGTTCAGCTCTTCCATGAAGGTGTTGATATCCTTGAACTGGCGGTATACCGAGGCAAACCTGACATAGGCCACCTCGTCCAACTCTTTCAACTTGTTCATGATAATCTCGCCTATGGTCTTGCTGGTTACTTCCTTTTCCATCATGTTGTACAGCTTTTTTTCAACCTCGTCCACCAGCCGGTTAAGCCTGTCCATGGACACCGGCCTTTTTTCCGTTGCCTTCATTATCCCGTTAAGTATCTTTTCCCTGTTGAAGCTTTCCCGTCTTCCGTCCTTTTTAACCACCATAAGGGGAAGGCGGTCCAACCTTTCGTAGGTGGTAAACCTCATGCAGCACCGGCTGCACTCCCTCCTGCGCCTTATGGTGTAACCCTCGTCGGCGGGACGGGAATCCACCACCTTTGATTCCAAGTTGCCGCAAAACGGACATTTCATGTAAACTCCCCCTGACATCCTTTCCAAGCCTTGTTATGATTATAATAATACAAAAAAATGGGTTTTTCCAGGGGTTTTATTCCCTTTCCATCTCTATCGTCTCCCTATATTCCACCAGTATCACGTCCACGCCTATATTGACAATATCCTTCCAGGGTATTATTATATCGCTTTCCCTGTTGAAGAAGCCAAGGAACCTGCCCGGCCCGGGTAATATTATAGCCTCCACCTTTCCTTCTTCCAGGTTCACCTCTATGTCCGAAATGGGGCCCAAGTTTCTCCCTTCCTTGATGGTAACTACTTCCTTTTCCGCGAGGTCTGAAGTCTTTATCAACAAGTCCACCACCTTTACATTCTTTATTAGATACTATGTAGGACAAGGGGTCTTTATGCATAATGAGTAACTGACAGCCGGCATCCCCGGGGATAAAAAAATCTGTGACGTATGTCACAGATTACATATGCTTTTTCATGTGGCTTAAGGCGGACTTTTCCAGGCGGGATACCTGGGCCTGGGAGATTCCTATCTCCTCCGCCACCTCCATCTGTGTCCTGCCTTCAAAGAAACGCAGGTTCAGTATTAGTTTCTCCCTGTCATTCAGCTTTCTCATGGCCTCCCTGAGGGCTATCCCTTCCAGCCACACCTCGTCGGAATTCTTCTCGTCCTTCACCTGGTCCATTACAAAAATGGCATCCCCGCTGTCGTGGTATATCGGCTCGAACAGCGAAACGGGGTCCTGTATTGCGTCCAGCGCAAATACCACCTCTTCGCTGGGCATGTCCAGTTCCTTGGATATCTCGGATATGGTGGGTTCCTTTGAATGCTTGTTTATGAGCTGGTCCCGCACCTGCAGCGCCCTGTACGCAATATCCCTCAGGGACCGGCTCACCCTGATGGAATTGTTGTCCCTTAGGTACCTTCGTATCTCACCGATAATCATCGGAACGGCATAGGTGGAAAACTTCACGTTCTGGCTCAGGTCGAAATTGTCTATAGCTTTTATAAGGCCGACACATCCTACTTGGAACAAGTCGTCCAGGTACTCACCCCTGTTGTTGAACCGCTGAATAACGCTGAGGACCAACCTGAGGTTGCCCTTTATAAATTTTTCCCGGGCGCTCTTGTCACCCTTATGCATTTTTTCGAAAAGCTCTCTCATCTCTTCGTTGGTAAGCACCGGCAGCTTTGAAGTATTAACCCCGCAGATTTCCACCTTGTTCATGTGCATTGCATCGACCTTCTTTCGCTTATCAACTGACATCTGTGATTATTCCACCCCCCGGATTCTTTTATACATGAAAAAACCGCCATATAGCTGGCAGTTTTTGCATGTAAAAAAGCTCCCTCGTCCGGTGTTTAAACCATCCTGCTTATCTCCTTTTTGAGCCTTTTTATTATCCTTTTTTCAAGCCTTGATATGTAGGACTGGGATATACCCAAAAGGTCGGCAACCTCCTTCTGGGTTCTCTCGCTTCCGCCGTCCAGCCCGAAACGCAGCTTCATAATCCTTTTTTCCCGCTCGCTGAGCTTTTTCATAGCAAGCCCCAGCAGCTCCCTGTCCACTTCCTTTTCCAGGCATTTGAATATAATATCGTTTTCCGTTCCGAGTATATCCGAAAGCAGAAGCTCATTCCCGTCCCAGTCTATGTTGAGCGGTTCGTCGAAGGAGATCTCGGCCTTCAGCTTGCTGTTCCTTCTTATGTACATCAGTATTTCGTTCTCTATACACCTTGATGCGTAAGTGGCCAGTTTTATCTGTTTGTCCGGGTCAAAGGTGTTTACCGCCTTGATAAGCCCTATGGTGCCAATGGATATCAGGTCCTCGACGCATATGCCGGTGTTTTCGAATTTCCTTGCAATGTAAACCACCAGCCGCAGGTTCCTTTCTATCAGTATGGTCTGTACTGATTTTTCCCCCTCCTTCAATTTGGCAACGAGAAAGTTTTCCTCGT
>LSQX01201104.1_pt1 | contig 14269 bp, 10 predicted proteins | sample 654561 | NCBI WGS metagenome assembly LSQX01 (sample SAMN04489861, study PRJNA283612) | anaerobic digester metagenome | isolation source: 4 biogas reactors fed with cattle manure at either 37C or 55C with and... | place: Denmark: Kongens Lyngby | collected 2014
AAGTTGATGCGGGCGATCGCCGAATTGATGCGGTCCTCCACTACCAGCGCCCTGTCAACGCCGATCCCCTCGCTGAAGAAGCGCTGGGAATCGATCGATTGTGCATAGTCGCCATCGCTTCGATGGAAGACGAAAACAAACACCCCTCCCACCAGCAGGTAGAGGACAAAGAGGGAGAGAAGCACTACCATCACACTCTTGCCAAGAGACGAGAATCGCCTCAGGTTCACCAATCGCATGTCTCTAATATAGAAAGGAAATCAGGAAAGGCCAACGACGGGATGTTCTCACACTTCCATAGAGAGCTTAAGGCAAGGTAGGGGAGAGGCATGGTCTTGGCAAAGAAGCATCATCATATCCCCCTTGTCATTGCCAACTCTTATCAGCTAGGCTATGGCGCACGCCGTAAATCCACCCGAGTCGCTATCTTGTACAGCTTCTGTAGATCGGTTCTCCCCTTGAGGGGAAGGGTGGTCGGGGTGAAGATCGAGGCAGAGACACCATGGGAATGCATATGCATGCCCTGAAGACTTGGAGGATGCATGAACACGTTTATCCGATGTTTTGATGAAGCATTGAAGGAGAGACCACAACAGCGGGCGTGGCTTGAAGTTCGTTCGCTCTACGTGGGGGATCTCCACAATCACTGTAATATCAGCTACGGTCACGGCTCCTTGGAGAAGGCAATCGCGTTTGCCGAGCAGCAGTTGGACTTCTTCACCGTTACCGGACACTTCGCGTGGCCTGACATGGAGAGTGGGGTTCAGCCGATCCCTGAGCAGGTACAGGAGTACCATCGCAATGGATTTGCGAAATTACGGAGAGGGTGGGCTGAGTACCAACGTCTGATGAAACAAAGTGCTGAAACAGGTATCGTCCCCTTTGCTTCATATGAATTCCACAGTTTCGGGTTTGGTGACTATACCATCATTGTCAAAGATCTTGACCAGGACCTGCCTGTCGATCCCGATGGTGAGGACAACCGCCTCTCTCACTTGATCGAAACCAATGTTCCTGCAGTGAGCGGCATCATCTGCATGCCGCACCATATCGGCTACAAGACCGGCTTCAGAGGCATCAACTGGGATCGCTACCGCCAGCAATCCAGTCCGCTGGTTGAAATCATGTCGATGCACGGTGCCTCTGAGAGTGAGCATGCCCAACCCTCCTACCTGCACACCATGGGACCGAAGTCGAAAGAGAACACGTACCAAGGAGGCCTTGCCAGGGGGCATGTCTTCGGTGTCACGGCATCGACCGACCACCACAACGCCTCTCCCGGCAGTTATGGCTCGGGAAAGACAGGAGTCTGGGCCACTGCCAAGGAGTCCGATGCGATCTGGGGTGCGCTCTTGCAGAGAGGGACGGTCGCCTACAGTGGCGATCCCATCGCCATCGCGTTCTTCGTCGAAGGCGCGCCGATCGGCAGTATCGTCACCGCCTCGAGGCCGCGCGTCGCCCTTGATGGCTATGTGAAGGCCCCGTCATCGCTCTCCCGGGTTGAAGTCATGGTCGACAACGTCGTCCACTCCACCCACTACCCGAGGGAGGGGAGCAGCGACTACAAGCGTATTGATCTGAGCGTGGGGTGGGGACAGCGAAACGAGAACACAGCGTGGAAAGTGTGTCTCAGCGTTGAGGGAGGCCAGCTTGTCGACGTAGTCGGTCGTCTGAGAGGCGAATACGTCGTGGACCCGCTCAGTATCCCCAAGGATGACAGAGCCGGTGCGCCCCATCTGGTGGTCGACGACGGGAGTGTGAGGTTGGAGTGCAGGAGCGCAGGAAACAGTACCGCCACCACCGACGATACCCAGGGCTTTGGCTTCGGTGTCCATACTCAGGGAGCGTATACCCTCGTCATTGATGTTGAGATGCAGCAAGGTGCAAAACAGATCAAACGAACGCTCCGCTATGCGTCGAACGAGCTACAGGATGGTGCGACGGTGGAGTACATGGATGGGTTCGTCTCTCCCGCGCTTCGTCTCAGTGAGGAGATGGATGAAGGTGAGTGCATCGTGGAAATCCATGAGCAGATCGCGGCAGAAGCAGGTACTCACATCTACCTTAGGGCGTTTGAAGAGAAGGGTGATTCCGCCTGGTCTTCCGCCATCTGGGTCGAGTGATCACGGGTATACCGGATCATCGAGGACGATGATCACTTCGTTGCGATAGCCCGGGATCGAGGAGAACTCGACCTCAACCCGGCCATAGTAGAGCTTGAGGCGTTGATGGATGTTGTGCAAGCCCACATGCCCCGCCTCCGAGGGGCCCTCGGTGAGGGCTGCCTTGGCTTGCGCGATGTCAATGCCCCGCCCATTGTCGACCACTTCCAACGTGACCCGGTCCCCGTCACGACGAGCCCGAATCGTGATGACCGGCAACAGCTCAAAGTCAGTCATGTTGCTGGAAAAACCATGGCGGATTGAGTTCTCCACAAGCGGCAACAGGATTGATTTGGGAATACGGTACTCGCCCAGCGATGGTGAAAAATCGCAGGTAAGGATGATGTGGGCATCAAGGCGGGTGTTCATGATCATCAGATACTTTCGGATGTGGTCCACTTCTCGATCCAGCGTCGTGGTGTCTTCGCCTTGATTGAGGGAATACCGTAAAAAAGCGGCGAACGCTTGGATCATGTTCGAGGCGCGTTCGTACTGCTCTTTGTGCACCTCCATGTTGATGATCTCCAACGTGTTGTAGATGAAGTGCGGGTTGATCTGCTCAGTGAGCATCTGCGAGTGGTAGCGATACTTCTCCTCTTCCTCTCTCTTGATCTGCTCCATTTGGAGGAGCAAGGTCCGATACATCTCGTTGATCCCTCCGATGAGGGCCCCGGTCTCGTCGTTGTGGCGCGGCAGGACATCCAGCTGGTAGCGTGACTCCTTGATCTGTTCGATCATCCCCGTCATCGTGGTGAAGTCTTTGGTGATCCTGCCGGTGATCGCCACGATGACGAGGCTTCCGAGCGTAGCGATCAACAGGGCCGAGGCGATGCAGACCAGCAGAATGAACAGCAGCATCGGCTTGAAGGACGCGCGCTCGATGATCATCACCAATGAGAGATTCTCCAGGGAGGTCGCCTGACGCCAATAGATTGAACCCTCCTCGGTGTGATCGTCGTAATCGACGCGCTCAAGGAGCGGTTGGCCATCGAATTCAAGGGTGTTGACGTGGCGGAAGAAGAGCGATTGCGCCTCATTGAGTTTATTGTACAGGGCTGATTCGTCGAGCAGGATCATGATGATGAGATCTGCCTGCTGGTCCCGTGAGATCTCCAGATACGACGAGGAGCCGAGGAAGTTCAAGGGGACAAGGAAGGGGATGACCCGACCCTTCACGGAGAAGGGGCTCTGCCGGGAGGAGAGCGCCACGAAGCTCCCCTGTGCACTGAGCTCATCGTAATCGAGCAAAGCGAGGTTATATTTTGGAATGCGTGAGTAGGTGGTGTAGGCGTGGTTGTTGCGGTCGACGATCAGCGCCGCATCGATCAGTGGGCTCGATTGCATGATCGCCTCAAGGTATGTCTGCACCTCGACCAAGACCTGTAGTTCCCGCTCTTCGGCGTCCAAGCTCCGAAAGGCGAGAGAGACGAACCCCGGTTTCACCGAGGACGAGACCACTGCATCGGTAATCGCGGCGATCTCCTGGTTTATGGTGCGGGTCGAGAGGTCGAGCCACTGCTCGGCGACGATCATCGACTCCTTGGTGTAGCGGGCGATGAAAAAGGTGGTCATGAAGGTACTGAGGGCCAAAGAGAGCAGGACCAGGACGATGATCATCGTGAATGAGATTTTGTTATGCAGGTGGAGGTTGGAGTACCAGCGCTTTACTCGGTTGGTTTGCCGCATTGTCTCTTCACCAGCTTCCGATAGTCGCTCGGGGTCATGTCGTTCTTCTTTTTGAAAATCCTGTGGAAAGAACGGTAGTCGGTGTATCCCAACGCCTGTGAGACCTCCTCGATGGTCAGCTCGAAGTCGGAGAGGAGATATTTCGCGTATTCGTCCTTTTTCTGGTTGAGGTAGTTGGTGAACGTCTCTCCTGTCTTGGTACGGAAGTAGGTTGAGAAGTAACTGGCGCTCAGCCCCAACCGCCCAGAGATTTCAACAGCTGAAATGATTGAGCCGATATGTAGCTCAACATGACGCTTGGCTTGGTGTATGATCGTGTCGTTGTCCACCCAAGAACGGGGAATGGCCTCGTGCTTGATCTCCATCAACATCTCGAGCACCCTCTGCCGCATCGTCTCGATCGTGAGATGCTGCCCATTCATCACGTGTTGGGCATCGGTGAGATGGTCGCTGTTGACGTGGTGGCTCTGGACCAGGTGCTTCTGGATGTCGGAGAGGAGGAAGATGCACATGCCCTTGATGTAGCGCAGCGGCGGTTTCTTACCGTTCGTCAACAGGGCGAAGAAATGATCGACCCAACGCTCCACCTCCCCATCATCGCCGCGAAAGAGCAGTTCCTTCAGGGAGGCCAGGTCGATATCTGCCGTGGTGATGGAGGGGGGTGTCTCATCAATGTCATGGTGATCGAAGATCGCGCGATCGGGGTGGTAGGGGAAGTAGGAGAGGGCTTCCAGTGATTGTTGGAAGGAGGTACCGGCCAAGAGCAGCCCGTCGGCTTGGCGTCCGATGCCCACCAACAGCTGGTCGACCTGCTCTTGGCTCTTTGCGAACAGGGAGGCGGCGAGGCGGTGTGCCTGCCGTTCGTCCCCCTGAACCAGTGCGACCTGGTAGCTTTGATACGGTACCACCGCGAGAACGGGCTTCCCAGTGAGCGTGGCGGCCAGCTCCTGCAGCGGTCGGTCGCCGTCCACGCTCCTCCACGCAAGCGTGATGACGGTGATCGTGGTGGTGGGAATCTCGAGGCCAAGGGTTTGTATCGTGCTCTCCACCTCGGTCTTGGTCTCGATCTGGCCGGTGAGCAGATGTTGGATGAAGAGTGTCTGGGCGCCGCTGCGCAGCGCCTCGATGTCGGGCATCGAGATCGTGGCGCTCTGGTGCTTGCGCCGCATCACCGAGGCGATGGAGCTGACCAGTTCGGTCCGGGAGATCGGTTTGAGGATATAATTGGTGACTTGCAGGGCGATCGCTTCTTTGGCGAAGGAGAATTCATCGTAGCCGCTGACCAGAATCACCGGGGTATCGTTGTCCAACGTGCGGATCTTTTGTAAAAGTTCAAGCCCGGTCGCCACGGGCATGACTATATCCGACATGATGAGGTCCGGCTTCACGCGTAGGTAAAGTTCATACCCCTCTTTACCGTTCGATGCCTCAGCGAGCACGGTTGCCGATGGGATTTCTTTATTGATGATGGCGGCGATTCCTTGACGGATGGGTGGCTCGTCATCGATGACCAATATCGTAAACGGCATGGCCAATTCTTTGTGAATTTCCTGAAATTGTCAATGAACAGAAAAATCTGTTACATTTTTGAAAACAACGGTCATTGTGCTCCCACCACAGAGATTTATCATGGGAGCCATCAGGAGGAATGGTAATGAAAAAATTACTGTCTGTATTCATCATTATTTCTGTCTCTGCGATGCTGGTGTTCGCCGCCGGCGCGACTGAGACCAAGAGTGCTTCCAAAGCGAAGACAGTTGTTGAAATTTGGTCCAACGACCGTCATGATCTGGAGTACTTGAACAGCATGATCAGCAAGTTCAACGAGACCAACAGCGAGATCGAAATCAAGCACACCACGGTAGTCGACAACTATCCGAACATGTTGGTCATGGGATTCACCAGCGGAAACGCGCCCGACCTCTTCTACATGAACGCGCGCGGTACCGGCTTTGACCTCAAGACCTTCGTCGATGCGAAGATGCTCACCCCGTATCCCGATGCAGTGCTCGATGACCCGGCGTTCGCAAAGGTGACCGATGCACGCAAGCACATTGTAGAGGGCGTCAATGCCATCAACGGTGTCCCCTATGCCATCTTCAACGTCGTGCGCAGTGGGACCCGCATGATCTACAACGTCGATTTGTTCAAGAAGAGCAACATCACCAAGTTCCCCACCACCTTGGCTGAGCTCGTCGATGCAGCGGACAAGATCGCCAAAGACGGCAACGGCCAATACTACGGTATCGCCACCTGTGCTTCCGCCCAGTTTGAGCGTTGGCTTGAAGGAATCATCAACAAGAGCGGCATCTACCACTACGACTTCACTCGTGGCGTCTTTGACTTCTCCGAGTACAAGGAGGCCATGCTCCTTGCCCAGAAGTTCTTCAAGAGCGGCAGCATGTTCCCCGGATCGAACACTCAGGGCGTCGATGCCATGCGCGCACAGTTTGCCAACGGGACCTTCGCCCTCTGGGGGAACGCAAGTCAGGAAGCGGGCGTCTTCACCGACCAGTTCCCCATCTCCGATTTCGAGTGGGCGGTCGCTGAGCTGCCCTCCCTGGACGGGAGTGTCAAGGGCACCGTCGATTCCCGGCCGCAGAAGGGACTGTTCATGTTCTCCTCTTCCAAGCACAAGGACGCGGCATGGGAGGTCGTGAAGTACCTCAACAGCGAGGAGTTCGTCAAGGGCTACATCGAGCAAGGCTATGCCCTCCCGCTGTCCGCGCATATGCAGGCTACGGTGGACATGAGCAAGATCGGCAGACTCGCTGACTTTGCACCGGTCTCCTACGAAGGGCTCTACCCCTCCGTCCCCGCCGTCTCCGTCTCCGGTGATCCGTATGCGGTGGCGATCTGGAACACCATCGTCAGTGGCAGTGATGTCGACAAGACCATCGCCGACTTGAACAAGAAGTACAATGAGGCGTTGGAGCGGGATCTGAAGCTCGGCAAGGTCACCAGAATCATCATCAAGGGATACGATCCCCTGAATCCGAACGTTGGCGAGGTTTCCTTCCTCGACAAATAACACACAACGACCGAGCCTGCGGGGTATGGTTACTGCATGGCCCGTAGGCTCAATGGCTCCTCCTGTAGCGCTGCTAGAGGAGGAGCGTCCCATACAAAAGGAGACACGACATGACCCATGATGTCAGGAAAATGCAGAGGCGGGAGAACATATCTGCCACGTTGATGATGAGTCCCGCGGTGCTCTTGCTTGTCGTGACCTCCATCTATCCGTTCTTTTGGCTCTTTCGCTACATTCTCTACGACTACAACGGCTTTGTGGCATACTTCACCGGCACCTACAATCTGACCCGGGCGTTCAGCGACACGGTGTTCTGGAGGAGCGTGCTGCATACGTTCGAATATGCCGTCGGCAAGCTCTTGCTCATCCTGCCCATCTCGCTGTTTCTCGCGGTGGTCATCAACAAGGGCCTGCCCGGCAGCAGAGGCTTCCGTCTGGTCTTCTTCCTGCCGACGGTGATCAGCGCATCCGTCTACAGCTTGATCTTCACCTTCATCTTCGCCGTATTCCGCGGCCCATTGAACACGATCTTCACTTCGATCGGCGTGATCAAGACTCCGATCGACTGGCTCGGCGATCCAAAGTGGGTGATGTTCAGCATCGTCCTCGTCGCCGTGTGGGGTGGGTTGGGCAACTACATGATCTACTTCATCAGCGGCCTCTCCTCCATCTCAGCCGACATCTACGAGAGCTGCATGATCGACGGGGCCAATGCGGTGCAGACCTTCTTCAAAATCACGCTGCCGATGCTCAGCCCGATCCTGAAGGTGATCCTCCTCCTTGCGGTGACGACCGCCTTCAAGGATTATGAATCGATCCTGGTCTTGACCTCGGGAGGTCCGAGTGGGCGCAGCCATGTGATGTTCTCCTATATCTACACCCTGATCTTCGAGTCATCATCAACCCCGCAAATAGGGTATGCGACGATGTTGAGCGTCCTTGCCGCCTTGATCATCGGTATCGTCACGGCGATCTACCTCTATTTGGCGCGCAAGCTTGACGAGGTATATTGAGGAGCGACCATGAAAACTTCCCATGCCATAAACAGCACACAACAGAAAATCATCATCTGGGCCATCAGCATCCTGACCGTACTCTTCGCACTGGTGATGTTGTACCCGATCATCTACATCACCCTCGGCTCGTTCAAGGAGAACAAGGAGCTGCTGCTCGGGGGCGCCAACCTCATTCCCAAACGCTTCGTCTTCAAGAACTACTCGATGGCGTGGCAACAGGCCAACTTTTCGGTGTACACCAAGAACTCCTTCTTCCTGGGCTCCGGCGTGATGGTCATCACAGTACTGGTCACGACGATGGCGGGCTATGTGTTCTCCCGTAAGCAATTCAGGTACAAGGAGCTCCTCTATAGCGTCTTCGTCGCCTTCATGTTCGTCAATGTCGGTTCAGTCACGTTGCGCCCGCTCTTCGAGCTTGCCATCAAGGTGCGGATGAACGCCAGCCTCTGGAGTGTCGTGTTCATCATCTCAGGCACCGGTCAAGCCACCTTCATCTTCCTCAGCCGTGGGTTCGTCAACTCCATCCCAAAAGAGCTGGATGAGGCGGCGAAGATCGATGGATGCACCTTCTTCCAGACCTTCTATAAGATTTTGTTGCCGTTGCTGCGGCCGATCGTCGCGACCATCGCCCTCCTATCGTTCCGCTCAGGGTGGAACGAGTACGTGTTGCCGTTGGTCTTCACCATGTCGAATGACAAGCTCAGGCCGTTGACGGTCGGGGTGAACATGCTGCGGAACAACAGCGATGGAGCCGCGGCCTGGAACATCATGTTCGCCGGGGCCACCTTGGCCATCCTGCCCATGATCGTCATCTACCTGCTGTTCAGCAAGCACTTCATGAAGGGCATGACCAGCGGCGCGGTAAAGGGGTAATACAGATGCTCGACCGATTCATCAACACCTTCATCATCACGGACGTCCGTGAGAGACCGTTCTCCCTCTCATCGCGAGAACAGGACATGATGCTCCACGAACGTGAGCTGAGACGGAAGGTCGCCGAGCGGGATCTCCGGTGGCCGGGCACCGCCAAAGAGAGTGACGTGGCGTGGAAGTTCTACTACTCGCACGGCAACTATTTCGTCGACCAAAGCACCTTCTACTCGACGCTGACCCACGCGGCATTTGACGCAGCCACGCTTCTGGTGGCCAAGGAAGCATGCAACCGAGAGCTGGTGCTCTGGACCTATGCCGCGGTGACCATCTGGGTCAACGGGGAGCAGGTCTGCGCGATCGATGAGCCGGTCTACAAGCCCATTATGAAGAAATCGTTCACGGTCTCCCTCAAGGCGGGGGAGAATGAGGTGTATGTAAGATTACAGACGCTCGGGGTGCGTGACACGAGAAGCCTGTTCGCCCTTGAGGTGACCGATCCTTCGGATATCTCGTGTGCGGTGCCGGCGATCGCCGGCGCAGACCAGTACCGTGAGGCGATCGAGTTCCTCGACAACACGACCCTCGTGGGTGATGAGCTTTCGTTCCCAGCCAAGCGCGAAGATTTGGAGTTGGTGTGGGATGCGCAGAGTCCCGACTACAGCAAGGTCTCCCACCGATATCGAAGCGTGCCGCTTGGCCCGGTTGACTCCTATGTACTGGATGGGGAGAGTCCGTTCTTTTTGATCCGGGTGACTGCAGGGGGAGAGAAGCTACAGCGTCGGTTCGAGGCGATCTCAGAGATCACGGCACAGTACTCCGAATATGAGGACGTAGAGGAGAACTATCAACGGATGCTTCGCCAGATAGCGGCGGCCGAGGGGCTCTCCCGTGGTGATAAATTCGGCTTCTATATCCAGAACATCCTTGCCCGAAAGGCACTGGGGATCGAGACGGGGAGGGACGGCGAGAACTTCTTGACCACCTTGCAGCAGATCGAGGACCGGTATGACTGCTCAGACTTTCTTGTTTCGGGAGTGATCCGGTATTTGAAATCCTATGCCCTTGATGCGCCGCTCAAAAAAAAGGTCGAGACGACCCTCTTCAATTGGCGGTATTGGATGTCGATGGAGGGATCGGACGGGATGTGTTTTTGGAGCGAAAACCACTCGCTGCTCTTCTACTCCAGTGCGATGATCGTCGGTTCGATGTACCCTGAGACATACTTTCCCACCGCCCGGATGACCGGTAGGGAGCTGGAAGCCTTTGGAGAGCGGCTGACCATCCAGTGGCTCGATGATGTCGAGGAGTACGGCTTTGAAGAGTTCTTGAGCACCGTCTACATGAATGTGACCTTTGCCTCCCTGCTGAACATCATCGACTATGCAAAGAGCGAAATCTCGCGCCGCGCTGCCCAGGTAACCGACCTGATGCTACGCCAGCTGAGCCTGCACACCTTCGACGGGGCGATCATCGCGCCGATGGGGCGGGTCTACCGTTCAGTGATCACCCCGACGAAGCAAGGGGCACAAGCCCTGATGAACCTCGTGAACCCTCAGGTCCCGTTCTCCTTCGGCGAGGGGTGGCTCAGCTACTTTGCAACCTCCTCCTACCCGATCCCCGAAGGGTTGGTCTCCTTGATGGAGAATCCCACCGAACAGCGATACTCGACCGGTAACGCCCAGGTGGTGATCAAGAAGAGTGCACACTATATCCTCACCTCCGTCCAGTCTCCCCGGCGCGATGGGTTTGCACGGTGGGAGAATGTGACGCTGCGCTCTCAAGATGATGTCGATCGACAGAGCCATCTCTACACCAAGTCGTTCAATGAACGCTTCCATGGAACCACGTACTTCGCCAGCGGTGTCTATGGCTATCAACAGCACCTCTGGTCAGCCGCCCTCTCCAATGAGGCCGTGGTGTTCGTGAACCACCCCGGCGGCACCTCCGATTCAAGCTCGATGCGGCCGGGGTACTGGTTCGGCAACGGCATCATGCCGGCGCTCCGCCAAGAGGGGAGGGTGCTCGGTGCTATCTATGAGATCAGCGAAGACTATCCGATCCACTTCACCCACGTCTTTCTGCCGAAGGTGAAATTCGATGCAGTGGAGATGATCGACCGGTGGATATTCGCCCGCAAAGGCGATGGGTACCTCGCCCTCTGGTGCAGCAGGGAGTTGGCACCCTATGATGATGAGCTCTCGGGGTGCGAGTATCGCGCATGGGGCAGTGAGACGGCATACCTCTGTACGGTGGGCTCTGCTGACGAAGACGGTTCGTTCGATCAGTTCAAGCACGCCCGGCTCGCCACTGAGGTAGAATACGACCGAGAGGGGCGGAGCCTTCTGCTCGAACAGACGTGCTTCGTGACCTATGAGGACAGCGATGACCAGACCCAATACGTCTGAGAAGGCAGCCGTGACGATAGCGAGCGGACCACTCATGGCCCTGATCGACCCGGTGTGGGGCATGACGGTCGAGTCTTTGCGTCATGAGGGGACCGAACTCATCGTCTGTGACCGTGAGCGGAAGATGGCGGGCACCACCTACGGCATCCCGATTCTCTTTCCCACGCCGAATAGGGTGAGGGACAACGCCTATATCTTCGATATGCGCACCATCGAGGCGGTGATGCACGGCTTTATCCGCCACCAGGAGTTCTCAGTGACTGCGGTAAAACCCGATGCCGTGTCGGCTCTGGTGGAGTTTGATGGAAGCAATCCGCTCTTTCCGTACGTGGGAACGTTTGAGGTAGATATCACAGTCGATGAGCAGTCGATCCGCTGGTCGTTTTCCGTGACCAATGCGGGACAAGCACGGTTCGCCATCGGGCTTGCCCTGCATCCGTTCTTCAGAAAAACGGAGCGGATGCACCTTCGCGCCAATGTGGGGCACCTCATGGAGGACATCGACAAATACCCGACCGGAGTGCTCCTGCCGCTAGAAAGCAGCGCATTCGATTTCTCGCACCCCAGGGCGGTCTCTCCGCTTGACATCGATGCGGTGTTCGTCACCGATGGTCCGATCGAGGCCGAGATTTCCAGCGCGACGCACACCATAGCCATCTCAGGCAGCGACGCATTCACCCATGCCGTCGTCTATACCGGCGAGAGCCTGCCGTTCATCTGCGTGGAACCACAGAACTGTGCAACCGATGCCCACAACCTCTCGTCCCGCGGCTACGGTGAGGAGGCGGGCTTGATCATCGTCGAGCCGGGGAGCCACCATCACAGCTGGGTGCGTTTCGAGATCACGAAGAACGCCACGTAAGGGCCTTGCCGTCCTGTTTCATCCATCTCTATATGTAGTATGCCCTGATGTCGTATTGCTTCTCTCCTGTTATATGCGAGAGAGAAATCAATCCGCGACCAGGATGGAACGCCCCATCGCACTGAACGCCTGACGGTACTCTTCGCTCGGGATTTTTTCGGTGATGATGGAGGTGATGTCCTCGATTTTGCAATAGGAGAGCATGGAGACCGCCCCGAATTTCTTGTTCTCTATCAAGACGTAGACATCATCGCTTCTTGAAACCACCGTTTTCTTGATCGCGAACTCGATCGGGGTGGATTGGCTAGCTCCATTTTTAAGAGACACTCCGTTTGCGGCCATGAACGCCTTGCTGATGTTCAGGTCCTGGAGGTTCTCAATGGTGCTCTGTCCAGTAAACGACTGCGTCATACGGTTTAAAATCCCTGACAAGCAAATCAAGGTGATGTTGGGAAACGCAGCGGCTCGATTGATGACATCGAGGGAGTGGGTGATGACCGTAAGGTTGTTCCGGGTGGCCAAAAAATCGATGATCTGGCAGGTGGTGGTCCCTGAGTCGATGAAGATGATGTCTCCGTCACTGACGAGCGCGGCCGCACGCTTGCCGATACGCTGTTTTGCCTCAATGTTCAGTGTGGCACGTTCGGTGAATGAGGGAGGGATGCGGTTGTAGGGAGCACTGACGCCGCCATAGATCTTTCGAAGATCCGAGTGCTCCACGATGTGGGCCACATCCCGGCGCACGGTGTTCTTTGAGACCTCGAACACCTTGCAGAGTGTATCCAAGGTGACCGAGCGATGCTCGCGAATGTATTGTTCCATGTTGGCCAGGCGCTCTTCTTTCATGCGTCCCCCTCCCATACCTAAGCAAATAGACTGCTCAATGATGTACAAGTTACCCAAGACTTACCCAACTATACTATGGTGATTGGTCACTGTCAAATAAATTTATTTCCTGCGCGGTCCTGTTTTTTGCTACCTAGAGTACCGGCATCAGGTAAAAATATTGCAAAAACGGGGGTCCGGGATGCCAGCGTTGATGGAAATTCTACATCAACCGCTCGTAAAGTTTTATATAATAATGAATAAAATACTAGTATGTGATGCTTCCTGCTGCCCTTTTGTCCATAATGGCATCGTAGTCTCTTCACATATTCCAGCTGTTGTTTTTGACGGGTCTTTCAGATGGTGAATGAAAATAAATGGAATTATGTGAAAATTTCTGTTTACAACAGGGAAAAACAGTGTATATACTGTTCCCAACAGTTACCAAAGAAATATCCATAACCTTACCAAAGGTGGTGGAGAGCGAGGGTTCAATGTTCAAGAAGCCGGGGTATGACGGACGACAGGTTCGAAGACTCAAGGATTTCAGCGATGGGTCACCACGGATCAAGGCGATTAAAAACGTGACCTCCCTCGCCCTGGGAATCCTGTTGTGGTGGTCGCTATCAAAGCTGCCGGGAGTGGGGATCATCCTGGCGGGCCCCCAGGACATATTCAAACACGCGCTCCCCGAACTCCTCAACAGTGGAGCGACCGGGGAGTTCGAGCGGATGTTGCTGCTCAAACATATCCGATGGTCATTTCAACGGGTATTCTTCGGTTGGCTCATCGCCTTCGGGGCTGCGATTCCCGTCGCCTTTCTGATGGGGTGGTATCGTTCATTCAGAGATTTTGTCGACCCCTGGATTCAGTTTCTCCGAACCATTCCGCCGATTGCCCTCATCCCGATGGTGATCCTCTTGATGGGGACGGGCGAGAAAGCAAAAATCACCGTCATTTTCATCACCTCCTTCTTGGTGATGACGGTGACGATTTACCAGGGGGTGAAGAATATCGACTACACGTTGGTCAAGGCTGCGTACACCTTTGGAGCTGACGACTTCTCGATTTTCACGCTGGTCGTGGTCCCATACTCGTTTCCCTTCATCCTCACCGCCGCTCGCCTGGGCGTCTCTACCGCCCTCACCACCCTCATCGCCGCAGAGATGACCGGTACGTTCTACGGCATCGGCAGCATGATTCAGACAGCACAAATCTACTTCAGGATGGATAAAGTGATGTTGGGCATCATCTGCATCGGCATCATCGGCTTTTTCCTCGACCGACTGCTCCTCCTTGCGGAGAAGAAGCTTGCCTGTTGGCGATAATGGAGGAGTACCCCATGGATAGGAAGCCCAAGATTTGCATCAAGAAAGTAGAGAAGATCTTCAAAGGCCATGACAAGGAGA
>LSQX01365340.1_pt1 | contig 14269 bp, 11 predicted proteins | sample 654561 | NCBI WGS metagenome assembly LSQX01 (sample SAMN04489861, study PRJNA283612) | anaerobic digester metagenome | isolation source: 4 biogas reactors fed with cattle manure at either 37C or 55C with and... | place: Denmark: Kongens Lyngby | collected 2014
AGATGTGTATAAGAGACAGCTCTTTCTGTTTGCATTGAAAACTAACTAAAACAATAAATAATAAAAAAATTATTTTTCTCATATTTTATCTGGCTGTTTAAGGTTTTAAATTATACAGGCAATTTTAACTATTAACTGTTCCCAGCCACCCGGACAAATTTTCAGCTACAAAATTATCGTCATTCAGGTGTGGATATGCTTTCCATACCCGGTCAATTTCCTCCTTTTGTCCCGGTGAAAGAGTCTCTTTTTCATTCAGTGTGTGTATATTTTCAAGCAAACCCTGCCTCCTCAGAACTTCATGAATCCCGGGGATACAACCGGCAAAGTTATTGGCAGCATCAAAAAATGCCGCATTTGAATCAGTAATCTGAACGGCCAGGGTCAACATCTCCTGTAGGTTACACTGGTAATTATTATTTTGAATCCTTTCAAGCAACTTAACGGCAGTGCGTGTCCAGACAGACCAATGACCCAGCAGCCCGCCCACTATTCGTTTTTTTACAACTTTATTACCTGTTTCAATGTGGTATTCGGTTAACAGGTCTGTCAAAATGTTATCGTCATTTCCTGTATACAAGGCAATTTCACCTGACCTGCCCGACTCAACCACTCCCCTGACAACATCAAAAGTATTATACCTGTTAAACGGAGCTATCTTAACAGCTACAACATTATCTATACCGGAAAATCTTCTCCAGAAATCCACATCAAGCTTTCTTCCCCCGACAGCCGGCTGAAGGTAAAACCCAAAAAGAGGAATTACCTGGGCAACCTGACGGCAATGTTCCAACAGTTCCTGATTACCGGCATTTTTAAAAGCTGCCAGGCTCAGAAGTGCTGCATGAAACCCATTGTCAAAAGCCATCTGCGCCTCTTCGAGTGCCTGTCTTGTTTTTCCTGTTACCCCTGCTATCCTGATCACCGGTTTTCCTGTTTTACTAACAAAATGATCAAATTCTTCACATGCTAACTTTAGCAAAGGATTATACAAATTGACCTCAGTCAACCTGATCTCAAACTGTGTTGTATGAACCCCGACAGCTATCCCTCCTGCTCCTGCATCAAGATAATAGCGAAAAAGTGCTCTCTGCCGTCTTTCATCCAGTGTACGGCCGCTGCCAATAGCAAGCGGAAGTGCCGGTATAACCGTCCCTTTATGCAGAAGCTGTGATATATCTTTTGGTAATTTCATCAATGACAATTTCAATATTTCCCATCCCTCACTTCAAAATGAGTAGGCTTATCTAACATCCTGTTCCCCATCCTGATCCAGGAAGCAGTCAAAGGGATTATCTTCTCCGGCGTGACTAACGGAGACCCCAATAGTCTTATTGCTTTCCCGGAATTGCTAAGCAGGGCTGTCGGGGCTTCATTCCCGGTAAAATTAACATCTTTGCCAAACAGTTTTCCGAATTCTAAAGCAGTTTGTCGTACCGTTAGAGTTTCTCTCCCTGTAATATTAAATATCTCCGGAGGTATACCAGTATATTCTAATGAGCGCAATACCATGTTATTTGCATCACCCTGCCATATGACATTGAAATAACCCATTGACAAGTCAACCGGAAAGCCATTTTTTACTTTCATTGCAATATCTGATAACACACCGTACCTGAGTTCAACAGCATAATTCAAACGTATCATTGCAATTCTGGTATTATTTTTTGTGCTGCAATACTCAAACATTCTTTCACGTCCAAGGCATGACTGGGCATACTCCCCATTAGGAGCAGGATCATCTGTTTCAACAGATCCTCCTGTAACAACAGGCACAAAGGGGTAAACACATCCTGTTGAATAAGCAACAATTCTTGATTCTTTAAATGCTTCAGCAACCATGGCAGGCATATAGGAGTTAACTGCCCATGTCAACGGAAGGTTATCGTTAGAACCAAACTTCATACCCGCAAGAAAAAAAACATTTTCAGTTTTTGGCAATCTCCCGAGAAATTGGCTGTCCAACAGATCACCGCTGACAGTTTCAATCCCCAGCTTTTCCAGTTTTCCTTTTTCAGCAGGGTTGTGAAATCTTGAAACACCGATTATTCTCTTTTTTACTCCTGCTATGCGGCATGCCTTTAGCGCTGTGAGTGCAAGAGAAGGGCCTATCTTTCCTGCAATTCCAAGGATTAAAATATCACCTTCAATACGGCTGAACATTTCAATGGTCTCCTCCCACGGCTCAGAGAGTACTTCTTCCAGCTGTTCTTCATCTGTTATTTTATCAGGCAGATAAGACATCACAGAGAATTTAGATAAGTAACAAGTCTATAATACATATAGTATACCATCAGGCTGATAAGTATGAATCCAAATACAGCCAGGATATTTTGCCATATATTATTGCGGTAACGACCCATTACCTTTTTACTATTGAGAACCAGAAAAATTCCGGCAGCAATAAGAGGTACGGCAAATATAGAGGAGGCTGAAGCAAGAATAAGAGCATATATAGCATTACCCCGGAAAAGGACTGCAACCAGCATTCCCAGCAAAAGTATTACAGAGGTAAAAATTTTGGGCATTTTCTGATTCATAGATCTCCCCAGGCCCAAGCCGTCAGATAGCAATCCCCCTCCCATAACGGCATTTACCATCAGCGAAGAAAACGCCGCAGCAAACAGGCCTATGCTGAAAATAACTCCTGCATATCTTCCAAACAACAGTTCCAGCTGAACTGCCATATCTGCGGCAGAGTTTACAGTAATGCCGTATGGATGCAGAACAGCTGATGAGGTTATTACCAGCATTATTGTAATAAACCCAAGGATTGAGATGCCAAAGCCTGACTCTCTCAATCCCTGCTTCATACCAGACACTTTCAGGCCTTTATCCTGTACAAGGTATGACTGGTACAGAGCTCCGTGCAAAACAAAGGTTGTACCTACAAGAGCTGCAATGATATCCATATTTTCAAAGCCAAAAGAATGAGGAACCAGTCCCATTGCTATCTGTCCAGCATCAGGTTTTGCCAAAATCATGTTAAGAAAAAATGAAATTACCATTAATGCTACCAGTGCAATCATCAGCTTTTCCAGAATCCGGTACAGGTTTTTTGCCCAAAACACAAGTAATATTGCTGAAGGAGTGAAGATAAAGGGCCAGACCCTCTCGTTTATACCGGTAATACTTTCCATTGCCAGTCCTACTCCAAGGTTGTTACCAAACTGAAAACTTGAAGCCGCCATAAAGGCAGAAATGCCTATAAGTGATGAAAACCATCTTCCGTAATTGGTTGCAATAATTTCCAGTATAGAGTTATCATTCACGACTCCTGCCCGCAATGACATAGAGGCATATACTATCATTGATATTGTGGCAATCACTATCACCCACAAAAAAGTGCAGCCATGCTCAGAACCAATCTTGGAGGCAATAGTTATACTTCCGGGGCCGAGTACGGCAGAGGCCACAATGAACCCGGGTCCAATCGCTGCCAAAAATTTTTTGATCTTATTAAACAGCTGCATTTACGATAAATTAAAATGTTTAATGAGGCGAAACAAATTGGCATTACCTCAATTATGTCCTGTTCTCTGCTCACTCATTTGAAAAAACTCTCATAATGCGGGGAAGAATCATAAATACCTCCTCCATTTTGAAAAAATTCCTCAGAAGTATAATAAAGGCCGTTTTTTACATGTACCCATGGTTTATTATGTGAAGGAAGATAACTCATCATCTGATTCCAGTTCTTATAATTCTGATGGCCGTTGCTCTCTACCAGTCCCAGTTTTGCGAGACCGGGAAATGACTTAAGCCTGGCCGCAAAATTTTTATTCCACTCAACGAGAACTGGATTAACTGTCAGGTCAGCACAGAAACACGGAATATCTTTATCACCTGCCGCTTTGGCAATTTTCATACTCATGCTTAAAGTCTTGGCTATAGGTTTCAATGCAATTGCACGGTAACCCATTTCTATGCGCTTAAGGGTATCACTATCGGTATGGGCACTTTCATCTGCAGCGAGCCTGACAGGAATATCACTTACATCAATCTCCGCCTCCTCCGGGAAAGGCTCTTCCACAATAGCTATTTGTCCGGCAGCTCCTATTTTTTCTGCATGCCGTAAAAACTTCAGGAATGTTTCCTTCGATTCATATCGCCCATTTGCATCAAAATAATACGGCAGTTTACCGTCACTTGTATATGGAGTGCGGACATCCTTCAATGCATCGTGCAGGGCACTCAGGCGCTCCATATCCTTATTCAGCATCTCCTCCTGTGTGCCTGGCTGTCCTATTTTTATCTTCATGAAAAAATATCCGTCTTCAACTGTCTCCTTCAACTGAGGTATTGTTACACCATATGATATGAGGGGTATTGCAGCCAGCTTTTCGTGTCTTTCTGACAAAGTGTTTCTGTATTCGGACGGGATCATATCATCAAAATTCGAAATGCCATGTTCTTTCGAATATAATAGCCATAAAGCATTGTCAACCGCCACCAGGGCATTTAAAACAAATGTCTTCCGAAGATCAGGCCTGCCTGTAATTCTCTTCCCTTCCTCATATACTTCATCTAAAATAGCATCCAGCATTGAAACAGGATCAGTAAACTCCATCCCCTGGATAAGTTCCAGTGCTTTTTGAGTGATGGTATACATCATTGTATTACCATCTGTTTCGCTGTTATTTAAAAAAACAGCAGAATCAGACCAGAGCACACTTTGTGTTCCCAGGCCTATTGCGTGATTTCCTTCAGAACTGCTGATATATGCAATGCTTTGCCACAATTCTGACAGATAACCACCTTTAAATCCAAATGGCTGAATTAACGGCTCCTTTTCAAGGGCTGACCTGACACCGGTAATCCTGATTTTCTCTTTATTACCTGAGGTACAGGATCCGGGCAAAAAATTTAAACATCCGAAAAAACATAATGCTCCGGATCCCCTAATGAACCTTCTTCTTTGCATTATTTAGCCTTTATAGTTTCCAGGGTGACCTGTACTCATAAGATAAATATTCATTAGCCTTATCACAGTTGGTAACACGCTCTTTTTCAGCATCCCACTTTAATGTTTGCTGCACATGCAATGATATGGTTGCCAGGTGAGCCATATTGGTCGACAGGTGACCGTCTTCCAGGGAAACCAGGGGTTGTTTTCTGGACTTTATACAGTCAAGAAAATTGCGCACCAGATTGGCACTTGGATTTGCATAGCTGCCGTCAATAAGTTTACCTTTACCGGCACTCTCAACCTCAAAGGTTTCTGCATCCATGAGCTTATCCCATGTCTGAAACTGTCCTTTAGTGGTAGGAACAATTTTATAGCCGTTATTCCCTCCGGTATAGAGCGTGCCATTTGTACCCCTTAACTCCAGGAAACCCTCCGACACTATGCTGCCAGAACTGGCTTCAAGCTGGGTAAAGGTTGCCATAGCACCTGAGGGAAATTCAAAAATAGTCTGCATAGTATCAGGAATAGTACGGTCATCGTCGATAGCATACCTGCCTCCTAAAGTCGTTATTGCTACCGGCGCCTTTTCATTGAACAACCAACGGATCAGATCCAGCGAGTGTACTCCATTATTAAGTATCTGGTTATCATACTCTTCCCACCAACGGAACATATAAGGTGCAATATTGTACTGGTAAGGCCTGTATGCCTTAGGACCAAGCCACATATCCCAGTCAAAATCCTTTGGTGGCCGCTCCGGTTTCATTTTTCCAATTCCTACAGGGTACATATTGGAAACATGATTACTTATGGCAAAGGTCACCTTACCTATCTTACCTTCAGGTATCTCCTTTGACAACTTCTGATAGGTAGTCGACCCCCTGCGGTTTAAACCAACAGCCACAACCTGACTGCTCTGTTCCCAGACCCTCATGATAGCACGGCCTTCATGGATACTCTTGGTAAGTGGTTTCTCAACATAAACATCCTTCCCTGCTTTTATTGCATCTATTGTCTGAAGCGGATGCCAATGATCGGGTGTACCTATATATACTGCATCTATACTTTTATCTTCAAGTAATTTTCTGTAATCTTTATATCTTCCGACTCTGTCCGAAAAATCTTCTCCCATCTGAGGAACCTGCCGCGGGACCATCTCAATGTAACGTGGATCAACCTTAGAACGGTCACGCAGTACATAGGGTTCATAAACATCACACAGTGCCGCTACTTCACAATCCGGCTCATTCATAAACTCATGCATTACCTGTGTTCCCCTGTTTCCCACACCAATGAAGCCAACTCGTATCTTGTCGTTTGACCCGATTATACGTGAATAACTGGCGTGACTCATGGATGTTGCACCAACGGTAAGGCCTGCTGCAGCCATTCCCGTTTTTGACAAGAATGCCCGCCGTGTGGTTTTTTTGCTGTTTGCTGTCATTTTTTTAAGTATTGGTTATAATCTATTTTTGTTTAATTATCCTGTTTTCACTGTTCCTGACCAATGGTTAAATGTCCCGGGGTATCAAAAATGTCAATCGCAATATAGTATAAATTTTACCCCGTTTCATCTCATAATTATTGTTTATTTGCCTGGTATGGGGTAAAACTCGTAATTATTACTGCTATCATTTGCGAACCCCATCTCTAATCTTATTTTTATATACAGCTAATGATGTCTGACTGATAAATATGCTGGTTTTCACGCTTCTTTCTTTCCACCGTTTATGAAGTATAAAAATAATACAACTGTTTTATAAAACTTCAGTAATTCCTTTTTTTTATTGCCATGTTTTCGCCTGTTTTTACAAAAAACGGACTGTTCTTATCCTTTCCCCACAACTATGTGCAGATGCTCAACACCGGTATCATCTCAATTGTACGGGGAGGACAAATCACTGCGCAAGCCCCGCATCCGACACATTTAGCGGAATCCACCAAAGGATACGATATCATGTTGTTGCGGTTGAACTCAATTGTTATGGCATTATAACTACACGCGGTCTTACACCTGTCACACTCAATCCTCTCAGTAAGCAGGCAATTATCAAGATGTACTTCCGCTGTGGCCATAAATATATACTGTTTCGCTTCCCGGCTGAATTGTGTAATAGCACCTGTCGGACAAACAACGCTGCAGAGATTACAATCTTCAATGCAATACCCGTTGTTATTAAAAGTTACTTCCGGTGTCATCCATGATGCAGGGTCATCAGGATCTTTGCGATGTACGATAATATTTGACGGACAGGCCTTAATACAACTGCCACACCGTATACACAGTGTGTTGAAAAGGTTTTTGGGCAATGATGATGGCGGCCGGAAATATCTCTTTGAGGGGGCTTTTAGAAAACGGGGAACAATCAGTCCGAGAAGCAACCCTGCCCCCGAGGCAATGAAAACCCTCCTTCCCTTCGATTTCACGGTATTACCGGATTCACCTGATTCCCTTAGATTGATTAACCGGTTCCTCATATCAGCCATTTCGTCCTGCAAACCACCAAGCGGACAAATTTTTACACACCAAATTCCCGGGAAAAACCAGCTTAAAACAATTAATACCGGCAACCCGGTAAAAGACAATACAACTACCGCAGATACATTTTCAGTGAATAGCGAAAAAAAACCGTTGAATATCGCCATGGGATCCAAAAGAATAAACAAAGGCAACCCTATAATGGCCGCAGCTAACGACATTAAAGCTGTCCACCTGCCCAAAAAAGGCACCTTCCTGAGACTGAACCTGCTTTTCCTGTTATATTTCGAGGCGAGGTCACATAAGAAACCTGTCGGGCACATATAGCGGCAGAACCATCGCTTCCGGAAAAATGACAGAATCAGAACTATCACACCAAAGAGATTGAGCAACACAAACGATTTTAACACAAACGCAGTGTTCAGCATTACGAAGGGACTGAACCAGGTAAATAAACCTGTGAGCTTTTGCCAGCCGAACGGGAGGGCCAGGGCAATTGCAGCAAGTGTCGAAATTAACCGGATTTGCGAAGCTTTTAACCTTCTGTTCATCCCAGCCAGGCTCCCTGATCTTTAAGAAGTTGCTTTAATTTTGAAGTATCAAGTTTCCTTACCTGTTCCCTCTCTTTAACTGCCAGACCTGCAGCTGCTCCCGCACCATGACCGGTTACAAGGCAAGTACCTATTATACGGGTGTCCTCCACCAGTTTTTCTTCAAAACAGAAACACCGTCCGGCAACCAACAGGTTCTCTGTCTTCTTTGGAACTAGTGACCTGTAGGGGATTTGCCACATTGGCCGCTCAGCCGGAGAAACCCGCTTGCCATTATACAGCATTGTAGTCCACGCACCACTGATGCCGATTACATCATCAAAATTCTTAAAGGTCATAGTATCCTCAAGGGTGAGTTTATATTCACCGTCCAATATCCTCGACATACGAACACCCAGCTGGGACGCAGTATCCAGTAGAAAAACCTGTTCGTAGCCAGGCACTTTCCTGATCTCCTCAAAATTCTCCCAAATTATGCGGCGGTATTCGAGTTGTAAATCTGATAAATTAACAACATCCAGTCCGTCCTGACCGTCATTGCCGGCCATATTTACCCAGTTAACACTTGGAATCGGCGTTGGCTTTCCTATTGGCATCTTCTTATATCCGGGCGCATTGGTATTTATCCTGTCTACATTGCCCAGCCTGTGAACCAGGCCTATCTTATACTTCATAATATCATATGAGTCACCTGCAAGATGGAACAAATCTCCGTCACCTGTACAGTCAACTACTACTTTTGCAAGAACAGCCATTCTGCCCGATTTGCTTTCAACAAATACGCCTTTTATAGCATTACCGTCCATTATTACCTGGCTGCCCCAGGTGTGGAAAAGCATCTTCACACCCGATTCTCTGACCATCTCATCAAGGACATACTTACCTGCTTCCGGATCAATAACAGGATTTACTTCCTGAATAGTCATACCCATATCTGACAGTCGCTTTGCCATCTCGCCTCCTACCCCATAAATCACCTGCCTTGTATTCTTCTGTTTATCCACAGCATGAGTAGATAACAAAGGCAAAACAAGTCCGCCTGTCCATAGTCCGCCCAGATGGTTATAACGTTCAACCAGATAGGTCTCAGCTCCCGTTCTGCTGGCAGCAATAGCCGCAGCTACACCTGCAGGCCCTCCTCCTATTACCAGGACATCAGTCTCTGCGAGAATGGGGATTTCCCTTGCAGGTTCAGTAATTGTCCGTCCAATCCCAGGAATAGTTTTGGCTGTCTCTTTACTATCTGATCCGGATGGCCCGGTTTGTTGTCTGCAGCCAATGCCAAGACCTATCCCTCCACTTGTAAGAATTGCATTAACTAAAAAATCTCTACGCTTCATTTATCTGATTTTTTTATATTATCTTTTTTTGAATCTTCTCTGAAAGGAATATCCAGCTTACTCTTTCTCAAAAGCAACGCACAAATCTTCCCGTCCGTACATAAATACTCCCTGTCTGTCGACGGTTATTGTTGTAAAGGATCTGGTATTTTAACCAGGTCTTCAATCAATGTACCTTCATGTTCAAATCTTGCAAGAGTGTATACATGTCCGTCCCTTCCGACAGCTATTGAATTGACATAAGTCGGCCGTGACCCGTCGCTGTAAAAAATAGGTCCGTGATCAATATATTTGTTTGTCGGGATATTATAGGTTATAAGGTGAAGATTTTCCAGACCACGTGCTGCACCCATTGCAATCTCTTCAACTCCCTTAACGCGTTTACCGTCAATATATATCGGTCCGCCTGTAAGATAATATATTGTTTCGCCGTCAGGTCCCATGTCAAAACCCAGGTATCCGTAGCTAAACTGGTCGAACATCCCGCTTTTGCGTGAAGGTTCTGACGTAATGCGTTTTACAATCTCAATTTTTTTTGCGCGTGGATCAAATTTAAACAGATACCCCGAATTACCATGCACTCCGTAAGCTACTCCTTCGGACTCATACCAGACAATCCGGCGCCAGTTATATTGCATACTCCCGGGACGTGTATGGTCATATTTGCCGAAATAATCCAGACGGAGGTCTACATCCTCCAGTTTGTTGATAGCCCCGGCTTCCGGATCATAAAAATATATATCACCCTCGGCGGTAGAAAAATAAACTTTCCCGTCACGCGGATCCGTCAACATACTCCTGCACAACACCCTGTAGTCGTCACCAACTTTCCCGGCTTCACCATTTCCGGAAATAAGCCCGAGATTTTTCATCTCTCCGGTATTCACATTATAATGAACAAAATAACCTCTGGGCCAAGTGATCAAAAATATCTGTTTTCTCTTAGTGTCCATATTCATAGTAACCACTCCCTCACCTTCAGGCATAATAGCCAGATCTTCAAATTTTCCGCTTGCCAGATCATAACTAAGAATATGCCCTCCGGGATACAATTTGTAACCCTCAGGTGCATTCACCGGAAGGCACTCCATGCCGTCAATCATTTCATAATAGCCTACATGGGTGGATGTATATAATTTTCCGTCACTTTCATAAAAGTTAGAATGTGATTTACCCTGAACAATTGACTTAGTGCCAGCCTCTCCGCACAACTCAGTCAGGTCGCCGAGGTGCTCAACCTTATCAGCCGAAGGGTCATATACATACAGCTGTCCTCCTGTATCAATGGATTGTGAGGACAAACAGTAGTAGATTCTGCCGTCACTGGCCGGACTAATGGCGTTATAAGTATCATGTGCAAGATCAAAACCTGAAAAATAGTGCTTTGCGACCAGTTGCATTTTCTCTTTGATCACAGGCTTACTCTCTTCCTTTTGGCCTGTACAACCTGTTACTGATAAAATAATTACTACTAAAACGGCTGGAAATAACCATCTTTTACTAATTACGTTTCTCTTCATTTGAATATAACTTAGTTAAACAATTAATTATTGGAAAAATTTACCTTACTGAATCTACCAGTTTTGATTCCGGAATGGGGACACCTGATTGTTCTGCCAGATCAAGGACTTTTTTAACGATCCTGGTTTCAATATCTGCCTCCCAGGTTCCGGGCATTCCGTATACTATCTGGGATGTAGCCCCTTCGTATCCACCCTCTCTTAATATTCGGGCAGAAGGAATATACGACATCACATCATTTGAATATCCCATTACAAATAACTCCGGGCCAAACAACTGCTTAAGCCTGATGGCATAATCAATAACCAGCTCTCCTCCAAGGCATACTACCGGCTGATCACCCAGCTGCCATAACTGAACGGGATATGGATATGAAGTAATCAGCTTTTCTCCTCTTTGCAACTTTTCCAGATTCCGTTTTGCCCATCTCTGATTATACCCGGAACTGTTCTCAGCCATCCGGGTAAGATCTTCTGCATTTGGAATACCTGTAAGTGACAGATCAACCTCCCCGTAGTTACATATAATTTCAGGCTCCAATTCAACCATTTCTTCATTTAAAACACGGTCAACGGCAGCTGCCAGTTCCCTGCCATATTGTCTGGCCAGATCAACAGTCCTTCGCGGAATTGGGTTCATATCGGCTCCGGCGCCCTGGAAAAACAGCGCCACGGTTCCCGGATGTAACTGTTCCAGTTCAAGCTGGGCAAATCCGGGATAGTCGCCCGACCATTCATAAAAACTCAACACAGTGGGGTGGCATGCATAACCAAAGGCAACAGCCATCAGTTTTCCGTCAGTACCTTCAACCTTAATTACAGGAACAGCATAATCATTGGGCCCGTTTAAACTTGTCTGGCGATCGATCAAATTTTCAATATTATTTCTCCTGTTAACCTGAAACCGGACTACACCGTTATTTGACCATATCCTGGCAGGTTTTAGATTGTTTATTGCTTCGCCCACCAATACAACAATTTTATCTTCAAGCTCTTTTGAATAATTTTCAATCTTCCGAAGTTCATTATTGTCCAACGGATAAATATCATAAAGGGCATCGAGAAGCACAGGCCCGGTATGGGTATGTGAACTATTTAAAATAACCTGTGCCCTTGACAGTCCATATTGTTCTTTAATCCTGTCCCTTATGCGGTCTGACATTCCCTTGGGGAATCCTAAAATATCGGTCGTTACAAGTACCGCTTTTCCACCTGAAGCATCCTCCAGTGCCAGCGCCTTAGCCCGTAGATTATGTAAAATCCCTTCAGAAGGTTTGTTACGCCCTCCATAACCAGCCATCCACATATTCTGACGGGGAGTTATTATCACCTCAGATACACCTGCCTTCCAGACCTGTTCAACTGTCTGGGAAGTAGCAAAAAATATTCCCCCTCCAAAGACAAGAAGGGAGAATAACTTTAAAAATAGTCGTCTCATTCGTAAAAAAATTTTATTAAAATTCAGATAGGCAAAATGTCATTTAACTTCTCGCTCTTAATTTATCTGTATTTTTACTTACTTTCTCTATTGCCGAAGCAATATTTTCCATATCTGTTTTCGTTCCCAGAAGCACATTCTGGGGTATCCAGACAGCCTGCTCTTTACATAGCTTTTCATTTCGCGGACATTGGTTCTTTTCCAGGAATGCCTTATAATCCAGACTGCTTTCAGGATAAAATTTCCTGAAGAACCTGCTGCTAAATGCATCTTTAATAAAAGGCATTTTGTTTAGTTCGCTGTAACCACCGGAACAGGGGACACCCTCTGCCCTCAGTGCTTCTAAAAATTTTCCCCGGGAAAGCCCATTGAAATCATCCTTGTGATATAAAAACGGGAAAAGGTGAAAAGCAGCTCTGGTAACATTATCATATAACCTGTATGGTGTAATGCCCTTAACCTGTCCGATAAGAGATTTCAGATATGTTGCATTTAGGTTCCTTGTTTCTGTCTGTTGTTCAAGACGTTCCATTTGTGCCAGGCCAATGGCAGCCTGATATTCCGAAAGCCTCAGCTTAGTGCCGATCCTTAATGTACCTGCACCCACCTCCCCGGCAACTGAACCATATGGATTTCCATAATTATGATATGAATAGCACCGGTCCATAAATTCTTCGTCGTCGCTGACTATGGCACCACCCTCACCCATAGGAATATTCTTGGAGTTCTGAAAACTGAAGCAACCTGCATTTCCAAATGAACCGACCTTCTTGTTGTCAATTTCTGCAAGCCATGCCTGACATGCATCTTCAATTACAATCAGGTTATGCTTCCGGGCAATTTTCATTATCCTGTCCATATCACAGGGAAGGCCTAAAATGTGAACCGGAATGATAGCCCTGGTATTAGGTGTGATCTTTTCCTCGATCTTTTCAGGGTCCATCTGGAAAGTCTCCGGATCAACATCAATAAATACAGGCATTGCCCCACTAAATATTATAGTTGATACTGATGCAATAAATGTGTACGGAGTCACCAACACCTCATCGCCCCAACCAATTTCAAACTGGGCCAGTGAAGTATTCAGGGCGTTGGTACCGTTAACCATTGAGAGGCAACGTTTAGTCCCTATCAGCTTAGCCCACTTTTCCTCAAATTCTGCTACTACCTTATTTCTGGACCATACACCGCTGCGCATAACCTCTAACAGCCTTTTTTCATCAACTTCAGGCTTCCAGATGGGCCATGATGGCCATTCGTGGTTTGTAATCACAGGGTTACCGCCTAAAATCGCAGGTACTGTGGTGTCAGGATTAAATCCTGTAAACAGCTTACCTGCACTACTCAGTCCGACAATAGCCCCGGCACCTGCCAGAGAATTCTTTTTGATGAATTCACGCCTTGTAAAATCTAATTTCATCGGTTCCATCTCTTTTTGTTTGTTAAATATTTTTACAAAATATCTTTTTATTCCCTATATCTTTATACGAGCATAGTGAGGGATGAAAGTTACATATTATTAAAGAATTATCAACTTTTTTCAAAAAAAAAATCAATTTCCCCGATTTCAGTTATAGTCAATTTCAACGGTTCTGCCCGACCTATATGACTCAAGAGCAGCTGTGAAAAGCTTATGACTCCATGTTGTCTCCTCTGGCGTAACAGTTCTGAATACCCCCAGAGTAGTCAATCCCGATAATTCACTTATAAATAGGCCAATCATCTGCAGGAACGCATCAGAGAAGCCAAACTCAAATATGCCTCCTGTAATTGATGGTATAGCCGACTGTGATCCGATATCCATTCGCGTCCACCCCTGTTCCTTACCCTCTGTTCTCAAAAATTTAAATGATTTAGGATCGCGGGTTGAAAATTTTGCAGACCCTTCTGTACCGTATACTTCGATGAACCATGTATTTGTGGCTCCCGGCGCCATTCTTTTGGTCTCAATTACCATCGAAAACTCAGAAGCTGTTTTCGGATCTTTTGTTTTACATGTCAGCACAGCATTATCCCATGTTTTACACGGCAC